>Ga0129309_1000420_pt1 | contig 33202 bp, 30 predicted proteins | sample L1105metagenome_FD_94439 | JGI IMG/M metagenome (GOLD analysis project Ga0129309, IMG submission 94439) | Ring-tailed lemur group fecal microbial communities from Wisconsin, USA - L1105 metagenome | ecosystem: Host-associated > Mammals > Digestive system > Large intestine > Fecal | place: USA...
CAGGTCACCGCCTTCAATGAGGTTTCTCACGAATTTAGCACGGCTATGCGCTTCGAAAAGTGCAAACGGTCCCCGTAAGAATTCATTCCGGCCGGATTCCCACCTCACGACAACCTTCAACCAGGGACGGAAGACTTCGCCAGCCCCCTCACCATACCGGACATGGTCCGTTCCGGACGCGTCCTCCGGGCCTCAGTTAAATCTCCATACAGAAAAAAGGTTCCCGCCACACCAAGCGGAAACCTTTTTTCTATTATAATGGGTTAATTGATTGTATAAATTGAAAGTTCCAAAAATTAAGCCATTGCATTAACGGCTTTAGATAAACGGGATACTTTGCGGGAAGCTGTATTTTTGTGGTAAACTCCCTTGGAAGTAGCCTTGTCAATCTCGCTGATAGCAACTAATAATGCAGCCTGTGCAGCAGCCTTGTCACCGGCAGTAATAGCAGCTTCAACTTTCTTGGTAACTGTTTTAACCTTGGATCTGATTGCTTTGTTTCTTGCAGCTCTTGTTTCAGCTACTAAAATTCTCTTCTTTGCAGATTTAATGTTAGCCAATCTGTACACCTCCATCTGATATATCATATATTATCAATTCTTTGGTTTGCATTAAAGCCTGGACACGGACAGTTCAATGTAAACATACTATTGTATTTTATCGAATAAAGTCAGGGATGTCAATATGTATTTTCCGGAATTATACAGTTTTTCCGGTATATTTTAGAACAAAAACAGAAAAACTAGGAAGAGATGGCATGAAAGGAGATTTTCGATGTTTAACCGGAAGAATAACAGTAATACCGATCAAAATAAAATAGGAGAGCTTCCGTCATTTGAAGCCAGGACCGACCTGGCGGTGGAAGAACAGGAAAGCTTTGCCGGGGACGGCGGGGAGATAAAGGGAGTGGCGCTTCGGGAGTGGCACCACAGAAACAGTCATATCAGGTTGACGGAAGTTTCGATTATGGATGAGCAGGGAGCGCGGGCCATGGGAAAACCGGTGGGAACATATCTGACCCTTGACGTGCCGGATATGGCGGAAAAGGATGACGGATACCATGAAGAGGTAGCCGAGGAGCTTGGAAAACAATTGAATCTTCTGATTAAAAAAATGTGTCCGAATAAGAAAGAAAAAGCCTCAGTTCTTGTCGTGGGACTCGGTAATATCCAGGTGACGCCGGATTCCCTCGGTCCCCGGGTCGTGGATAACCTGCAGATGACCAGGCATTTTCTCGGTGAGTATGGCGAGGATTTCTGTGAAAGAAATGATTTGCCTGTATTGAGCGGAATTATTCCCGGAGTTATGGCACAGACGGGAATGGAGACGGCCGAAATTGTAAAAGGAGTAGTAGACGAGACGAAGCCGGACATGGTATTGGCTATTGATGCCCTGGCGGCAAGGAATGTGAGGCGTCTCGCATCCACAATCCAGCTCACGGATACGGGGATTCATCCGGGCTCAGGCGTCGGAAACCACAGGCACAGCATGACGAAAGACAGCCTTGGCGTGCCCGTTGCAGCCCTGGGAATACCGACTGTAGTGGGGGCAGCAGCGATCGTTCATGGAACTGTTGAGGCATTGATCCATACATTGGCTATGAACAGCGGTACGGAAGGCTATGCAAAATATATGGAAGATTTGGATCCGGAAAGCCAGTATGAACTGATACGTGAGCTGATGGAGCCGGAATTCGGACCGATGTTTGTGACTCCCCAGGATATTGACGAGAGGGTGAAACAGCTGAGTTTTACCGTATCGGAGGGAATACACCGGGCGTTGTACGGAAAGAAGAGTTAAAAGGGCTGTTCCGTACAGATTACCGTTCACACCATGCAAAAAGCGGCATGCCGTAAACAATAACATGCTTCGCGATGCACAGAAACGGCAAAAAACGCCGTTGATTGTGGTGAAAAGTTTACTTTTCAGCGCGTCGCGCCGTGCAACTCGGGATTTTCGTGCAGAATACGCACGAAAACACCTCGCGGAACACAACCGTATGAACAGTAACCCCGTACAGGTCCGAGGGAGGAAGAAATTGGAAAGAATCTGGTAAAAAGAACCGGCTTCTGCATAGAATGGTAGAAGGAGAGAATTTTTAAGGCGGGACAGACATGAGGCCGGGAAAAATAAGAATTATCAGAGAGTATATTGCAGGGAACAGAAAAATATCCATATTCCGGCCGGCAGCAGCAATCCTGTGCCTGTTCTTGTTTGCTTTTTTTGCAGGCAGGGCGGTTGGGAGACTGCCGTCAGCCGCGTGGAATATCATTACGGGCTCAATGGGGGGCTTTGAGAGCAGGACGGCCCTTTTTATATGGAAGAACTGGTATCCGTCGGCCGGATTTTCTGAAGCAGGATATGGAAATATGAAAGATGAGGCAGAGGATATGGCCGGCCGGCTGGCCGGTTTTATTCTGAAACAGGTACCTTACTACAGGATGGCGGAAGGCGGACAGGAAAAGCTCCGCAGGGAGCTGGAGCCGGATCCCTCTTATGCAGATTATCTGGAGAGCAGCCGGATTTTAAAAGAGTATGAGTGCCTTGTGAGAGATTTGGAGGGCAGCAGCGTACTGACTTCGGGAGGGGTTACTACATACAGGGATACGGAAGAGCTGACGGATAATTCCGGAGCTTACGGAGAGAATGAACTTACAGATGGCGCGGTACAGGGGCAGAACCAGGGAAAAGGACAGGAAGACTTAATACAGACCGCCGGAGGACAAAATCAGGCCGGCAGCCGGATATCAGGCGGTCGTCCGGCCGGTGACGCGCTGTTAAATAAAGGGACTGTCAGCGCTTCGGGGATCAAATATGTTTCGGAGCAGCTTGCCGACTATGATTTCCTGATGAAGCATTTTTATACGGTTCATCCCACAACGACGGCCGGCAGGGACATGATGAGCGCCGGTACTTTTTTATCTGAGAATTTTGCTCTCACACAGGGGAACGATAAACCCCAGATTTTGATTTACCATACACACTCCCAGGAGGAATTTACCGATTTTCATGAGGGCAATAAAGAAGCAACAATTGTCGGGGTAGGAAATTACCTCACGGAGCTTTTGCAGCAGAAAGGCTATAATGTGATACATGACACGTCGGTGTATGACCTTAGGGATGGAAAGCTGGATCGGAGCAAGGCTTATACATATTCATTAGAAGGAGTCACGGCAATTTTACAGAAATATCCGTCAATTCAGGTGGTTCTCGATATTCACAGGGACGGCGTGAAGGAGACGACGCATCTTGTAAAAGAGATAAATGGAAAACCGACTGCTACCATCATGTTTTTTAACGGAACCAGCCAGACTCCGGAAGGCCCGATTGAATATTTGAAAAATCCGTATAGGGCGGATAACATGGCGTTCAGTTTTCAGATGAAGCTCTGTGCCGACGCCTGTTACCCCGGATTTACGAGAAAGATTTATTTGAAGGGCCTGCGTTATAATCAGCATGTCCGGCCGTGTTCGGCGCTGATTGAGGTGGGCGCCCAGAACAATACATATGAAGAGGCCAGGAATGCGATGGAGCCTCTGGCGGAGCTGCTGGATATGGTGGTAAGGCCGGAAGGCTAGCAGCTTCACACATCTTTAATAAAATCATATGTGGATTTGCGGTAGTAGTATTTAACAAATAAAAATCCAAGCAGGGTTACCAGCGTCGTTAAAATACCGCCTTCTATTCCGAAGATACCGCCTGTGATAAAGTTATCGGCAGTAAAGTGTGTTGTAATCATTCCGGTAACGTTAATTCCGCTGACAGGCATACCGAAGACAAGGCCTTGGAAAGAGTTCCAGGTGAAGTGATATCCGATGCACATCCATATATTACCTGAACTTATATACATATAAGAAAATAACAGCCCTGCCAGAATGATGTTACAAACGGAAAAAAAAGTCACCCCGTTATTTCCCAGATGTAAAAGTCCAAAAATAAAAGAGGGAACCAGCACGATAAAAGGAAGGCTTCCCACCCTGCGCAGGGTGGACATCAGAAATCCCCTGTTCATGATTTCTTCTCCCAGGGCTACGAGTGCAAAGATAATGAGCCACCAAAACTGAAGGATTGAAAAGGATGGTTTCCATGATTCGACAACTGCCTGGCCGGAGGCGACTGCAATAAAAAATGCTATGAAACAGCAGAGAGCGCCGAGGAACATGCCGGCATATAACTCCTTATATCTCATTTTGACGGGCTTCAGCCCCATGGAGGAAAGAGAGCGTTTCATCACTAAACACCATGCGGCGATTGGCGTCAGTATCATAACTGAATCATATAATATCTGCATGTAGATTGGTAAAAAATTATCATCTATCCAATAAAAGACGGCATCCGGCTGTTCACCTGAAGAGGGATAATGACCGCTGACGCTCAGCAGTTTTCGTAATACCTCTATGGACAGAAACGTCAGTAAGTTGCTGATGCCATACAAAGCCACTGATACAAGCAGGATAATCCAACCGGAACGAATCTGACCGCGTTTGTTTTTAATTACTGGATTGTTTAGAAGAAAGTTCATGATTTTCCACCTTTTTGATTTATTATAATGAGTCATTCTAATGCTATCATAACGATTATTGAGTGAAAGTACAATAATTTTGTTAAATTTATTTGATGATACGGAAACTGTGCAGATGCGTGAAACGGGTGTGGTCCATATGGTGAAATTATCATTGTGAATCAAAAAAGAGTCGCTTAACTGGTTATTAAGCGACTCTTTTTTTACGGTTTTCATCATTTCCGCTCGATTCCTGTAAATTATATCACCCTTTCTGAGGATGGTCAACTGATAAAAAATGAATGTTAAGGGAATAAATGTAAAATATTTTCTTATTTTTCTTCCTTATATGCCGGTTTTTATTCAAAACAGGCGTTTTCAAAGCGCAATCTGAATAGGGTCTCTACTGTGAAATGAAGATAATCCCCCTTTTAGCAAAAAAAAAGAGTCGCTTAATAACCAGTTAAGCGAACCTTTTGGAAGAAAAGGAGGGCTTTTGTGAGCTGGTATGTCTTACAATGCAGAACCGGTCGGGAAGGCGAAATTATACGCTCCTGCAGGCAGCATATTTCAGCGGATGCTCTTAAGGAAGTGTTCTCATTTCGTTGCGAGAGGCTGTGGCGTACAGACGGAGTCTGGAAACTTGTTGAAAAAGAAATGTTTCCGGGATACGTTTTTCTGGAGAGCAGCCGGCCCGACAAGCTGTCGGAGGAGCTGGAGGCCTACAGAAAGATTCTGAGAGTCATGGAAGAACCGGGATATTTAATTTCTGTGTACGAGGAGGAAGAGGAATATCTCAGAAAGCTTTGCGGAGAGCGGCATTATCTCAAAATGTCCTTCGGTTATAAGGATAAAGAAAAGGGAAGGTCTTTTATAACAGAGGGCCCGCTTAAGGGACTGGAGAATCAGATTGCCAAATATGATTGGCACCGTCGTTTTGCCCAACTCAGAATACCTGTTTCCAGAAAAGAGGTAGTAGTCTGGGCGGGGATCGGATTCGATGAGAGGATCCTGGTAGATCGGGATGACGGGAGGCCGGGAATAGCGCAGGAGGAAATGCAGTTTCTGGTTTCATAAATTTGTAAAATATACAGGAGGGCTGTACAGCTATTGAGGCATGCAGCCGGACGGTATTGTTATAATAGTGAATATAATCCTGGGATTTTTCAAATAAAATTCCAGGGATGGCGAAGCTATGTCTTTTTAAGGCAGAAAGGGAGCAGGAATATGTGGTATGTAATTCAGACTGTGACCGGGAAAGAAGAGGAACTGATGCTCTTTATAAGGAACATACTTTGCCGGGAGCGCTATGAATCGTGCTTTGTAATATATGCACAATGGATGAAACGGCTGGGAGGCGAGTGGCAGATACAGGTGCGGCCGCTATTTCCCGGCTATGTTTTTATAGACACGGAGGAGCCGGAACGGCTCTATATGGATCTGAAGGCGGTGCCGAAATTCTCAAGACTGCTGGGGACTGGAACGGATGAATTCGTTCCGGTGAAGAAGGAAGAGGAGAAATTCCTTAGAATGATAACCGGCGGCAGCGGGGAAATGGCAGATGAACCTGCGATAGAACGGATGGAAAGAGCTGATGATGCGACCGTGAAGCTGACGGTTGTGGAGACGGAACTGGACGGCGGGATTCGTTCAATGGAAGGAGCGCTTTCCTGCTTTGCCAGCGATGATGTCAGGTTAAATCTTCATAAGCGGTATGCGGTGGTAAAGACACGGATGCTGGGGGAGGAGAGAACGCTGGTGTTTGGTATAAGACTAAAAAAGGACAGGTAAATACGGGGAGGCATGTGATAGAAGAATGTATCAGAAATATATAAAAAGATGGTTAGATATTTGTTTATCCGGTCTGGGGCTGATGATTTTATCGCCCTTTTTTTTATTGATTATTATAGCGATAAAAAAAGATTCTTCCGGACCGGTTCTGTTCAAACAAAAAAGAGTGGGGATTCATAAAACTCATTTTAATATTTTGAAGTTCCGGACAATGCGTACCGATACGCCGAAAGATATGCCGACGCACATGCTGGCGGATCCGGAGCAATACATAACGAAGGTGGGAAAATTTCTGCGGAAGACGTCACTGGACGAACTGCCGCAGATTATTAATATCTTGAAAGGTGATATGAGTATTATCGGTCCCAGGCCGGCTCTTTGGAATCAGTATGATCTGATCGCGGAGAGGGATAAATATGGGGCCAATGGTGTGATGCCGGGGTTGACCGGATGGGCGCAGATCAACGGAAGGGACGAGCTGGAGATCCCAGTGAAAGCCAGGATGGACGGGGAGTATGTGAAGCGGCTGAGCTTCCAGTTTGACTGTATCTGTTTTTTGGGCACGATTCTGTCGGTGTTCAGGCACGACGGAGTAGTTGAAGGCGGAACTGGGGAGATGAAAAAAAGAGGAGAAAGAGATAGAGTATGAATCAAATACCACACATTATGACAAATGTCAAACTCGTCCTCATCGGGGTCACCGGTTTAAAGTCAGGAGGAGTACTGATAGATCATATAGCGTCAAATCTGGATAAAGTGAAAACTTTATTTCCGGGTGGAATTGTGGTTATCTGTCGTGAAACATCAAAGACAGAAAAAGTAGAGAAATTGCTTCCGGATGTGACCATAAAACGGGGAGAGATTACTGATGAAAGTTTTCTATCTGATTCGCTCAGTGGCTGTGATACGCTAATTCATGTTGCGGGTATCCACTGGTCGAGAGAAATAGTTAACGCTGCTGCGTATAACAATATAAGACGGCTCATCCTTGTACACACAACAGGTATCTATAGTAAGTACAAAGCGGCAGGGGAAGAATACAGACACATTGATGATTATGTAGAAAAACAATGCAAAGAGAACAACATTATCCTGACAATTTTGCGCCCGACTATGATTTACGGAAACATTCATGATATGAATGTGGTGAAATTTATTTCATTAGTGGATAAATTTCCGATTATGCCAATTGTCAGAAGTGCGAGGTTTGAACTTCAGCCGGTTCATTATAAGGATCTCGGAAAAGCATATTATGATGTTCTAATGAATGAGAAAACTTGCGGCCATAATTACAATCTTTCAGGCGGCGAGATAATTCAACTTCGGGATATGCTCACCGTAATCGGGGAGAACCTTGGAAAGAAAGTCATATTCATCAGCTGTCCATTCTGGATCGCTTACGGTGGTGCCTGGGGATTGTATTGCGCGTCCTTTGGTCGTATTGATTATAGAGAGAAAGTTCAAAGGCTTTGTGAGCCAAGAGTATATGATCATGATGATGCAACAAGAGATTTCGGATATAACCCCAGGATGTTTCGGATTGGTATTGTTGATGAAGTTAAGGAGTATTTGCAGAATAAATGAAAACATAATTTAGTATTCCCTTGGAGTTATTCAGTGTGCTTCATAGTTACGAATATTAGGTTGACAAAGGAGAAAGAAAAATGCGAATAGCTTTCATATATGAGAGTGGATTTGCCGGAAATAATGGATCGAATCATTTGTTATGTACCACGATTGAAAAAATGCTTCAGAGAGGACATTCCGTTGATTTAATAGAGGCGGTTTCTGTTCGAGATAATCCGGATTATCCTCCGCAACTTGCTCAACATAATTTCCAATGCCATACGATTGAGCTTAAAGAAACGAAAAAGACGAACTTTATAGGCAGATATCTGTATGGACTTAGTTTTGTGCGAGAATCAACTAAATTGGCAAAAGATTTGGATGTTGATTTATTTTTCGTACAGTCTGTTCCAACTGTATCATTTACTATTCGAAGATTAAAAAAATATGGCAAGCCAATTATATATAACATTCACGATGTGTTTCCCGGGTCAGCTTTTGAACTGGGCGTTGTTAAAAGTAAGATACTTGACTATATACTTAAAAGAATCCAGCGCATCGGTTTTAAATTAGCAGACAGAATCATAGTTGTTTCTGATGACATGCGAGATGTTCTTGTCAAGGAGAAAACTGACCCCAATAAACTTTTTATCGTAAACACCTGGTATGACTCGGATAGCATCAGATATATAGCACCAGACGTAAACACTTTTGTTAAAGAATATAACATTGATACTTCTAAATTGATTATCCAATATGCCGGAAATGTGGGACAGGTTTTTGGTCTGGATGAGTTTGTTGAGCTTGTGAATGCGCTGAAAGATAATAAGACTGTTGAATTTCACATTGTCGGTCAGGGTGTAAAAATTGAGGAACTTAAAAACAGAACGCAGGGTTCAAATATAAAGTTTTTCGGATGGCAAAAACAGGAGCGGATGAGTGAAATATACAGTTATTGTGATATGGAGATAATTCCACTTCATCACGGTGTTATTGGTAATAATGTGCCGAGCAAGATGGCATTATCACTGGCAGTTGGAAAACCGGTTATAAACATTGTTGAGAAGTCTGGGTATTATATGCTTTTTAAGGATAACCACATCGGATATTCATTTACTCAAAATGAAATCAATGATGCGATAGACATAATAAATGAAATTTCAAAAGACAAAAGCTGTCTTAAGGCTTATCGGGAAGACACAAGAGAGTTTGCTGATAGGGTTTACTCGAAAGATAAAAATAATGACAGATTATTAGATATGCTTGAGGAACTTCAGAAAGGGTGGAAATATAAAGCATGAGCATCTTTAAAGATAGTATTTTGTTAATTACTGGGGGAACGGGGTCTTTTGGAAACGCAGTGCTGGAGCGTTTCGTTAATACAGATATAAAAGAAATTCGTATTTTTTCCCGTGACGAGAAAAAACAGGATGAAATGCGACATCATTACAATAGTGATAAACTTAAATTTTATATTGGAGATGTCAGAGATATAAATACAATTCGCTCCGCAATTAATGGTGTAGAGTATATATTCCACGCCGCAGCTCTAAAACAGGTTCCTTCTTGCGAGTTTTTCCCCTTAGAGGCAGTTAAGACAAATGTAATAGGAACTGATAATGTATTGACGGCCGCCATTGAGGCCGGTGTACATAAAGTTGTTTGCTTGTCTACTGACAAGGCAGCGTATCCCATTAATGCTATGGGTACAAGTAAGGCCATGATGGAAAAGGTTATTATAGCGAAGGCAAGAAACGCAGATCCCCGAAGAACTCGAATTTGCTGTACTCGATACGGAAATGTAATGGCATCGAGAGGCTCCGTTATTCCTTTGTTTATTGATAAAATTAAAGAAGGCCTTCCGTTGACGGTTACGAATGGCAGCATGACAAGATTTATTATGAATCTGGATGAGGCTGTGGATCTGGTTCTCTATGCCTTTGAACACGGCTCACAAGGTGATTTATTTGTTCAAAAAGCGGATGCAAGCACAATATCAGATTTAACCCAGGCAATCAAAGAACTCTTTGGAATGCCTGATTATCCGGTTCAAACAATTGGAATCAGACATGGCGAGAAGATGTACGAAACCTTATTGACTAATGAAGAATGCGCAAGAGCAGAGGATTGCGGTAGATTTTATAGAGTTGTAGCCGATAATCGCAACCTTAATTACGAGAAATATCTTTCGCAGGGGAATATTAAACGGAGTAGTTTGTCTGAATTCAATTCTAATAATACAAACCTGCTGGACGTTGAAGGAGTGAAAAAGAAACTTCTTACATGTGAAATGGTTATCAATGAGTTGAAGGCATGGAAAGAGCGTAAGGGAGAATAATATGAAATTTTTAGTTCTTGGGTGTAATGGCATGGCAGGTCATATGATAAGCCTTTATCTGAAAGAGCGGGGGCACGATGTTCTGGGGGTTGCTCTTACAAAGTCTCCCTTGGTAAACTCTATCGTTGGTGATGCTATGGATGCAACATTTATAAGGGATCTCGTTGGTGTAAATAAGTTTGATTCAGTTATTAACTGTATTGGCCTTTTAAATCAAGTTTGCGAAGAGCATAAGGCAAATGCAGTGTACCTAAACTCTTTCTTTCCGCATCAACTTGCCATGTTTACAGATGGAACAGATACCCAAGTTATTCATATGAGTACGGATTGTGTATTTAGTGGGAAACGAGGGCATTATACCGAAGATGATTTTCGTGATGGGGGTACATTCTATGACCGTACTAAGGCTCTTGGGGAATTGGAGGATGATAAGAACATCACTCTTCGAAATTCAATTGTTGGACCCGATATAAATCAAAATGGTATTGGACTTCTAAATTGGTTCATGCAACAGCATGGCGAAGTGACTGGCTATACAGGAGCAATGTGGACTGGTCAGACAACACTTCAGCTTGCTATGACAATGGAAGCGGCAGCAAAGGAGAGGGCACACGGATTATACAACACAGTACCAGACGCCAGTATATCCAAGTGTGATTTGTTACGGTTGTTTAATAAGTATATTCGTAAGGAAAAGGTGACAGTCGTGCCTGTTAGCAAGATGGCGGCAGATAAATCATTGAAACGGACCAGATGGGATTTTAGTTATAGAATACCAGACTATGAGCAGATGGTGGCAGAACTGGCTGATTGGATGAGGAGCCATAAAGAACTGTATCTGCATTATGATTTGTGAAGTTAATTATGAAAACATAATAAGCGAAAATACGTGTTCACTCAAGTGAAACAAAATGGGGTTCAATGTGAAAATCAAATCACCTGTATAAATAATATTCTATATATAAAAAAGAGAGGCGCGTGTTGCTGATGAATAGAGAATATGTAAACTATCTAAAAAAAGTCTTTACCAAGGCTATACTGCATTTCTTTTGGCTGTTTCCGTTAAATGAAAAAAAATAACTTTGCTAAATGAATTATCATATACTTTTGGCGATAGCTTAAAATATTTTGATATCTATTTACATAATTTGTCAAAGAAAGAGTATAAAATTGTATTTCCCATAAAAGATGGAGCACCGCCCTCAGTATATTCTGATGATGTTATTGTGGTTCCAGGTTCTTTTAAGTATTTCAAGGAAATAATCACAAGCGGCATAATTATAACGAATGCTGGAGGAGTATCTTACTTACCTAAAAGGAAAAAACAACGGATCATTAGTACATGGCATGGAGGAGGACCATACAAAAAAACCAGTACGGATGTTTATGATAATTACTGGTATAAAAAGCAGGCAGAGATGAATGCTAATAACACTGACTTCATATTATCTTCTTGTGAGTATTTCTCGGCATTTGAAGCAAAGTCCATGGGATATAAGCCAGAAGAGATTATTCGCGCAGGATTACCTAGAAACGATATTCTATTTATTGACCATGACAGCATAAAAAAGAAAGTAAGGAAATATTATGCGATTCCGGATAATACCAAATTTATTCTATTTGCTCCTACATTTAGATCAAAAGAGAATGAGTTTTCCGATCTGGGTGCTGTAAAGAATTACATCGAACTTGATCCGGGTATGCTCATCAGCACACTTGAAGAAAGGTATCATTGTAAATGGGTGTGTGGAATTAGGCTTCATCCTAAACTTGCAAACATAGATATGAGTAAATTGAATGTTATAAATTGCACGAGCTACCCTGATATGCAAGAACTGATATGTTGCGCAGATGTAGTAATTTCAGACTATTCATCGTTGATATGGGACTATTCTTTTACGTACAGGCCGATTTTTCTATATGCTCCTGATATCAAACAGTATGAAGAGGAGAGAGGATTTTACATGCCATCATCCGATTGGCCATACCCGATTGCACACAATAATGAAGAGATGCGAAAAATCATCCTGGAATATGATGAAAATAAGTACATTCAACGAGTTAAAGAGCATCATAAAGCATCTGGAAGCTTTGAAAATGGTAATGCATGCGAAATTTTATTGAAGCTCATAGAACAACATTGATAAATATCGAACTTAATAATTAGATTGTGAATTTAAAATCTAAGATTCGGAGAATATCCTCATGATTTTAGACGTATTAGTATATCTTGCTGTTTTCGCAGTAAGTTTAATAATGGCAGCAATTTTTCAGAAGATTCATAACACCGCGAAGACTAGATACTTATCAGCAGGTGTTGTGAAAATAAATACATTTACATATTGCATTAATGGGTGTCTGCCTGTTTTCCCGGTAATAGCTATGTTCGGTTTACGCTATGGTATTGGCACAGATTATTTTAACTATGAGCAAATTTATAACGCGGTACACGGAACATCGATATGTGATTATTGGAGCCTACACAACCAGAATTTTAGCTATTTTTATATTGAACCTGGATATTATGCCTTAAACAAAATATTTCCGTCTTTTAGATGGCTGCTATGGGGAACAGGAATACTATTATTTACCCTGCTTCTTATTGCAATTAAAGATTATTCAAAGCAAATTAATTTTGCTTTTGCTTTGTTTATTTATTTATCAACACAATATATATACGCATTGAACGGCATGAGATTTGCCATTGCGATTGTTCTGATTCTAATCGGGTATAAGTTTTTAATCCAGAACAGGACAAAAACGTTTGTGTTGATGGTGCTTTTGGCCTCGCTATTTCATCAAACTGCTCTTTTTTGTTTGGCTATGGTGTTTCTGAAACGGTACAAATATAAAGGTGTTGACGGAATCCGCAATATTGTTCTTATCGCAATGATTCTGTCATTCCCGTTATTGTGTAAATTTTTGCTTGAGATACTTAGTCATATTTCTCTCTTTGAGCGATATTTCGCTACATTTCAGTATTCAGCAAGTATGACTATGACCATTAGCTGGACGTGGGCATTGCATGTCATACCAGTGCTACTTCCTCTGATAATATTATGTGGAAAAGAAATATTCGATGCTGAGAATACTGATATTTTATTTCGAATCTGCGTTATGGAAGTGCCTTTGCGAATGCTGGGATTATTTAATACTTGGTATACTAGATTCGCCAGATATTCCCAGATAGCATTAGTTATATTTGTTCCTTTAGTATTGTCAAAGATTCAAAACAAGCAGAAGAAAGCAATTTTATATCTATATTACATCGCTTGGTTTGTATTTTATTTTGCTTATTATGCGATTGTCAATGATCAAGGAGATTCACTGCCTTATGTTTGGATATTTTCTTAATATTGATGATATAAAATGAAATATTTGTATGCCAGACTGAGTTTCAGATAATTAAAAATCGTTAATTTGGTGGAATTTAGGTTATTTCAGTATTTTATTTGTTTCTATTTTGTAATCTATAAAGAAAAGGAGATCTGCCATGTATTACGTCAATGAAAAGATTAAAAATACCTATCGCGTTCCGCAGCCTGAGGGAAGAGGAGCTTATATACGCTTGGATCAGAATGAGAACCCGGATGGTGTTCCGCAGTGGCTGTTTGAATCCGTAATGGACAGAGTGACGCCTGAATTTCTGTCTATCTATCCCGAGGAAACAGTCCCAACCATGAAGTATGCCAGAATGCTTGGCTTAGAGAAGGAGAATGTTACTTTCACAGATGGAAGCACGGTGGGCATGGGATATATCATTAAAGTTTTCGGAGAACCCGGGAAAGATATTCTTTGCGTGACCCCTTCTTTCGCAATGTATGAGGTATATTCGAAAATGATTGGCATGAACGTCAGGCAGCTCGAATATGAAGGTGATTTCTCCTATAAAGTAGAGAACACTTTAAGTGCCATCAACGAGAATACTGGAATTGTTGTTCTTGTTAATCCTAACATGCCAATTGGTAATGTTTACAGCAGAAATGAAATTACTAAAATAATTGAAAAAGCCAGAAATTATGATGCTATCGTTATCATTGATGAAGCCTATTACTATTTCTATGATAAGACATCCATCGATCTTGTGAAGGAATATGATAATGTGTTTGTCTTGCGGACATTCTCTAAGATGCTTTCCATTCCTTCACTTCGCCTCGGTGTCATCATGTCCTCGTCGGAGAACATCAGGTACATCAATAACTATAAGCCCCACTACACTGTCAACTCCATTGCACTACTTTTTGCTGAGGCTATTGTGGATAATCACGACAGGTTGATTACAGAGTTGAAGAAACAGTATTTGGAGGGCAAGGATTACATCAACAAGGCTCTGGCTGAGAACGGATACGAGACACTTCCTTCCGAAGGGTGTTATATTTGCATTAAGCCAAAGTACAAAACTTCCAGAGAGCTGACCGATCTCCTGAAAGAAAAAAACATACTAATCCTATGTGGCAAGGATGGTCTCACAGGATGGCTGCGCTTGACAATTGCACACAAAAAATATATGGAAACTTTTATGGATATGTTGCTAGAGATAGACAAGGCTTGAAAGATATGAGTATGAAAAATTATGTGATCTTATTGGCAGGCGGTATCGGGAAGCGAATGCAGACTGATATTCCGAAGCAGTTCATTGTGGTAGAGGGAAGACCGATCCTTGTTCATACAGCCGAAAGATTCCAATGTAATCCGCAGATTGAGAGTATTGTTATTGTTTGTGTACCGGAGTGGATTGACAATCTTCGTTCTCTTGTTGAGAAATACTCGCTGACCAAGGTGCGATGGATTATAGAAGGCGGCAGTACCGGACATGATTCTATTCGCAATGGCGTGTTCTTTTTGAAAGACAAGATCGACTCGGATGATTATATCATTGTTCATGATGCTGTACGACCTATACTACCACAAAAAGCGATTGATGAAGTAATCCGAGTATCTCATGAAAAAGGTAATGCTTCATCATCCATTGCGTGCCATCCTCCAATCGTTTACACAGAAGATTTTGAGTCTGGAATTGCTGATGTGGATAGAGAGCACGTTATGCTGACCGCTTCCCCACAGGCATTCAGGTACGGACTTGCTTTGGAATGTTATGAAAAGGCCGAAGAAGAGAACATGCACAATTTTACCTTCACAAGCTCATTGCTCATACATTGCGGGGAGCGGGTGTACTTTGCCAAGGGAACGACCAGCAACATTAAAATAACAACCAAAGAGGATTTGGCTTTGTTCGAAGCCTTGATGAAGGTTCCCGAGGAATTGCTGTTTAGCTAAAGCTTACAATCCAACAATAAGGGAGTGAGTGAGATATGAATTGTTCAGAATATTTAGTGGAATTTCTTATTAATCATGGCGTAACAGATGTGTTTGGTTATGCCGGCGGTTATATTGTGCCGTTTATGGATGCATTATACAAACGTCAGGATGAAATAAAGACGCACGTCTGCTATAACGAACAAGGCTGCGCTCTTGCGGCAGTCGGTTTTGCTAGGACAAGTGGGAATATGGGAGTTTATTTTACAACTTCCGGTCCCGGTGCTGTAAATGCTTTGGGAGGCCTGGCTGATGCGTGGTTTGATGGATTCCCGCTCATGGGTATCTGCGGAAACGTACCTACGAATGAAATGAAGGGCTTTTCTGGCATCCGTCAGAATGGTTTTCAGGAAATGGATATTGTTTCCATGACAAGGAACATTACAAAATACTCTGTGACAGCAAACAGTACAGAAGGATTTCCAGATATCACCAGCAGGGCTTATAACATGGCCATGCTTGGAAGGAAGGGAGGCGTTATCATTGATTTTCCGCTCGATATACAACAAGCCAATATTATTGGTGGGTAATGGCGTCAGAAGCGCGGACGCAGTAAGCATGGTTCACGAGTTTGCAAAGAAGACGAATATCCCTGTCCTGACAACAATGAATGGTGTTGATCTGGCGCAGGATGATCTTCACATTGGCTATATTGGAACCCACGGTAACCGTATAGCGAATATGATTCTAAATGAATGTGACTTAGTTATTTCAGTTGGAGCCCGTCTCGGTATCCGTCAAGTGGGACGGACAGCAAAAAAGTTTGCCCCAAAGGCTGACCTGGTACGTTGCGATATAGATGAATATGAACTGAGCCGGAATATTAAGGTTGATGAGAAGAAGTATCAGACGGATGCTCGAGATTTTATGAGAATGCTTTTGGCGGAAGATGTTGCCGATTATTCTGCCTGGAAAGCGCAATGTCTGGAAGCGAAAAAAATACTGGAGGACTATGATAAGCAACCGGGAAATATGGCGGTAGAGAAAATTGCATCATTACTTCCGCCGGATCCTGTTGTCTCCGTTGATGTAGGAATGAATCAGTGTTGGTGTGCACAGTCGTTGGTTCTGAAAGGGTATAAAGGACGGATACATATCAGCGGAGGTTATGGAACCATGGGGTGCGGTCTCCCTTATGCGATTGGCTCCTGCATTTCGATGGGCAGTAAGGTATCTTATTGTGTCACCGGAGACGGAGGCTTTCAAATGAATATTCAAGAGTTAGAGACTGTAAAACGGGAAAATTTACCTATTAAGATATTTATTCTGAATAACAGAGTGCTCGGGAAAATCAGTGAAACACAGCATCTGGAGCACAAAGACCGCTTCGCTAATACAACGGCTGGTAGTGGATATACCGTTCCGGCATTTGACAGAATAGCTGAAGCATATGGGATTAGGGCAGTAAAACTGAGTTCATATGATGAACTTGATAAGTACGCATCTTGGGTCGCGGACAATGAGCCTTGTTTGTTCGATATTCCGTTGCCTGAGAACAGTCTGTTGACTCCGAAGATCAAGTTTGAAACACAGGTAATCAGACCGGAACTGGACAACGCTGTTGTAAGCAGCGTGAAAAGAATTTTAGGAAGATGATTTAATTTTAAATAAATAGCCGCGTGGTATATGGTAATAAAATGTTCATCGATATCTATGGGGGAGAAAATGCTAGTTAGTGTTGTTGTACCAGTATACAATGTATCGTTAGAGTTGCTTCATCGATGTATTGAAAGTGTAGGACATCAAGATGAAAATGACGTTGAAATCATCATCATTGATGACGGAAGTGATCAGAATAATTCTGATTTATATAGAAAAATATGTAATGAATACTGTGATACACATTATTACAGGCAAACAAATTCCGGTCCTTCTGTCGCAAGAAACTTAGGAGTTAAAAAAGCGCAAGGAGAGTATATTCTATTCTTAGATTCCGATGATTATATTACTGATAAGTGCATTGAACAGGCAACAAGTATAATAAACACATACCATCCGGACATTGTGTTTGGTTATGTTTATAAAGATTTATCAGATGAAGGGAAATTAAAACATACGGCGGTTAATGAAAGTCCCGAGGAATTGGTACTCGACGACGAAAAGGAAATGGCTGTACTCCTAAATCACATACTTGGATACAAGGAAGCCAAGTATGTTTATAAGAGTGGATATATTAGTGATGGACCAGTGTGTCGTTTCTTTCGACGTGAACTATTTGATAATAACTTATTTGATGTCATTCCAAGATGGAATGAAGATACACTATGGAATATAGAATTATTAAAGAAATGTCATACAGCAGTTATTTGTAAATCACGATGGTATATATATGCCGTTAGAAAAGGCTCGGCAATGCAGGGATACAGAAGCAATTGTTACGAAGAATTCATGTATATTACAGAAAAGGTTAGTTCTGTAGGGGCTTCCATTTGGAATGGAAATATAGATAAAGGCGTTGCATATAGGGTATGGCATGATATATTTATCCTTTCCAGAGGATATATTTTTAATAGTAAAAACACAGAGTCATTTGGCAGGAGATATCAAATCTTAAAAAAAGCGATAAAGAGCGATCAATTTCAAAACGCAATACGATCAATAGACTTCCACTTTGAAACAAGAAGAACCAGAAGAATCATTAAAGAGATTCTTAATTTTACTATGAAAACTCGTCTATATTTCTTTACATATATGATGATTAAACTTTATGTTGGTAAGATATAGTAAAATCCGTTTACGTATGATATTCGATGGAGGGAAATGGTAAATACTGTATTGTATACACGAATAGAAAGCGCCAAAGCAAATGATTTGGATGTGTGTGCATTCCTGAAATATCTGCCTTCTGAAAAGATGTATAATTTTTATCTGGAGCCCCCAGACATCATTGAGCGTTACCTTTCGTGGGCATCAGAACTGCCCGATGAATGTAGATTGATAAGATGAAATAAAAAGAGTCTCAAATAACGTTTCGGATAGTATGAAGCGTTGAAGCGTATTTGCCATACGCCATGTTTTGAGGCATTTACCAAGGATCTCACAGGGGGATATATATAATATATGAAAACAAAAAGGGCGTTTTATAACTCAGTTGCTGGATTGTCATATTACATTGTGACGATTTCATTGGGACTTTTAAATCAAAAAATTCTAATTGATACTTTGGGGATTGATTATCAAGGAGTTAATGGTTTATTTAGTAATATTTTGTCTATGCTTTCGATAGCAGAATTGGGGCTTGGAACAACAATTATATATCATTTATATCAGCCTTTAATTGAGAATGATGAAAGTACAATTATTGCGCTAATGCAATTTTATAAAAAGTGTTATCGCGTAATTGCAGTGGTAATATTGATATTAGGACTATTGATTATTCCATTTTTGGATATGGTAGTGACAGTTAATACAACAATATATTCGCTTGGTGCAATTTATGGATTTTTCTTAGCCGATTCAGTCATATCATATTTATTTACCTATAAGCGCTCTATTTTAATTGCTGACCAAAAAAATTATATTGTGATTTCTTTGGATATTTTATATCAATGTGTATTAAAAATAGGACAGATTATCATATTGTGGATTACTCATGATTTCTTATTTTATCTTTCCCTTATGTTGGTATGTAGATTAATTGAAAATCTCATTCTCAATAAAATTGCTGATCAGAAATACACTTTTTTAAAGAATAAGGATAATGTATTTCTTCCTAAAGAAATTTTATTTGATATTTATAGAAAAGTAAAAGGGGCTGTTTTTCATAAGATTGGTACATTCGTTGTGCAAGGTACAGACAATATCTTAATTTCTAGATTTTTAGGGCTGACTTCGGTGGGGATTTATTCTAATTATGTTTTGATTATAAATGCACTAAGTGCTATATGTTCACGAATTATGACAGCAGCAACTGCTGGGGTTGGTCATATGTTAGTAGAAAATGACAGAGAAAAAATTACTCGAGTTTTTTTGGAAATGCAGATTTTAAATGCAGCGTTTGTTAATTGTGCAACAGTTGGGATTTATTGTGTTGCGACCCCGATGATTGAGTTCATTTTTGGAGAAAAATATATAGTTTCAGAATATATAGTTTTTGTGTTAGCGGTTAATTTTTACATGCAGGGAATGAGAACCGTTTATAGTATATTTAAAGAAACCGCAGGTATTTTGTATGAAGACAGATTTATACCATTAATTGAATCCGGTGTGAATTTAATTAGCTCTTTAGTTTTATTGCATTATTTGGAAATGGCTGGGATTATACTTGGGACTATAATTAGTACTCTTATATTATACGTATATACGTACCCTTTTTTGGTTTATAAAAAAGTTTTGAAAAGAAACCTTGATGAGTACATTGGAGAATTAATTTGGATGACAATAGTTACGTTTTTGAGTATGATTAGTGCTAAATTGATTTGTAATCTATTCTCATGGGAGAAATTGGGGATTAATCTCTTGTACAATTGTTTTGTGTCAGTTGTGGTAAGCTTTGGAATATATATATTATTATATGCTATATGGAAAAAGGAAACTAAGGGATTAGTGATAAAATTAGAAAATATATTCAGAAGAAATAAATAATATGTTTGGGAACGGTTAAAAAGAGTATGTGAAGAAATCTCTGTAAAAGCAGATCTTCTATGATAATGGCAGGGCTGAAAGCTTCTTTATGAACGTTCAGCCCTTGTTTTATATATACCGCACATATTTGCGTATGTCAAGAACAGGCGGATTCCCGCCTGTCCTGAACGGTTCTAGATTTCCTTAGATCGGCAGCCGGCCCTCATACGTGAGACTCAGTTCCCCGTATACCTGGCCCCAGTTCCGGATTGGCATCGTCCACTTCTTTGTTGCTTCAAACGTTGACAAGTACAGGGCTTTTAAAAGGACTGTATCGCTTGGAAACACGCTCCTCTGGCGATTCAGCTTCCGGTATGTGGCGTTCAGGCTTTCGATTGCGTTCGTGGTATATATAACCTTGCGGACAGTCGTTGAAAACTGAAAGATGGGGACGAGCGCGTCCCAGTTCTGGTGCCAGCTTTTCATAGAATTCGGGTACTTTTCCGACCATTTTTCGGTGACCCGCTCCAAGGCTTCTAATGCCTTCTCTTCTGTTGGCACCTGGTAAATCGTTTTGAGATCTGCCGCAAAGAGCTTCCGGTCCTTGTCTGATACGTATTTTAATGTATTCCGCATCTGATGGACAATGCACCTCTGGTATTCCGTCTTTGGAAAGGCAGAGGCTATCGCTTCCTTGATCCCCGTCAGTCCATCAGCACAGAGGATCAGGATGTCTTTTACTCCACGGTTTTTTAAACCGTTCAGAACGGAAAGCCAGTACTTGGCACTCTCATTTTCGCCAACCTCGATGGTCAGAACCTCTTTTAAACCATCTGAATTAATCCCAAGTACAACATAGGCTGCCAGCTTACGGATCACGCCGTTATCACGCACAGAATAGTGGATTGCATCGATATAAAGCACCGGATAGACATCGGAAAGAGGGCGGTTCTGCCAGTCTTCAATCTGGGGCAGAAGCTTATCCGTCACATCCGAAATGAAGCCTTCGGAGGCCTCGAAGCCGTAGATATCCTCCAGTGTTTCCGAGATCTGCCGTGTTGTCATCCCTTTGGCGTACATGGATATGCTCTTCTGATCGATATCAGAGATATCTTTCTGGCGTTTCTTTACCACCTGTGGCTCAAAGGTGGAGTTACGGTCCTGTGGGACTTCGACTTTCATGCTTCCATAGCTGCTATTCACCTGTTTGGTTTTATAGCCATTGCGATAGTCATCGCAGCCGGAACGTTCTGACTTGCGATAACCAAGGTGCTCGTCCATCTCGCTTTCCATCATCTCTTTGATGGTACCGCCCAGTAGATCTTTGAGAGCATCCTGGATGTCCTGGGCAGATTCGATTTCATACTCCTCAAGAAGCTGCCGGATGATGTTTCGCTTTCCATCGGTCATTTGTACTTTGTGTAACGGTTTCTTTTCTCTTGCCATAATAAAAGGCCTCCTATGATTTTAAATTTATCATAGAAGACCTTATAAATCTTTAATTACAGAAAAACTTTCACAGACTCAAATTCTCAGTAGCAGATAAAATTGACCTCGCTCAAGATAAATCAAAGCATAAAGCGGATACAATACATGAGATTGTTTAACAGGAAATAGGAGATTCTAAAAAGCAATCAGATCATCGTAGATTAATGCGACATTTGCTTAGGTAGTGTTCGTGAAAGTTCTTTTTCGAATACTACCTGAACTATTACCTAAATAATACTCTGCAGTAGGAATACCTCCCTTTCTTCTCTTACAATCCTCCCTCTACTACGCAATTCTTTTCATACAGATAGTTTTCTGCCTGTCCAGTCATCCGCCATATCATTTGCGTCGGATGCTCTTATAGCTGTAGTGAAACATTCACTTCCCGGCTTTTTCCGGCATTCAGCAAGGACATTCAACAACAATCAACTAAATCAACCAATTTAATTAAAGCGAATTAATCCTCGGAAACCTCGATTGACTGTGCAATATCAATTTGTTATACTTTGGAAAAGAGCACATGGTAAATATGCTAAAGGTAGCCTTTAGGCATGTCCACAGAGCCATTTTCCTGGGAGGAAAGGCGGCTTCAATGCCCTGCTGTTCGACGGATAGAAGTTTAGAGGAAGATTATCTGGTTCCTCTGCTATAGAATCGTTTACTCGGAATATAGATGGTTCTTTGCGTCAAGTCAGCAGGGATATCAGAAAGGCAGAGCGGCGTAACGGGCGCTATCGATTGATATGTGGGGAAGAAAACCGTAAAAACACAATGCCGCAGCGGATCATGGGATGTGATTACGCTGCCTATGAAGAACAGATTCGAACCCTAGTGCATCAAAATAAGACAACGGGCAAAATATACCGGAAGACTCGGCAGTCCCAACTGTTTCCAGAAATTCAGGAAAAATCCCCCCTCCCTCTTGCCAGTTCCCCCAAAAAATGCTATATTCTACTAGACTGACAAACTATGCCCAAATCTCGCCCTATATCAGACTGCAGCGGATTTCAGTAATCAAAACAGGGCATATTTTTTAATAGAAGCAGTGTAGTTCGGCCTACACCCATCACAATAATCACAACCCAAAGAAAAGAGGAACCCACCCATGGCAATAGTTGACCAAAGCAAAATCAGAAATTTCTGCATCATCGCCCACATTGATCACGGCAAGTCAACCCTTGCAGACCGAATTATAGAGAAGACTGGCTTACTTACCAGCAGGGAGATGCAGTCCCAGGTACTTGATAACATGGACTTAGAGCGTGAGCGTGGAATCACGATCAAGGCCCAGGCAGTCCGTACCGTATATACATCGAAAGACGGAGAAGAGTATATCTTCAACCTCATCGATACCCCAGGCCATGTCGATTTCAACTACGAGGTATCGAGGAGCCTCGCAGCCTGCGACGGAGCGATTCTTGTTGTAGACGCCGCACAGGGAATTGAGGCCCAGACGCTGGCCAATGTATACCTTGCCCTCGACCACAACCTGGATGTATTTCCGGTAATCAATAAAATTGACCTTCCAAGTGCGGAACCGGATCGTGTTGCCGCAGAGATAGAAGACGTAATCGGAATCGAGGCCCATGATGCCCCGAGAATTTCAGCTAAAATTGGTTTAAACATTGACGAGGTCCTGGAACAAATCGTCACAAAGATTCCGGCTCCCCAGGGAGACGCGGCGGCGCCGCTTCAGGCATTGATTTTCGACTCCCTCTATGACTCCTACAAAGGCGTCATCGTATTCTGCCGGATTAAGAATGGAAGTGTCCGTAAAGGCACCCAGATTAAGATGATGGCGACCGGAGCCAAGGCAGATGTGGTGGAGGTAGGCTACTTCGGAGCCGGCCAGTTCATTCCCTGTGAGGAACTGGAAGCCGGTATGGTAGGCTATATCACGGCCAGCATCAAGAATGTCAGGGATACGATGGTGGGTGATACGATCACCGATGCGCAGAATCCCTGCAAAGAACCCCTCCCGGGATATAAAAAAGTGACCCCGATGGTTTACTGCGGTCTCTATCCGGCCGACGGTGCAAAATACCCGGATCTCAGGGATGCACTGGAAAAATTACAGTTAAATGATGCCTCCCTGTTCTTTGAACCGGAGACTTCCATTGCGCTCGGTTTTGGTTTCCGCTGCGGTTTCCTTGGCCTTCTGCACCTGGATATTATCGAAGAACGTCTGGAACGGGAATATAACCTGGATTTGGTGACGACGGCTCCGGGCGTTGTATACCGTGTCCACAAGACGAACGGAGAGATGATGGAGCTTACCAATCCGTCCAACCTTCCCGACCCATCCGAGATAGAATATATGGAAGAACCCATTGTATCGGCAGAAATCATGGTAACGACGGAATTTGTCGGGGCTATTATGACGTTGTGCCAGGAACGCCGCGGAGTCTATCTGGGCATGGAATATATTGAGGCGACAAGGGCGCTTTTGAAGTATGAACTTCCCCTCAACGAGATTATTTACGATTTCTTTGACGCCCTCAAATCGCGCTCCCGCGGATATGCGTCCTTTGACTATGAGTTGAAGGGCTACGAACAGTCCAAGCTTGTAAAACTGGATATCCTTGTGAACCGCGAGGAAGTCGATGCCCTTTCATTTATTGTATTCGAAGGTTCGGCTTATGAGCGGGGCAGAAGAATGTGCGAGAAACTGAAGGACGAGATTCCGAGACACCTTTTCGAGATTCCGATTCAGGCGGCCGTGGGCGGCAAAATTATTGCCAGGGAGACAGTCAAAGCGATGAGAAAAGACGTTCTTGCCAAATGTTATGGAGGCGATATCTCACGTAAGAGAAAGCTTCTGGAAAAACAGAAGGAAGGCAAGAAGAGAATGCGCCAGATCGGAAACGTGGAAATTCCGCAAAAGGCATTCATGAGTGTGCTGAAGCTGGACGAGGAATGATGTTCCGGCAAAAATCATTAAACAATCAGGCGGGAACAATGGAAAATAACACCCCATTAGAACTATATATCCACATCCCATTCTGCGTTAAAAAATGTCTGTACTGCGACTTCCTTTCCTTTGCGGCGGACGAAGTGACCAGAAAAAAATATGTGGAGCAGTTGATTAAGGAAATAGAAACATGCGGGACCAGAATAACCGGGCGGGACGCTGACGCGGCCTTCCCGGTGATTTCTGTGTTTATAGGAGGGGGGACTCCGTCTTCTCTCTGCCCGGAGCAGATTTGCGCTGTTATGAACGCGGTAAAGGAAAATTTCAGACTATTGCCGGATGCCGAAATCACCATTGAAGCCAATCCCGGTACACTCGACAATAAAAAACTCAGAGCTTACAAAAACTCCGGAATCAACCGGTTAAGCCTCGGCCTTCAGTCGGCCAATCCAGGCGAACTGAGGGAGCTCGGACGAATCCATTCCTGGAACGAATTTCTTGAGAGTTACCGTTTAGCCAGAGAAGCAGGCTTTGATAATATTAATGTTGATTTGATGTCGGCACTGCCGGGACAGAGCTTTGAATCTTATGCGGATACACTGGAATGTGTCGCGCTCCTGGAACCGGAACACATCTCTGCATACAGTCTTATCATAGAGGAAGGCACTCCGTTTTATGATAAATATTCGGGCAGGGCAGAAGTTCTTCCGGATGAGGAAGAAGACCGCAGAATGTATCACCACACAAAAGAATATCTGGCGGAAAAAGGTTATCACCGGTATGAGGTATCAAACTACGCCAGGCCGGGCAGGGAATGTATCCACAATGTGGGATATTGGACCGGGGTCAGCTATCTGGGAATCGGTCTGGGAGCTTCCTCACTGATGGAAGGACAACGTTTTTCCGTCATCAGAGAGATGAATGATTATCTGGATCTTAGCAGGGAAGAGCTGGCGGAGGGACGCCAGTACGAAAACCGGGAAATCCTCACGGAACAGGATGAGATGGAAGAATTCATGTTTCTGGGTCTTCGGCTTACGGAAGGGATTGCCGCAAAAGATTTTAAAAAGCGCTTCGGCTTAAATATAGAAGAAATATATGGAATGACCATTGGGAAACTGATGGAGGACGGCCTGATGGAAATGACGGGAACAAAAGAGGACAGAAGGTACAGGCTGAGTGAATTTGGGCTGGATGTCAGCAACTGTGTACTGGCTGAATTTCTGTTGTAGCGGAAATCTTTCGTTACCATTAAAATCACTGCGCGATAGCCGGCTGCCGGCTGCCACTACCTTTTCGCACAGTCAGCGCAGCAAATGCGCAGACCTGACTGAATTGTTACCGGCACGCCGCTTTTTGGCAGGGGGTGGACAGTAACCAGCAGCAATCTTTACAAGTATCAGTGTATTTGTTATTATAGATTGAGTTTCACTGTATCATTAACAGTACTGCAATAAGAGCAATATGGAAGAGAAAAAAGAAGAGTAATAAAGAAGAGTAATAAAAAGAGTTTCATCTGGGAGGAAATGAGTAATGGAAATCACAATGACGCACTATCTGATTGTTTGTCCCCTGGTTTTTCTGGCCGGACTGCTGGATTCAATCGCAGGAGGGGGCGGACTGATTTCCCTCCCGGCCTTTATGATTGCCGGAGTGCCTCCACACATGGCCCTTGGAACAAATAAGATGTGTTCTACAATGGGAACCTCCATGGCTACATACCGTTTTGCAAAGAATGGCTACATTCACCTGAAAAAGGTAATCTGGTTCATTGCGGCGGCATTGGTTGGCTCTACGATCGGTTCCAACCTGACCCTCTTAATGAATGAAAAGATAGTGGAGTACATGATGATCGCCGTGCTTCCCATTGTCGCTTTCTATGTGCTTCGCAATAAGAGGATGGGAGATGACTCGCAGGCAGGGACGATACCGGCCAAAAAGTCATTTATCATTGCGGCTGCAGCGGCTTTGGTAGTCGGGACTTATGACGGTTTCTATGGTCCGGGAACAGGAACCTTTTTAATCCTCATTCTTACGGGCGCCGCAAAATATACGATGAAAGAGGCAGCGGGGACAACAAAGGCCATCAACCTTTCTTCCAATGTCGCGGCTATCGTCACATTCATCATAAACGGGAAAGTATTATATCCCCTTGGTCTGGCAGCAGGCCTGTGCAGCATTGTGGGAAATTATATCGGTTCCGGCCTGGTGCTCTCGAACGGTCAGAAAATCGTGCGTCCGGTGGTACTGATTGTACTGACCATCCTGTTTGGTAAAATTTTACTGGGAGGATGACACAGACGGAATGACACAGGTAGTCAGTACGTAACAGATGAAGTTACTGTTCACGGGTAGTATCCCGCGAGGTGTTTTCGTGTGCAGTTTGTACGAAAATTCCGAGTTACACGGCACGACGCGATGAAAAGTAAATTTTTCACCACAATCAACGGCGTTTTCTGCCGTTTCTGTGCATCGCGGAGCGTGTTACTGGCCGCAGAACTGCGCTTTTGGCAGGGCTGCGAACAGTAACCGGTTGACATGAATTTGATATTTGGCATATAAACAGCAAACAAAAAAGAACGGATATAACGGAGTAAAATCCGGCGTATTTATGGAGGAAATCTTATGAAGTGGAAGAAATTCACCCTGACGACTACGACCGAGGCCGTAGATTTAATTAGCTGTGCCTTCGATGAAATCGGAATCGAGGGTATTGAAATCGAGGATAATATTCCTCTTACGGAAAAAGAGACAAAAGGGATGTTCATCGATATACTCCCGGAGCTGCCTCCCGACGAAGGAATAGCGAAAGTCAGCTTTTACCTGGACGATGATGCCGATGTACCGGGCATGCTTGAAAAAGTAAATGAAGCGCTGGAAGAATTGAAAATGTTTACCGACCTGGGCGCATGTACGATCGAGGCATCAGAAACAGAGGACAAAGACTGGATTAATAACTGGAAGCAGTATTTTAAACCATTTACAGTGGATGATATCCTGATTAAGCCAACCTGGGAGACGATTCCTGAGGAGCATAAGGACAAGCTGCTGATTCAGATTGATCCGGGAACTGCTTTCGGCACAGGCATGCATGAGACGACTCAGCTGTGCATCCGCCAGCTTCGTAAATACACAGGCTGTGACACGAAGGTTCTGGATGTGGGGACAGGAAGCGGAATTCTGGGCATCACCGCTTTGAAACTCGGGGCGAAAGAGGTATTCGGAACCGATCTTGATGAGAACGCCATCACGGCAGTGGGAGAAAATCTTGAGGCAAACGGTATCCCGGCCGGATTATTTACCGTTCTTCAGGGAAATATCATCGATGATAAAGAGGTACAGGACGCCGCTGGTTATGAGTACTACGATGTGGCGGTTGCCAATATTCTGGCTGACGTTATTATTATGCTCCAGAAGGAAATACCGGTTCATATAAAAAAAGGTGGAATTTTTATCACCTCCGGTATCATTAATATGAAGGAAGAGGCGGTCAAAGAGGCTTTTGCAGCCAACAGCGCCTTTGAAATCATTGAGGTGACCTATCAGGGAGAGTGGGTATCCATAACGGCGCGTAAGAAATAGGTAACAGTTCATGCTGTCTGAACTGACACAGAATATAGAGGAAAAACATGTATCATTTTTTTGTTGAACAGGAACAGATAGGGGAAGGCGTAATTGCGGTTACCGGACCCGATGTAAATCATATAAAGAATGTACTCCGGATGAAGCCGGGAGAACGGGTTCTTATCAGTGCTAAGGCCGGCGGTGATTATCTGTGTGTAACAAAAGAACTGGCGCAGGACAAGATCCTGTTTGGAATACTGGAGAAGAGTGAGAGTGAAATGGAGCTGCCTGCCAGAATCCACCTGTTTCAGGGGCTTCCCAAAGGTGATAAAATGGAGCTGATTATCCAGAAGGCCGTTGAGCTTGGCGCATTCAGAATCATTCCGGTTGAGACAAAACGGGTAGTGGTGAAGCTTGATTCGAAAAAAGAAGAGGCGAGGATAAAGCGATGGAACGCGATATCTGAGAGTGCGGCGAAACAGTCAAAACGGAGCATCATACCGGAAGTAACAGGAGTTGTTAAATACAAGGATGCTCTGCAGATGGCAGAAGACTTTGGACTTAAAATGATTCCGTACGAATGCGCAAAGGGAATGGAGGAGACCAGACGGCTTCTTCAGACCGCGGAAGCGGGAATGGATATTGCCATATTTATCGGACCGGAAGGCGGCTTTGAAGAAGAAGAGATACGGCAGGCAGGGGAGAGGGGAGTCAGCCCTGCCTCGCTCGGCAGGAGAATTTTAAGGACAGAGACAGCGGGCTTGTGCGTTTTGTCGGCCCTGATGATTTCTCTGGACCGTTAGACGTCCATAAAGCAGAAAGAGGAAGAAAAATGGAAGCTTATTTTGATAATTCGGCTACTACGCAGGTTTTTGACTGCGTAAAAGACGCGGTAGTAAATGCCATGACCATGGACTACGGGAATGCGGCCGCCCGCCATATGAAGGGCGTTGAGGCAGAAAAGATTATAAAAGAAGCCAGAAGAGAGATAGCCAATTCGCTGAAGGTTCAGGAAAAAGAAATCCTGTTCACATCAGGAGGGACAGAATCGAATAACCTGGCGCTGATTGGGACGGCCCTGGCGAATCAGAGGACAGGAAAACATCTGATTACAAGCGCGGTGGAACATCCGTCCGTATATAATACAATGGCCTGGCTGGAGGAACAGGGCTTTGAAATTACCTATCTTCCAGTTGATTCCTTTGGCTGCATTTCCCTGGCGGAGCTTGAGGAGGCGGTAAGGGAAGATACGATTTTGGTATCCATAATGTACGTTAATAATGAAATCGGCGCTGTGGAGCCGGTGGAGGAGATTGCCCGCTGCATTAAGAATAAAAACCCAAAAACCTATTTTCATGTGGATGCAATTCAGGCATACGGCAAATTTCAGATACGCCCTAAAAAGCAGGGGATTGATTTGCTGTCGGTAAGCGCTCATAAGATACACGGTCCGAAGGGAATCGGCTTTTTATATATTGATGAAAAAGTAAAAATCCGACCCATTGTATTCGGGGGAGGTCAGCAGAAGGGGATGCGCTCCGGGACGGAGAACGTGCCGGGCTGTGCCGGACTGGGGGCAGCCGTAAAGGAGATTTATAAAAATCATGGGGAGCGGGTTGAGAAGCTGTATACACTGAGGGAACGCCTGATTGCCGGGCTGAAGACAATCGATGGTGTGACGATTAACGGGCATGAGGACAGACAAAATGCTCCCCAGGTGGTTAGTGCAAGCTTTGAAGGAATAAAAAGCGAGGTGCTGCTCCATGCGCTTGAGGACAGGGGAATTTATGTGTCATCCGGTTCAGCCTGCTCCTCGAACCATCCGGGAGTGAGCGGAACGCTGAAGGCGATTGGCGTAAAAAAAGAATTGCAGGATTCCACACTGCGTTTCAGCTTCGGCGCATTCAATACGGAAGAAGAGGTTGATTATGCAGTTGATGTGTTGAAAGAACTGCTGCCCGTACTGAGACGTTACAGAGCCAGATAAGGTTACCATTTAACAGATAAGGAAACAGAGAGGAAATATAAACATATGGTACGTTCATTTTTAATAAAGTACGCGGAAATTGGGGTAAAAGGCAAGAACCGCTATATTTTTGAAGACAAGTTGACTTCCCACATCCACCATTCCCTGAAACGTCTGGACGGAGATTTCTCCGTTATCAAGGAGTCGGGACGGATTTATGCTCATGCATCTTCGGAGTTCGACTATGATGAGGTGGTATCGGCTCTTCAGTGTGTGTTCGGAATTGCCGGCATCTGTCCGATGGTGCAGATAGAAGATAAAGGATATGAGGATTTAAAGGAACAGGTCTTGAAATTTATTGACGAGACGTACCCCGATAAAAATTTCACATTCAAGGTGGATACGAGAAGGGCCAATAAGCAGTACCCCCACACGTCGGATCAGATTAACCGCGATTTGGGAGAAATCATTCTGGAGACATATCCTGAGACAAAGGTGGATGTGCATCATCCCGACGTACTTCTCCACGTGGAGATCAGGGGCAAAAATATAAACCTTTACTCCCTGGTAATCCCAGGCCCGGGCGGAATGCCGGTGGGAACGAACGGCAAGGCTATGCTGCTTTTGTCGGGCGGAATCGACAGCCCGGTGGCCGGATATATGATTGCGAAGAGGGGGGTGACGATAGAAGCCACTTACTTCCATGCTCCGCCGTATACAAGTGAGAGAGCCAAACAGAAGGTGATAGACCTGGCGAAGCTCGTATCCAGATACTCGGGACCAATCAAGCTCCATGTAGTGAATTTTACTGATATCCAGCTTTATATCTATGATAAATGCCCTCATGAGGAACTGACGATTATCATGCGCCGGTATATGATGAAGATTGCGGAGGAGCTGGCTAAGAAAGACGGCTGTCTCGGCCTTATCACGGGAGAGAGTATCGGACAGGTAGCTTCTCAGACGGTGCATTCGCTGGCTGTAACCAATGAAGTGTGTACACTTCCCGTATTTCGTCCTGTTATCGGATTTGATAAGCAGGAGATTGTGGATATATCACAGAAAATCGGAACATTTGAGACGTCCATTGAGCCGTTCGAGGACTGCTGTACGATTTTTGTTGCAAAGCATCCTGTTACAAAGCCAAACCTGGATTTGATAAAGAAGTCGGAAACAAAACTGGAAGAAAAAATTGATGAAATGTTGAAACAGGCTGTTGAAACAGCCGAGATTATACGGTGTTGAGAAAACGGGAGTCCGGATTTTGGGACTCCCGCTTAGGAAAGACTATGTTGAATGGGACGTGCTTTTCAGCGTTAAAACAGGGCGTATTTGTTTAAACGATATATGGTGCTAAAATTGTAAGAATGTCATTGATCTCTGTTTCGGAATGGATGTTCAGGTCGATAGGCTTGGACAAATCCAGGCTGAATATACCCATAATCGATTTGGCATCGATTACGTATCTGCCGGATACAAGGTCAAAATCGACATTAAATTTTGCTAAATCGTTTACAAAAGATTTAACTTTATCAATTGAATTTAAAGAAATACGAACTGTTTTCATGAAAAAACCTCCTCTTGCTGCTATGTTATTTCAGCTCTTATGCTGGTAAAATACTAACTCTATACTACCGGGATATGGAGCAAAAGTCAAGAGAGAGATTGTATGAAATCAGGAACTTTAAAGCTAAGGAGAATGACAATGAGAAAAGCAGCACTGCACAACCTGGGATGCAAGGTAAACGCTTACGAGACGGAAGCCATGCAGCAGCTCCTGGAAGATGCCGGCTATGAAATCGTGCCTTTTAAGGATGGGGCCGATGTATATATAATCAATACATGTTCCGTAACTAATGTTGCGGACAAAAAATCAAGGCAGATGCTTCACCGGGCAAAGAAAATGAATCCTGATTCCGTAGTGGTTGCCGTGGGCTGCTATGTCCAGGCAGCGAAAGAGGATCTGGAGAAAGACATGGCGGTAGATTTGATAATTGGAAATAACAAGAAAAAAGATCTGGTGGGTCTTCTGGAACGATATTTTGCAGATCGGGACGACAGGGAGGAAGTGATCGATATCGCGGCAACCGGTGAGTATGAGGAACTTCATATCCGGAAAATCGCAGATCATACAAGAGCCTTTATTAAAGTGCAGGACGGCTGCAACCAGTTTTGCAGCTATTGCATCATCCCATATACCCGTGGCCGGGTGAGAAGCCGGGCGATAGGGGATGTGGTGAAGGAGGTGGAAGGACTTGCGGCGGCCGGGTATAAAGAAATTGTTCTTACCGGAATCCATCTCAGTTCCTACGGCGTCGATTTTCCGGAGGAAAAGAGGGAAAATCTTCTGAGTCTTATCACCTGTCTGGATAAAATCCAGGGAATTGAAAGAATCCGCCTCGGTTCCCTGGAACCGCGAATCATAACGGAAGAATTTGTTTCGGCTCTGGCCGGTCTTAAGAGCATTTGCCCTCATTTCCATCTGTCCCTCCAGAGCGGGTGCAATGCAACGCTTGCAAGGATGAATCGCCATTACACTGCGCAAGAGTATTTGGAGCGCTGTGTCATCCTGAGAAAGCACTTTGATAATCCGGCGATCACGACGGATGTGATTGTTGGATTTCCGGGGGAGACCGTGGAAGAGTTTGATGAGACGAAAAGATTCCTTGAGACGGTCCGTTTTTATGAAATGCATATCTTTAAATATTCCAAGCGGGAGGGCACCAGGGCCGCAGTCATGGAAAATCAGGTTCCGGAGCAGGATAAGTCGGTCCGCAGCGATATCCTCCTAACATTAGAACATAAGATGTCGGATGAATACCGTGAGTCATTTCTCGGGAAAGAGACGGAGGTGCTGCTGGAAGAAAAGGTCGTGATTGGCGGACAGGCCTATATGATGGGACATACACGGCAATATGTAAAGGCGGCAATACCGTTTGAGGAAGGGCTTAAGAATACAACTGTAAAAGGAAGGCTGACGGAGAAGCTGTCGGATGAGATTTTGCTTTTGAAATGAGGATTTAGTTAAGCAGGTGAGGACGCCGCCGGTACGGCCAGCGGACGGGGTGGTGGGTGGTGTATATGAGTCTTTCGTCCCGGGGGAAGATTGTCGTGGTATGGGGCTGCGGGCGAAGATAAAGTCTGCGGAGCACGCTCCCGCTCTGTGAAATGCATCACGCTGCTAAGCTCGACAGGACC
>Ga0129309_1000422_pt1 | contig 32976 bp, 27 predicted proteins | sample L1105metagenome_FD_94439 | JGI IMG/M metagenome (GOLD analysis project Ga0129309, IMG submission 94439) | Ring-tailed lemur group fecal microbial communities from Wisconsin, USA - L1105 metagenome | ecosystem: Host-associated > Mammals > Digestive system > Large intestine > Fecal | place: USA...
CATGAGCGCATTGACGAAGATAAAACAAGACACATTTCTATCGAAATTCATTTTAATCTCAAACCCATCCCGGAGGTGGAACAGGTCACTGCCTGACCTGTCCCGCCGGGACGGTTCTCTTAACAACACCATATAGATTTTTTGTACGCCGCCGCCCGCCATCGAGCAGAGTTTTTACACCTAATTGGGGATGAAACAGTTGGTAGCTGGGGACGGCAGGGTATTCCAGGGGCAGGTAATGGAGGCTGGTGCCGTCCATGCGGACACTGCCGCTGGCCACCACGATGTCGCCGCACTGCACGTCGGCGCAGGTGGAGGCGCAGGTGCCCACCCGGATGAAGGTGTCCGCGCCGCACTTGTGCAGCTCCTCCACGCAGATGGCGGTGGAGGGGCCGCCGATGCCGGTGGAGGTGACGGTGACTTTTTCGCCCTCCAGCGTGCCTTCCCAGGTGGTGAACTCCCGCTTGCGGGTCACCAGGCGGGGGTTGTCCAGGTGGGCGGCGATAAGCTCGCAGCGGTCCGGGTCGCCGGGAATGATGGCGTAGCGGCCCACCTCTCCCTTTGCCAGATTCACGTGCAGCATTTTCTGCGTTTCGTTCATATTTGTGACGCTCCCTTTCTTTTATGTACGGCTCCGCACCGCGCACACGCGCTTGAGCCGGCGTTTCAGCAAAAACGACATCCCGCGCACCGGCAGGTTGGCCGTTAGAATGAAAAAGAACAAGACCGCGGCCGCGTCAGCCGGCGCCCTGCATCCGAAGCGTGGACGCCTTGATTTTTTCGTAGCTTTCCTCACTGATGTCGTGCTCGATCTTGCAGGCGTCCGCCGCGGCGTTTTCCGGAGAGACGCCCAGCTGGACCAAAAACCGCGTCAAAAGCTGGTGACGGTCATAGATGCGGGCGGCAATTTCCTCTCCCGGCGGCAGCAGGGTGATAAAGCCGTCGGCATCCATCTTGATATACCCGTTTTCCCGCAATCGCTTCATGGCTACGCTGACGCTGGGCTTGGAATACTCCAGATCCCGGACAATGTCGATGGAGCGGACGGTGCCGTTTTTCAGGCGCAGCATCAAAATGCGCTCCAGATAGTCCTCCGCGGATTCGTGAATATTCATAAAGGCATCCTCCTTGCGGTCTGGTGTTTGCAGAAAGATTAACATAAACCGGCCAGCTTTGCAAGTTTTTCACAGACAGCCCTTGACAGCGGCAGTTAGTGGTTAAACGAAGCGCAGCTTGAGAGTCAGAAGGATCTAACCTTTATAGGAACGATGGCATGACCACCGGCGTTATCCCCCCGGAGCCAGCCGCCTCTTCCGCCTGTGACTTGTTCCTCTGCCTCCATGGCCGCGGAACGGAAGACGAGCCTTGCGCGCTGCAGGGAGGGTCATGCCGGCGCGATGTTCCCGACCTGCGGCCACAGCAATGACCCGAAGGAGCCTCCGAAAGAATACTTCACGGCAATGCTGCCGGAGGCGGTTTGCCGCCCTATCCGTCATGGGACCGCCGCTGTGCTGCCAGCCGGGAAAGCGGGGAAACCCTCCTTTTATGAGTAATCCGGATGAAAGCCCGGAATTTTTTTTAAGGAGGAAAGAACATGTTCAAACGGTATCTGATTCGGCTGGCGGCGGCTGCTGCTGTCAGCGCGGGCACGACGGCCTGGCTGCTCTGGCAGGAGAACAGCCTGCATCCGCTGCTGTTCTTGGAGGGTACGGTGCTTCTGCTCAGTGTCCTCTACGGCATGGGGTGGATCGGAGAGTTCTTTACAAGGGGGCTTTCGAAAATGATGCAGTTTACCATGATGGGGATTTTGTTCAAAAGTCTGCCGGGGTTTCTGGTGGGTATGGCGCTGATCCTCGTACTGGCGGCGGCAGCCATTGCTGTCGCGGTCCCGGCGGGCTTCATCCAGATCATTCGCAAGGGCGTGCAGGCCAGAGCGCTGGACCGGGCGGAGCTCCCGGGCTGCAAAGAATAAGAAAGGAGAATCACGATGGCACAGAGAAGTTTATATTCCAGTCTTGCGCCCAACAGCACTTACTACGGCAACCACGGTGCTGTCTATTACACTGACAACTGGGGCCGGGTCACCCACGCCGAGACGGACGCCGTGGCGGAGAAGGCCCCCCGAAACGCGGAGGCCCAGCGGACACTGGAGGGCAAGGAGCCGGAGTTCTACCGGGACGCCGGCCACATCTTTCCGTCGTCCCAGGGAGGCAGCGGCGAGAAGTTCAACCTGACGGCGCAGAACGAGAAGGTCAACCAGCGGGACGTCTATGCTTTTGAGCAGGAGACGGACCAGATGCTGGCGGACGGTAAGCAGGTACATCTCAAAGCTGACATTACATGGCCGGAGAACGGCGTGGCGCAGCCGGAGGCATACATGTATACCCGGGAGACCATCGGTCCCAACGGAGAGGTAGTGGACCGGGAATACACCAGTATGCCCAATGTGGATATGGCCCAGTTTCAGCATTTCGGACCGGAAGCGGCCAGCCTGGCCAGCGAGTATGACAACCCGGGAGCGTTTATCTACAACGAGGAACAGGACATCGCCGTCAACCCGGAGACAGGGGCGGTGGTGGATGTCTCCGAGAGCGTGCCGGAGACGGGAGCGGCTCCTGACGCAGGCCCCGACGCGGGAGCGGATGCCGGACCGGACGCCGCCGACGACCTGGACCCGTAAGCAGAGGAGGACGGATATGTCGATCAAAACGGTATGGCGCACCGTCACAGACGCTATTTTTCTGGACGAGGACACCTATCGGAGGACCTGCGTGCCTCCGCTCCGGCTTGCCGGGGTGGAGGCACCTGCCCTGTGGCGGGGAGAGCTTCCCGCGGATTCGTCCGGTCCGTCTCCGGACCGGGTGGAACACTTTATTGTCTCCGGAGGAGACGCCGCAGAGCGGAGACGCCCCCTCCGCTCCCTCATCGGCAACCACACTGCTGCCGGCTTCGCCGCGGTGGTGCTCCGCGGCCCCGGCGGCTGCACGGAGGCCGGGGGCCTTTCCTCCCGCGGCGGCTATGACCCGCTGGAGGGCCTGGGCCGGGAGCAGGCGGCGCTGTGCCTCGGCGCGGCGGCCGCCGCCCTGGGAATGGACCAGAACCGGCTCTACCTCCCCCTGTGCGACCTGCTGGACTGCCTGGGTGAACCTGCCGCCATGGAGACGCTTCTGGCGGTGAAAGACTACCGGGAGGTGGGCGAGGAGGCGTTCACCCGGGGGGAAGACGCAGCGGCCGCCTGTATGACGCTGCCTGAGGCCCGGGAACTTGCCATGCTGCTGGCGAAGCTCCGGGAGAACCATGTCTCCGGCCAGGGGGGCGGGTCCCTCCGCCGTGGACTGCGTGCAGGCGCGGTGAGCGTGCTGACGCTCCACTCCCCGGTGTGGATGGCCATGGCGCTGTATGAGCTGGAGATGTGCCGGGCGGCGGGAATGCCGCTGTTTGTGGTTCTGGACGGGCTGGACCTGTCTGCCCTGCAAGAGCAGGCGGAAAAGCTGTACGGTGCCGTTTCCGGCTGCGTCTGCCACGCGGACCTCCCGGCGAGGGAGGGCCAGTTCCGGATGGCGCAGAGTTCCTGCGGAAGCGCCCTGTACTTCCGCCACGCTCCGGCGTCCGCCAAGGCGCTCAGCGAGATGCTGGGCCGGGTGCAGCGGATGAAAACCGTCGTTGCCAGCAGCGAGGGAAGGGCTTACAGCGACGCTGCCAGCCTGTTCAACCTCTTTGGCAGCACCACCGTCAGCAGCGGCACCACCACGACCCAGTCGCTGGAGGAGCGCAGCGCGGTCTACCCTGAGACGATCCGCTGTCTGAAGCCCGGTACGGCGCTGCTGGTGGCGGATGAGGGCATCATGCAGGTCAGGCTTTGAGAAAAGAAAGGAGAAGTGCAATGGCAGAACGAATCACCCCTCTGGACGGGCAGTTCACCCGGAATGTGCTGCCGCCCCGGCGCAGAAGCGGAGAGCTTGCGGCCCTCCCCGGAACTGCTGCGGGAGGCCCCGCCGCCGTCAGCTTTGACGGGGAGCTGCTGGCCCGCAACGTCCTGTTCCTGGGCGCCGCCGGGACCGGCAAATCCACCACCATGATCGCGCTGCTCCGGCAGCTCCGCCGGCAGCTGGGACCGGAGGATGTCCTCTGCGTGTTCGATACCAAGGGCGAGTTTGTGCAGCGGTTGGCCCGGCCCGGTGATCTCATTCTCGGAAAGGGCGCCTATCCGGCCAACTGCGGCTGGAACCTCTTCCGGGACGCCACGGCAGGGATCACCTGCAGAAAAGACCTGGAGACCCGCCTCCATATGATCGCAAAGCGCCTGATCCCGGACAAGCCCAATGATTCCAACCGCTTTTTCGTCTTGGCTGCCCGGGAGGCGCTGGAGGGCCTTTTGGACACGCTGCTGCGCCATCCGGAGGTGCTGCCCGGTGGGAAGCTGACCAATGGAGGACTGTTGGCATTTCTGCGTCAGGGCGATTTGGACGCGCTGTTGGACGCTGCCCGCAGCGAAGGGCTGGAGCGGCTCGTCGGCCGGAAAGGCAGGCGGGACAAGACCCAGAACTCCGTCCTGCTGGAGCTGCAGACCAATGTGCGGGAAAATCTGATGGGCTTTTCCGGCGAGGGAGATTTCAGCATACTGGGCTTCGAGCAGGCGCGGGGCGGCCGGGTGCTGTTCCTGCAGTACGATCTGGCGGCGGACAGCTGCTGCGGCCTTCTGACAGACCTGTATCTCACCGGCTTTATGAGCGGCAGCCACCGGAGGGGCAGGCTGTACCTGGCGCTGGACGAGATCTCCCTGCTGGGCCGGGAGGCCCCTGAGAATTTGATTCGCGCCATGAATTTCGGCCGGGGCATCGGCATGGGCGCCGTTTTCCTGGGGGCGCAGAGCCTTGCCCAGCTGGAAGGACTGTACGGCAAGGGGCAGCTGGATGCCCTCCTGGCGGGCTGCCAGACGCGGATATGCTTCCGCACGGAGGACGAGGCCTCCCGGGCTTTTGTGAAGAAAGACTGCGGCAAGGTACTGTGCAGTACCGTCCACTACATCCCGGGGGTTTCCATGACTCCCGGCGCACCGGAACTGAAGGACGCCGTTTCCGACACGGAACTCACAACGCTGCCGCGGGGCTGTGCAATCGTGTCGGAGCCGGGGGCGGTGCCCTACCGGATTCAGCTGGACCCCTGAAGACAAAAGACCGCAGGAGACCTCAGGCGTACCAGAGGTCCCCTGCGGTTTTCCTTTTATAGAGTGATCCGGAAAACGGACACCGAAATTTTTTGAAAAGGAGAAATTGAAATGTTTCACAAGTATGAGATCGTTTCCAAGGTCGCGTTTCTAATCGGCGTACAGGAGGATTATTTCCGGGAGGACGGCTGCGGCTATTCCCAGACGACTTTTGACACCATGAGCGGTGACCGGCACTGCCGGATTTTGAGAAATCTCTGTGTTCTCAGAAACAGCTTTGAACGGAATTTCGGATGGATTCGCAATGCCATGAACCGGGATTTCCACAACCTCTATACCATGCCGGAGCTCATTGACGCCGGCGTTGTACATCAGTTGGAGGAGGACGGCGTGACGCTGTATCACAGCGTATACACGGCGGAACAGTATGTCGTGGATATCAATCATGAGATCAGCCAACGTATCAACAACTGCCGAAGCTGGTTTCCCGACTGTGTGAACTGGACCTATCTGAAGAGCTTCTTTATTATGCCGGACGGGGAAAAGCCCGCCGGCTGTGTCCGCGGTTTTCAGGCTTATCACGCCAATATGGCGGCCTATCCCTACCAGTGCTGGGTGAACCTGCCCCTGCAGGCCGTAGAGGGCAATGTCCTGGCCAACGACGGCGTGTTTCTGACGCTGCTCTACGAGGGCCATGAGGACGCGTTTTGCGGGGAGGAGCAGCTGCGGGCGGAGAGCGACCTGTCCGCCGTCTCCCGCTTCCTGCGGGACGGCTCCGCCGCCGTGGTGGTGGACTGTGAGAACTCGGACCCCGTGAAGGTCTGCGGCCTGCTGAAAAGCCTGCCTGCGGGAGACCTTGCCCGCGTGACCAAGCTGATGCTGGTGGATGACGAAAACACCAATGGGGTCTGGACAGCGCTGGAAAGCAGCGGCCTGGGGGTGCCTGTGGAGCACCTCATGACCCGGCGGCTGAAGGCGGAGAAAAGCGTGGTGGACCTATCGCTGGCAGTGGCACTGTGCAAGGAGTTTTATGCCGGTTCTTCGGACCGCTTTCTGCTCTGCTCCTCCGACAGCGACTACCATGTGCTGTTTTCCGGGCTGGAGGCCGTCCCGGTCCTGGTGGCCTATGAGGAGGAGAAGATCAGCTCCGCCTTTCTGAAGCACCTGCGGGAGCAGAACATCCGGACGGCACGGCTGGACGGCTTCCTTGCGGTAGGCAAGGAGCTGCAGGAGCGGTCACTGGAGGATCGGGTCAACGCATCCCTCTCTGAGCGGATGGCGCTGGACTGGCGGCGGCTCATGGACGGCGTGTGCGAAAGCCTCGGCCTGGACCTGGCGGACAGCGAGAGACAGTCCCTGGCGGAGCGGGTCCTGAACGGCGCCCGTCTCCGGCTTTGTCCGGACGGCGGTGTGAAGCTGGTCCGGGAGGCGGTGTGAGCCGCCCCTTTTATAGAGTGGTCCGGTCATCAAAGCTCAAAAATTTTTTTAAGGAGAAATTTTTATGGACAAAAGAGTACCGCGGAAGCCTCGTTGGCGGGGCACTCCGGCATGGCTGGAAACGATCCATGGATCTCTCGACGGCAAAACTGGCGCAGCCTGTGACGCAGACCTGGAGGCAGTTGCCGGCCGCGCCGGAGGTGTAGACGGGAGAGCCGCCTGTGAGCGCCTGGAGGCGCCCATCCAAAACCGCTTCAAGGCGCTAGATCATTTCCATCAGAGACTGATCCAAGATGCAAAGGAGGTATTGTGATGTTATTTCATAAGTTGTTCAAAAAGAAGACACCCCAAAAGGGACCGCAGACGGTTTCCGTTTCCGGGTCTCCGGTGTCCGGCCCTGCCAATCATGATGTGGAGCCGGAAAATGACCCCCTGCTGAGGGGGCCGGAGCCGCCCCCGGCAGGTCCGGCCGGAACTGCCGAGGCCGTCGGCCTGCTGGTCGATGAGTATCTCTCCAGCGTTGATGTTGAAAAAGACAATGGCAGTGATTTGGATGTGTACATTTACGCATGTCAGGGCCGTATCCTGGAATCGCTGAACATCCAGATGGCCGAAGATCTTCGCCGCGCCAAGTGGGAACTGGCCAACCGAACGGCAGAGTACAGCCGGATGGAGGGTGAGCTTCAAGAGCTGAAGGCCTATGACCGCAAGTTGGCCGGTTTGCTGAACATCTATGGCAAACAGGTCGATTTTTATGTGCCGGAAGCAGAAAGGAGCGAAGATAAATGACGCATTCTCATGAAAAAACACTGGTGCTGAAGCTTCAGGATGAGCTGACCGCTGCCCTGAGAGTGGAGTGCAACCCTGCCGGTGCCAAGTGCCGGGCCAAAGGGCTTGCCTTTGAAGCCTTTGCGCTGGTTGTTTCCTGCATTGACCTGTTTGCGATTTTCAACCTGCTCATGTACAAAAGCGATACTGCCGACTGGTACGTTGTGCTGCCCATTGCCGTGATCATCTCCCTGGTCATCGATGTCCTTGTCCCCCGGTTAGTGGGTCTTGAAATCAGTGGGAAGCCCTATGCGGCCAAGATCCGACTGGCTTTGGGAGTTTTCAGTATTTTCATGGCCATCGGCATTTTGATCTTCATTGTCAGTGTGAATGACGATCAGGGTGAGGCTGCCGTCAACGCCTTGATCGCGGCAGAGCCGGTGCTGTCTACCATGGCCCTGACAGCCTTCGCCATCGAGCCGCCGGAGTCTGGTCAGGAGAACCGAAAGCGGTCTTTCTGCCAGGAAATTGTCCGTCTTCTGGAGCGTCAGCAGCTGGAGGTCAGTGAAAGAATGACAGAGGTCAAGGCCGAGATGGAACGCTACGACACCTTTTTGTCCACGTTTGATCTTCCTGCGTACGCGAAGGAGCTGGCCGATATCAAGGCTAAGATTTACAGACTCGACTGTGACATCGCCAGCTACATGGTGAGGTTCCGGGTTGCCCAGGAGCTGGGCGAGTCTAAGGATGCCCACGACCTGACCTACACGAACCGGAAGGCGGAACTGGACCGCCTGACCAGTCAGTACCGAGCCCTGACGGAGGAGGTGACATCTCCCCTCCAGGCCGCCTGACCCCGCCCTGTCGGCCCCGCCGGTGAGTGTTCACCGGCGGGGCCGTTTTATCCAAAATTTAGAAAAGGAGCACTGCATGATGAAAACATTGAACTGCAAAATGAAAACTTCATTGGTCCTGATTCTGACCTGCGCCTTGGTGCTGGGCGCCCTGACCGGTTGCGGCAGCAAAGGCGAAAAGGCGGAGGAAACGGACTCCTTCCCCCACCACGTCGCCGTGCTGGTGCATAACGGCCAAGCCTCTCTCCCTGTTGTGGATACCTCCACTCTCGAGGAAAGTTTGCGCGGCATCTGCGGCGAAGGCGGCAGCGTCGCGCTGATCACCACCGAGGGCACACCCCAGCTTGTGCTCAATCGAACATTTGAGGAGCCCAAAGTGGGCGCCGGGCATGACCCCATGGACTCCAGGGAGGCAAAGCAGAATCTGGAAGATATTGTATCCGCAATTCAGGAGACAGAGCCTTCCACCTCCGAAAAGAATCTCCTGGATGCCCTTTATTTAGCGTCTGCGGCTCTCCAGGATTACGACGATGGCGACAAGGCCATCGTGGTCCTCGACAACGGCTCCAATACCGTTTCCCCATTAAACATGGCTGAGGCCGGCTTTCAGGCCTTGTCCAGTGAAACCGTTGACGCCCTGGAAAAGGCCGGCTACCTTGCTGATCTGACCGGCACCCGGGTGGATTGGTGTTACCTCGGACAGACGGCCCTGCCCCAGGAGCCCTTGACCCGGCTGGACCAGGCTGACCTGGAGGCCTTCTGGGCCGAGTATCTGGAGCGCTGCGGAGTTGACCGGGCTGATCTCACGATTCACCACGATATGCAGGCGGCCGGGGAGCAGGCCTATGCCGGCCCCACGACCGTCACACCCTGTCCCGTGAGCGATGTTCCGGCCAATGTGGCCGCCAAAGAGAAGCTCACGCAGGGGGTGGAGCTCAGCCTTGCATTTCTCCCCGATTCTGATGAACTGGCTGACCCTGTGGCCGCTGCGGTGCTCCTGGCTCCTTATGCATCCGTCATGAAGGAGACCGGCGGGAATTATGTGCTGGCTGGCTCTGCGGCCATGGTGGCAGACATCTCCAATCAGGACGCCATGGAATTCTCCTTGTCCAGAGCGCAGACTGTCCGAAGCCTCCTGGCGGAATATGGCGTGGCTCCCCAGAAGCTTCAGTGCGTCGGCCTGGGGCATGAGCCCCACAGCCGGCGCAGCGATGACCAGGATCATAACCGGGTTTGCTACGTCGTAGAAGCGGACGGTGCTCTTGCGAACGAGTTTCTGGCCATTGGCCTGAGGGGGTGATGTATATGACGTTGGATATGAACGCCCTGCTCCACACAGGCGGAACGTATCTGCAGGTGGAGGGCAGCAATAAGGCGGGAGTCCTCTATGTGGGCGCTGCCTCCATCCCTGTCGGGCACTACCGGGACGGCGCGCTCTACCGGGCCACAGGAGTTGCCTCCCGCTGCTGCGGACACTTTGGCGGCGGGCGTGTGCAGAACGCTGCCGGGGGCACCGTCGGCGGCTATGACCGGAGAGGCAACGTGTTTTGCTTTGTGAATGGGCAAAGGAGAACCGTGGCGAGACTGGAGGACTGGGGGTCTCAGTTGATTGGCCCCGGTGCTGCCGGACTGCTGCTGCTTCTGGGCGGCAGCGCCACTGCGTTTTACCACCGGGCTTATTTGCCTGCGCCGTAACCCTTGCGGAAATGTGCCATCCTGTACTATAATAAAGCCAAATAATGTCGATTTCCGGGGGGAATGACAGGATGGCGCAATTTTACAAAACGGCACATATCGATTTTGCAACGCTGATGACCTACTGCTATCTTGAGGGCGGCGGAAAATCCGCTTTGCCTTTTGTTGCCATCCGCGTTGAGTACCTGCAGCGGGATGTGCTGCGCAGGGAGTCGGCGGCGGCAGAGGCCTGCGCTGCCGCTTCCGGCCGCATGTCCGCCCCAGGTAAAGAACGCTGGGACCTGTCGGATATCCTGCTCACGGTCAGTGTTGGCAATTCCTCCTGTGCTGAACTCGGTGTGCCCCAGAGGAAACGCGGCCCGGGGGGCAAGGTATATGAACAGAAGGACATTCTCAGAATGCTGTTCGCGACCGGCCTCCGGGTCATTCTCCCGGACCAGGAAGACATCCAGTATGTCAGCTTCCTCCGCTCTGCCTCCATGTCCAGGGCGGGCGACCTCTCGTTCATCAATCAGAACTATGCCGCCAATGTGCTGGACCGCCTGAGTCTGGGGCTGCTGACGCCCTGCGACGGCCGGGAGCAATTCCCCTGGTTGAAAGCAAACGTTTACGTTTCGAAATTTTCTGCGTATCTGGGGCTCGCCTTGAGCGACGCCTTGCCCATCCGGTTTATCGATCAGGATGGAGTTCAGTTAGACGAAAAAAATGTGGTGGTGGTGTCGGATACTGTCCTGTCCAATGAACAGTATAACTCGTTGAAGCTTCATGAATGCCACGCCTCCCTTACACGCGCGCCCTACCCCTGCGGCGGCCGCTACTGGCCGACGGATGACAGCGGCCAGGTTGAAACGGAAACGAAACGCGGCTGGGCCTCGCTGACACCGTTTGATGGGGAGGGCCTGGTCACCCCTGACTTCGCGAAGCTCCTGCGTCGAAAGCTGGGGCTTCCGGAAGAGGAACGCCGAATTTCGTCCTTCCAGATCCGCCTTCCCATGGCGAAGGGGATGCTCCATGAGGTGGACTTTCACAAGTTTTTGGAACAAAATTTTACAGAGGCTTTTAACGATGACCCCAAAATCGAGGACCTGACCTTCCACCCGGATGCGGAGCACCCCGGCCAAACGAAGGGAATGTATCTTCTCGACGCCTTCGGACGGCTGCGTTCACTTCAGGATGTTAAAGTGGTCCTGACGGTCTCCATGTTCAAATGCTATAAGTGGGTAAAAGAGGCGGCTCCTGCGGATGAGGACCCCATGGCGTGGTATTTCCGAAGAATGAAAGAGAAGGGACAGACCCTCTGGGTGTGCCGCTGGAATAAGCCGGCTGAGGAACAGGGCAGTACGGCACTTTTAAATTACCAAATTTTGGCGACTTCTGGATTTACCGGAGAGAATCTGCGCAAGCTGTCGGATCGCTCGCTGCAGTCCTATGTGGAGATGTCAGAAAATACCCCGGCTGGTGATTTTTACCGATTCCATCAACTGGCCGTGATGACAGATGACGAACAGCAGGAGGAAGATGACGCAGCCGGGCAGGTACTGGAAGACGAACCGCTCCCGCTGCGGTTGGCCGCTGTTCCCGGTGACAGCTGGCTGCGAAAATCCCTCCCTTATGCCCCGGAGTTGCTGTACACCGACCGCGCCAAGGTGCTCTCCGCGCACTTGGGCGACGGCTTTTTGAGGGATGCTGCCAAAGGACGAATGGACGTGGAAGGCAGCACACGCTTCCTCTCAGCTGATCTGATGACGTTTCTGGCAGTGCTGGCGTGGAACGTGCGGCTTACCGCTGCCGGCGAGGGGACGAAAAAGAAAGAGGCGCTTGCGTCGATTCCCAAAGATCAAAGCTGCGGCTGGGAGCTGGACAGCAGAGAGTATGACGCGCCGGCCGCTGCGGACGCCGCGTTTGAGGACCCGGAGTGCCCAAAGATAGCGGCCCTGTTCCGGAACCCCCATATGTCCAGGGAGGAGCACCTGCTGCTGAGGCAGGTGAGCGAGGACAAGCGTGTTTTGCGCGACAAGTATTTGTCGCATCTTGATGGCGTTGTGATGCTGCCCTCACGCAGTTGCCATGCGCAGAGGCTGGGCGGGGCGGACTTCGATGGTGACATTGTCCGCGTTATCACAGACGAGAATTATGTATTCCCCCTGTATCAGAACCTGAAAGCTGCCGCGAAAGAGATGGGGGTTTTCCGCGAGAACGACCTTCCGTTTCTGCCGATGGTCAGCATTGAGGCCAAGATTGGAAAAAACCTCAAGACCCGAATTCTGGAGGCGGAGGATCTGGAGAACAAAGGCGAAGGCCTCCGGGCCAAGGAGTTTATCCTTTGGGATGCCGCAAGAAACAATCAGATCGGCCGGTATTCCAATGCTGCGGTGCATTATTGCGGCACGGCCTATGACCATGACACGCCGAAGCCGGAGCATCAGCAGTATGTGCGCTCCCTCACTGCGCTGGTGGGATATGAGATCGACAGTGTAAAGACAGGGTTCACGCCGGCTCCCCCGGAGTTTGTCACTGCGCTGCACCGCGGCGGTTACGCCCCGTTTTTGAAATACGTGACACAGGCAAAAAAGTACCAGTCGGTGAGTCCGTATACCGGGCTTCCGATGCGGTTGAAGAAAAAACTTGCGGAGAGCCGCAAAAACGATGACAGCGAACTGGACAAGAAGTTCAGCGACAATCATTTTTCGGCTCTGGATGCCATGCCGCTTTTTATGACAAAGACTGCCGCAGTCCGGCTTCAGGATGCCAATGCCCTGGCGCTGCGCACCGCGGCTGTGGAACGATACCCGGAGGACAGTGAGCTGTCCCGGAAACTGGAGGAAGCCTATCGAAAGGGAGAATTCCTCCAAAAGAACACGGAGAAGGCCGATGCGGCCCAGTCCCTGCAGCCGGATGGCAAAGAGGCTGAGGACTTGCGGGAGATCTATCGGGAGCTGATGCGGAGACCCCGTTATCCCGGCGAGACGCTGGCGCGGAAGCTGATGGAGGACGCCGGCGGGCAGGCGGACGCGCTGGTGCAGCGGGGCATCTGCGTCGCCGCGATCCTGGCAGATGCGTATCAGGATGTTGTCACACGCACGGAGGAGCCAGGCCAGAATGAACGGGAACAGCTTCAACGCATCCTGTTTTTGCAGCGTCCGGAGGAAAGCGAAGGACGGCGGGAAGCGTGCGCGGAGGCCCTGATTGGGCTGCTGCGGGATTGGGTCGACGAGGCGCGCCGCAGACAGGCGGCTCCGGCCGGCAAGACTTCAAAGGAGAAGGACGCCGCTGCAGATGCGCTGACAAAACTGAAATCGGCCTTCGGAGACCCGGCGTTCTTCCTGGCTGATGAGGGAACCTACCTCGAAATGCTGACTGCAGAGCTGAAACAGTTCCGCAGGACGGTGTTCGGTGACGACGCCATGGACGCCGGGGAGCAGGAACAGTTCGAACTGTTTTTGGAGTGCTGCAAAAACCGCACTTGCGGCGGCTTCCGAATTCCCATCCTGGCGGCCTCGGCAGCGCAATCCCTGCACCGCGCGCCGGAGCGTGATCTGGCTGGGGAAGAAGCTGCCCTGAAGCTGCGGAACCAGCAGCTGCGCAGCGTGTGGCTGAACCTCGGCATCGACTCCAAACGGCCCAATGAGGCGGACTGCAAAAAGCTGCTGCAGGCGTTCACGGTCCGGCTCCTGGCGCAATCGGGCAGCCGGAGCGCCCTGCTGGCGGCTTTGCGGAGAGAGTTTGCCGCTGTGGTGAAAGAACTGCAAAACCATTCCAGCGCGAAGGAAAAGGATCCCACTATGCTGGCGGTGCTGCTGGCGGCAGGCTGTACCTGCCCCGATTTCTTCGGCGGCTTGTCCGGCGTTCCGGAGGAGACGATCCAGTGCCTTTTGCCTGTGGTCCGTGCGGAGCGCGGCCGTCAGCGCTTCCTTTGGGACGCCGCCGGGGAAACGGTATTTGCCGTTATTAAAAAGAAATATTCCGGGAATAGCAAGGAGTATACCCAGAAGGATTTTGAGGAGTTCCGGAGGACTCTCCGGGCAGCACCCGGGGAAGGAGCAGGCGTATGATGGCATGGAAAAAAGCCCAGGCGGAATATCTCCTGGATCTTGCCGCGCTCTGCAGGGAATGGGTCCAGCAAGGAAAGAAGAATCAGGCACTGACCGATCTCAACGCATGGCTTCAAACCCGGACAAAGGAGGACCTGGAGCCGCTGCATCTGCATACGAAGCCGGAGTATCTCCCCCGAAGCTGCTGGGACTGGGGCTGGCCGCTGAACCGTTTCAAAAAATGCGGCGGCGAGGTCCCAATGCTGGAGCTGCTGGCAGAGTATTGCGCAGAGAAGCAGACAGAGGGGAAAACGCCGAAAGACGCGGCGGTCCGAATCATGACCGAACTGCAGAATTGGCACAAAACCGTTTCCTTTTCCCTGGCGGCCCAGTATCAGATGGAGGAAGATCCCGACACCGCGCTGAAGCCGGAGGAATTGGAACAGTATCTCGCACTGAAAAAAGGCCCGAAGAAGCAGAAGCGGGACATGAGCCTGCTGGACAAGTACGTGAACCGCCATTTTCAGGGCCTTGCCGCGGGGCAGCACACCAGCAGGGAGCTTTCGCGGTGGGGGAATCAAAACTCCTTTTACATGATCTCCGCACGGGCGCTGGCGGACAGAACCGCCGCGAAACCAGAGGCAGAGGGTGGAAACGGCCGCTTTTGCCCGCCGGAACAGGTGCTGGACGTTCCCCGGCTGGCGCTGCTGTGGAAGCTGCTTTCCGAGGATACCCAAAATTGGACGGCCCTTTCTGCGGACAGCTGGGGCTGGTATAAAGGAAGCGACCCGGGAAAAGACCTCCAGAATATGCTGCTTTTCTACGGTGAGCCGCCGGTACAGGAGCCTGAAGAGGAGAACACGCCTGCGGCAGATGAGCGCGGCGAGAGTTTCGGCGATCCTGCGCAAGATCAGGGGGAGCCCCCGCGGCTGGATTACAGGCTGTATCGGGGTGACCGCCATTTCGCGCCGCTGACGGTGGCCCGTCCACGTCCCACAGATGGCGGGGTGGACCTGTCCGCCTGGCGGGACCTGCCGGGAACGGTGCCCTATCAGTGGCTCAAAGAGGCGGCGGGCATCTGTAAAAATGCAGACATGGCGCGGGAGGCCTTGAATCGTTTGCCGGAGTGGGGCGAAAAGAAAGAGGAAATCACGGCGCAGCTGTTGGAGAGCCAAATTCTCCGGGACGAGAGGAAGGCCGAGCGAAAGGAACAGACAGAGCGGTGGATGGAGCTGGAGGCGGCGCTGTGGGCACTGTATCCGTACAGAGATGTCAAGCAGTCTGAACGCAAAAAGGAAGAGCGCAAGCCCCCTCTGGACTGGTTGGTCAGTCTGACGCCGGAGAAGGACACAGACAACTCCGAGCGGACGCTGGATCTGAGCAATATCCCGAAGGAGGACCGCGCGCAGAACGCGCCGGAGGGTGAGACAAAGAAGCCCGACAAGCACTTTCGGGACGCGCTGTTCAACTGGAGCTGTGATTCGGATACGGCGATGCTGCAGGAATGGAGCGCCGAGCGGAACGGGGATGTGTTCATCCTGCGCAGCTGCGGTCCCCGGGTCTATACCGGCGGGTACTCAGTAGAGCTGAAATTGACGCCACAGGATCTTGCCGCGGTCTATTCTGACAGTCTGCGGGATCAGGCCAAGCGGAAGGCAAGACTGACGGGGCTGAACCGCTTGGCCTACGGCATCTACTGCGCCGTCCGGAAGAAAAAAGGGGCGGAGATCGCGAGTTGGAGGGAAGAGGACTGGCAGGCTGCGGTCTGTGAATATCTTCCCCAAAAGAACAGCGATTTGATCGACAGTGCCCTGTTTCAGACGGAGAAGGACTGGGCCATTGACCATCCGGAGGCGTATCGGCAGCTGTTCCTGGCGCTGAAGGACCGGCTGACCCAGGCGGCTCCGGAGGAGAAGCCGCAGGTATCCCCTGCCCCGGCCGGAGAGAAGGACGCCCACCGGAGAACAGAGAAAAAGTCTGCGGAAAACTCCTGATCTCCAAAAAGTGCTTGCATTCCGCTGCCGGTTGTGCTATCAATAAAATTGGACAGATAGAGTGATCAATGTCCGCTCATCCGGTTGTGCAGACGGTATTTCTGTCGGCAGCGAGTATGGGTCGGTGCAGGAGTGGGACCTTCATGGACCCGCCTCTCCGGGCATATGGATGATAGGAACGGTCTTGTGATCCGTTGATTGATTCGAGGCTGTCGGCGCCGGACCTTGGTCCGGCGCCATTTTTTTCAAATAATTCAGAATGGGGGCTTTGCCATGCAGGATGATACTTCCGCTGTGTTCCGGCTGGTGCACGACTACCCGCTTTACCGCGTCCGCACACGTGCCGGAGAGGGGTACGTCCTTTCCGTTCTGCTGCTGGGCGGCGGACCGGAGCTGGACCGGATGTTTCGCTTTTTCCTGACGCAGGGACAGCTGCCGGATACCCGGCTGGAGCTGACCGTGCTGACGCCGGACGCGGGGAAGTCCTGCGCAAGGCTGGTGCCGGAGCTGCCGGTCCTGGAGGACGGGACGCGGGCCATTGGCCTGGCCTCCTATTGCACCGTTCTGGCGGACGGAAAGCCAGTCTGCTCCGCTGTCGCCGGAGAGGTATTTCCGGGATATGACTGCTCCTATGCCTCTATCCGGTTTGAGAGCGTCGCCCTTGCGGACGCGGCGGCGGTGCGGAAAGCGCTGCTCCGTCACAGGGATGCGCGATATGTGGTCTGCTGCCCGGAGCGGGGGCGGCAGCAGCTGGCACAGGCCTGCGGAGACCATCTGCGGCCGGAGCACAGCGCCGTGCTGGCGTATCTGCCGGGGCGGCCGGCGGTTCCCGTAACGCCGGTATCCCCGCGGGTGACGGCGGTCCTCCTTGAGAAGAAGGCCGGCTTTGAACAGCTGCGGGATGGGGACCTGACGCTGCGGCAGCTGGCGTGGAACCTGCACTTTATCTATTGCTGCACCTCTGACGCGAATATGCCGGCGGCGGAGATCCGGAAAAGCTGCGAGGTGAGCTACAACGACCGCAGCAACTTTGAGGCGGCCATCCACGCCAAGGAGAAGTTGGGCTGCTGCGGCATCGAGCTGACGGACCCCTGCGCCGCGGCGGTGAAGCTGGCGGAGCGCCTGGAGCGGGACCCTGCCATGGTCCGCAGGCTGGCGGCGGTGGAGCACCGGCGCTGGCTCATGGATATGGCGGCACAGGGCTATATCCAAATGCCGTCCCTTGACGCGATCTACCGAAGCGGCAACGACACCAAGTGCAAGGGCCGCCACGGCCAGCAGAAATGGCACTGCTGTATGCTGCCCTGCCGCATGGATGGCAGCAGCCGCCTGACCCGGCAGGACTTTGCGGAGGGCGCACCCACCGGCCATCTGGACCCGCTGGACCGGATGAGCGTGGAGGTGCACCGGCAGTGCTTCCGGGTTTGGGAGCGGAACCGGGATGAGGCGGAGGCCATCTGGAAGGAGCTCTCCATGGAGCCGCGGCTGCAGGAGCCGGAAGAAAACGAGGCCATGGAGCAGAGCATGGCCGCCATCCGGGCTATGGAGCAGCAGAAGCCCAGCGCCGTCAGCGTGTTCGAGCAGGCACTCCGGTGCCTGCAGGCGGCCTGCGGGGAGGCTGAAAAGGCCCTCGGACAGCTGGCAAGGCTGCGGCAGCTGGCGGCGCCGCTGATGGAGTTTGCCGCCGGCAAGGACTACAAGTATTATGACCTGGCCGTGGTGCAGCAGCTGCCCATGGCGCTGGTGCGCCGGTCCGGCCAGGCTTTGTTGGTGACCATGCCGGTTTCCGGCATGCGGAACATTGAACTGGTCCGCTCCGCCCGCCTCCTGCTGCCGGAACGGCTGCGGTACGCGGCGCTCTGCGAAAGCGAGTCGGAACTGGGGGCGGTGCTGCGAGCCTGGGACATCCTCCGGAAGTGGCTGGACCGCGCGCAGCTGAGCGAACAGCCGGCGGAGCTGATGGTATTGACCACCCGGGCGGACCTGGCGCCGGAGGGCGGCGCCCTGCCGGAGCGGGTGCGGCTGCGGCGCTGCGGCGCTGGCGGGGACGGCCTGAAACGGGGCGTGTCCGCGCTCCTGCGGGGCATGAACACCTTGGACCTCACAGAGGCGCCGCCGAAACTGTTCGCCGCCCTGTGGGACGCCACGGCGGAGGGGGAGCTGTCCGCCTTCGCGGCCAATGCCGGCGGACTTTACAGCCTGCGGCGGGCAGAGGGGCTGCAGCTTCTCCGCCACGGCGGGATGACCATTGACGACCTGTTCGCGCTGGACGGGACAAAGGTGGCTTCCGTCCACAGCCGGGAGATGTCCGACATGACCCGGGTGTATCAGGACATTTACGAGGTGACCCGCTCAGAGGTTTGGGCGGACTTCCGGCGCAGAGGCGTGCAGGCGCGGGAGAGCGTGGCCGACCAGTTCGATGCGGAGGGACTTGTGCCGGCGGATGACGACCCGTGGAGCAGACAGCAGCTGACAGCGGCGGAAAAGCTGCGCCTCCCGGTGCAGAGGTTTCTGCTGCAGGCGGCGCGGTTGGGCCTGGTGAGCAATATCGCCGTGGACAGCGGGGACGGGAACGTGTCGTTCCGTTTTCAGGCGGCCAGGGGCTCAGCGGGGTTCTGGAGAAAACTGGAGGGGAAACTGAAGGCGGGCATGGAGGAACCGTCCATCCGGCTGTTCCGCGACAAGGAAAACCGCGCCAAGTGCAGGATCAGCGACGTCCTGCTCCACACAAGGATGGTCGACGGACGGGCCGTGATGCCGCTGGGGGACGGAAAGCAGGGGTCGGAGGATATTGACGATCTGGTCTCCCTCCTGCAGGAGCGGGGACTGATTTGGGAGTACAGGACCAGCGGTGACCAGGTGATCTACCGGAGCTGCTGCACCGAGCTTGTGCTGATGCTGGATACGAATCAGACCGCGGGAGACGCATTGGAATATTGGATCTATTACACGCTGCTGGACAACGGCTTCACGGATGTGGAGCACTCCCGCTCCTTCTGGCACACCGTCCGGGGCCTGGAGCTGAAAAACGAGTTGGATGTACTGGCGGTCTGGGAGGGCGTGCCCCTCTTCATATCTGCCAAGGACCGCCCGGAGAAAAGCATGAAAGACGGGCTTACCCATACGCTCCGGGAGATCAGGACGCTGGCGGAGCAGTTTGGCGGAACGCAGGCACGGGCCGTTCTGACGGCGCCGCAGGTGGAGGAATTGAACACCCGGGGTGAGCCGTCTCCCTTTGCGAGGCGGGCCTTTGGCCAGGGAGTCTGCTTTGCCGGCAGGATCATTACGGAAAGCGGCCATCTGGCGGACTATCTGAAGCTGGCGGCCCTGTGGGAGCTGTCCCCGGAGGAGTATGTCCGGCTCCTGCAAGCGTGGAAAGCTGAGCGGGACGCGAAAAAGTGAAAACAGGGAGCACCCCGACGGTTCGGCACAGAGTACTGCCGAACCGCCGGGGTGTTTTTTTGCGCTCCTGCGGCAGCTGCATTTGCCTTTATGAAGTAATCCGGAAAGCCTAACTTCAAATTTTTTATTGAAAGGAAGCAGTACCATGAAAAAGAAAATCAACATCTCCAAGGCCACCATCAACAATGCGCTGGCATACCTGGCGGAAAGCCACTGCCGCTCCTGGCGCAAGGTCGCCGGCTCCTGCGAAGGCATCCTGTGGAAGCGTGACGGCTACACGGCGAACCTGTGCCTCACCTCCATGGATGATGACGACAACTACCTCGTCCTTGAGGTCTACCCCGGGATCACCCTGCTCAACGACACGCTGTACCCCCTGGTCGTGGATTACTGCCGGAGGGTAAAAACCGACATCGGCGCTCTCCACGTGGACCGGCGACACAGGGAGATCTACTACCAGGTGGACCTTCCTCTGCTGGAGAATCCCGCCACCGCGGCCACCCTTCACCGCTTGGAGCAAACGGCCGCCGCTGTTCTCCGCGAACACAAGGAGGCACTTTGCGCGCTGGCAGCGGGCAATCTGCCGGAGGAGCGCGGCTGGCGGCCGGTTGAGCCTGATGCGCCTGAGGTGCTGACGGAGGACGAGGCGGCCTATGCTTTCGTGGAACCGTCCCTGAAGGCGCTGGAACGCTACCTGAAGAAGAGCGACGGCTACAACATCGTGGCGGAAGCTGCCGACGCCACAGGCTCCTGCCGCTGGCTCACCCAGATCCTTACCCACCGGAGCAGCTATCAGATGGAGATCTCCGCCGCCCACAATGGGTTCCTCACCGTGACTTTACGCTACGGCCTCGAGGGAATGCGGGTCAAGAAGCCGTACCGCAGCATGGTGGCATGCCGCTGCGCTGAACTCACGTCCACGCTGAAGGTGGGCCGGTTGATGGTGGACGAGGACGATTCCATCTGCGCCGTCGGCGACATCAGCCTGCTGGACGGCCTCATCACCAAGACCACTGTGGAGGACATGAAAAATATCCTCGGGGATCTGCTCTGCCGTATGTTCGATGAGCTGGCCTGTTTGGCTCACGGCATTGTGCCCCTTGCCGGGGAGGGCAAGGAGAGCGCGCGCAGCAGAAAGTCCCGCCTGGACGAACTGGCAGAGATGATCCTTGACGCGCTGCCGGATACGGATGACGAGGACGGCAACAGCGAAGGCAGCGAGGACGGTGACGGCAATAGCGTTGATTTCCTGTCCCTTCTGAACTCTATTGACTTCGGCAGTGACGACGACGGGGAGGACACCGCCTCCGGGGACTGACCGAGGGGACCGCGGCAGGGCGGCTTTCGAAGCGCGGAGCCGCCCTGTTTCCGGGCAAGGCCGCAGACTGCGGATAACTGAAGAAAAGAGGTGCTGAATGTGGCAGACGAAAAGAAAATGAGTGAGCGCAAAATGCTCCTCAAGCTCAGTGACCAGCAGATCCACGCGCTGTTTCTGCTGGCGCAGAAAATGGCCCGGGAGGAAAAGACGAAAAAACCAGCCGTACACTATGAGCTGCCGGAGTATGCCGCGCAGCGGCTGCGCCAGATCCAGGAGGATTCCGCCACCCGTGAACCCAGTGCCGATGAGAAAAAGTGGATCCGGTACGTGAAATTCCTGTGCCGCCTGGATATTCAACCGCCTGCGCTGACGGAGACGACAGACCGGGTGCTTTACAAGGAATTAAAGGAGAAAGCAAAGACCATGCATCTGCCGGAGAATTTCTCGGCAGACATCCTGCCCGGCGTGATCTCCTACCGGACCGGCGGGGTGATGAAGCCCATCCTGCTGGTGGGCCCTCCGGGATGCGGAAAGACCACCATCGGAAAGTATATGGCGGAGCTGGTGGGCCTGCCGCTGTCTGTCATCAACGCACCCCGGGCAGACACCTCCCACGGCTATCAGGGGGAGAGCAAGAGCTACAAGTCTGCGGACGCCGGAGAATTCTTCCAAAGCATGATCCGCAGCGGTTCGTTCCACAACTTCTATCTGATCGACGAGCTGGACAAGCCTGTTCAGGGCGCGGGCAACAGACTCTCCCAGCAGGACGAGCTGCTGAATATCCTGCAGGACGGCAAGCTGTTCGACAACTTCCTGGAACTGCCCCTTGAGATCACACACAGCCCGCTGCTCTTCTCGGTGAACTGTCTGGACGCCCTCAGCAAACCCTTCCTGGACCGCTGCCGCATCATTGAGGTCAAGGCCTGCGATCAGGACCGGATGCTGGACATCCTCCATGAGGATGCCGGTGCGCTGCTGAACCGCAGGGAGTACCAGGGAAAGCTGCGGCTGGATTTCCGGACCCTGGACAATGCGTCTGAGCAGCTGTACCGGGCCGGCTTCACCAGTATCCGCCAGCACAAGCAGCTGCTGGACGGTGCCGCCAGCCGTGCCTATTACCGCTATCTGGAAAGCGAAGAGCCTGAGACTACCGTGACGGAAAAGGACTTCCGCTGCCAGCTGGAGGAGCTGACCGGGCGTGAAGACCAAAGACACATCGGCTTCGACATGTGAGCCGGACAAAACCAAATCAAGAAAGGACAGGATACCATGTACGTACCGAAACCTCTAGACACAAGCGATGTAGTCCTCCTGCCGGACATTCTGGACCTGACGGAGCTGATCGCCGAAAACACCCACGATGTCTGGGCGGCCGGCCGGATAGCCGAAGGCTGGACCTACGGCCCGGTGAAGGACAGCACCGCCAGGACCACCCCGGACCTGGTGCCGTACAGCGAGCTGCCGGACAACGAGAAGGCCTATGACCGCAATACCGTGCTGGAGACGCTGAAGCTCATCGTTAAGCTGGGCTACCGGATTGGGAAAGCCTCTCCCGAATACCGTGAGCTGATCCGCCGCCTGGATGAGATCCACGGGCGCATGTTTGATGAAATGGGCTTGTACGAAGTGTCTGACCCGCGGCTGCCCCTTGTTTATGACCTGGCAGACATCATGACACCCCTCCGCAACTTTGTCCCCGGCGAGACGGCGTCCCCGTCTCCGGCAGAGGAGGCGGAGTGATGGCCATTTATTACCTCTCTGATTTGCACCTTCACCACCGGAGCCTCGCCCGCCGCCGGGGTTTTCCGTCGGTCCGGGAGCACGACCGGACGCTGCTGGGGAACCTGCGGCACCGGGTCGGCACCAACGACACCCTGTTCCTCCTGGGCGACCTGTTCGCGTACGACTACAGCGACGTCCTGCTGCGGTGGCTGCAGGACGTGTGCTGGTGCACCGTGCTCATTCAGGGGAACCATGAGACCCAACATTGGCTGCACAAGGCACCCCCCCGGCTGCTGTCCCAGGTATTCACGGACATCCTCGAAGAGGTCGAGATTATGGACGGGGACCGTCTGGTCCGCATGTGCCACAAACCACGGCCGGATCTGTATGACGAGGACGAAAAGGCCTATCTGCTGTACGGCCACCTCCACGACCAGCCTCCCCGGCGGGAGGACTGGAAAGCCCTGTGTGCCAAGCCCCACGCCCTCAATGTGTCCACCGAGGTGGGCGCATACACCACCGGCCACTGGGGGGAGCCGGGCACACTGGACCAGTGGGTCTTCTTCAATGAGGTCTGGAAAAGCAAAACGCCATTGGGATAAAGCCCTGCTGCATGAGACGGCCAGCCTGTTTAGGCCTGCTTTTTCGACCGCTCCAAAGAGACATCAAACGGATATACAGAATACGAACCATACAAACCGCCGGAAATTTTGAATACGGCAAAAGAACAAAGGAGGAGCAAACGATGATGAGTAAAATGGAAGAGCGCATCTGGGAATGCTATGATGCATTTCTGGACGCCGTGACGGAGGACCGGGACCTGTGGGAGATCGCCCTGCTGGAGTATTACCGCTACCCGCTGGAGGACTGGGAGCAGTCCGCCCCGGCCTGCTTTGGCTACCTGACTTTGAAGATTCCCCGGCTGACAAAGCGCAAGGAAGAGCTTCGCTCTGGCGGTGACTGCGCTGCCGTGCAGGCGAAACTGGAAAAAGCTTACGGCTGGAATTCTCCCTATGCCTGTGTCGCCTCCGCACGGTGGCTGCCCCTCCGGGCCATTGTGCCGCTGCTGGAATACTGTCTGCTGGTGGGGACCCAGGAAGATAAGCCCGGCGGGCGCCGCGGCAAGCCCCTGTTTGAGAATGTCCCGGACAGAGAGGCCCTGAAGCGGATCGCGAAAAACGGAGCTGAAACTCCGAAAAAAAAGAAGGACCTGGCCCTTCAGCTGCAGAGCCTCCGTTACTGCTTGAGCCTGTGCGGAGAAGAGGAGGACTGGCTGCTGGACCTGATGAAAGAACTGCTGGAGAGCGCGTTCCTGGATGGCTGCGGCCAGGCTGGGTGGCACCTGTATGAGCTTCTCTGGGTGCAGGACCGGTTTGGAGATTGGGAGCCCCTTGATCTCCTGCGAAAGGCTGCCCAGAAGGGCAGCGCGGATGCCCAGCTGGAGATCGGCCGGCAGTTCTTCGTCAAGATCATGGGATGGGATCAGGAGCTTTCCGTACTGGGGTACTGCGGAGAGGATATCTCCGGAGAGGAAGCCATCTGCTGGCTGGAGAAGGCCTTGCCCTATCAGATCGAAGCGGCGGTCTTCCTGGCCTGGCTTCTTTTGGAGGGCAAGGGAGTCCCGGCGGACGAAGAACGCGCGGTCCGCGTGCTCACCGCCGCCGCGGAGGGGCATTATGAGGGGAAGGCGGCGTTTTTCTACCGGAGCAAGTGCTTTCAAATGCTGGCGCAATGCTACGCGGAGGGCCGGGGTGTGCCGAAAGACCGCCGAAAGGCGCTGCTGTACCGGAAGGCCCTTGTGACCGAATGCGCGTTGTCTGACTAATGCAAAGCGGGCGTGGATGTGCCGCAGCTTCTTTCTCAAGAGCTGCGGCACTCGCCTGTATCCGAAGCAGGTTCGACGCCTTTCCGCCTTTTCCCTGCCGCCAGACGGCTCCCGGGGTCCCGCTGCGGCGGGGTTGAACACAAAAAGCAGACCCTGAGACCACAGAGGTCTCAGGGTCTGCCAAAACAGTCAAACAGCATGAACCTGCCGCTTCAGAAAGCAGGCTTTCAAACCGCTTCCTCAGTCCATCTCGTTCTTGACGTATTCCACAATGTCGCCCACGGTGTTCATATCTTCAAAGTCCGAATCCGGGATGTCGAGATCAAAGGCTTCCTCCAGATCCAGCAGGACATCGACGAGCCCACTTTCATCCGCTACCAGATCGGATCTGATGGCGGTGTCCATGCTCATGAGGGATTCATCCGCATTCAGCTGCTCTGCCAGGATTGCCTTTACCTTTGCGTAAATTTCTGCTGTGTTCATGATCGTTTCCCCTTCCTGTTTAAAAATGCGCAGCGGAAGCCCTGACGGCAGACGCCCGGCCGGTGCGCTGATGGTTCGAGATTTCCCAATTGGCTGGTAACAGTATAGCATATTTCCCAGAGTTATCAATCGAAAATGTATGCGTTTTTGAAAGGACCGAAAGGGGGCGGCCGCATTTTCCATCCTGACAGTATAAAGAGGAGGACCTGAACAAAATACGCTTCCGGGTTCCGCAAAACAGGTGCCCGGAACACGAACCATACAGCCCACCGGAGAAATTCCAAAGGCGGCAAGAGGATAAAGGAGGAACAAACGATATGCTGAGCAATATGGAACAGCGCATCCGGGCGTGCTATGACGCGTTTCTGGAGGCGGTGACGGAGGACCGGGACCTGTGGGAGATCGCCCTGCTGGAGTATTACCGCTGGCAGCTGGAGGACGAGCTGGAGGAGGAAGTGACCGCCTGGCTGTTGGATCTGATCGAAAACCTGCTGTCGGACGCCCTCTGGCGCGGCTGCGGAGAGGCTAGCTGGCACCTGTATGAGCTTCTCTGGGAGCAGGAGCGGTTTGGAGATTCCTGGGCTCCCCTGGACCTCCTGCGGGAGGCCGCCGAGGCGGGCTGCGCAGACGCCCAGTGTGAGATCGTCCGGATGTTCTGTCTCAATGCCATGGGGCAGCTTGATACGTATACGGCGCAATACTACGGGGAGGGCTTCTCCGCGGAGGAGGCCGTCCGCTGGTTGGAGCAGGTCCTGCCCTATAAGATCGAAGCGGCGCTTTACCTGGCCCGGCTCTTTTTGGAGGGCAAGGGGGTCCCGGCGGATGAAGCTCTGGCGGTCCGCGTCCTTACCGCCGCGGTAGAAGGGCGGCGTGAGGAGGCCGGAGTGTTTTTCGACCGGAGCATGTGCTTTCAAATGCTGGCGGAATGCTATGCGGAGGGCCGGGGCGCGGCAAAAGACCGCCGCAAGGCCGCGGAGCTCTACCGGCAGGCCCGATATTCCGGCTGCTTTTTGTTTGACTACTACAAAGACGGCGCAGATGTGCCCCGGGACCCCCGGGCTGCTGTGCGGTACTGGATGCGGGATATGTGCTACCAGTATCACCTGGAGCTCTGGAACGTCATTTTGAGTCTCCTCTCCTCCCTCGAGGGCGGCAGCCCCCATCCGCATCCGGAGCAGCTCCGCCTCCTCTTCGGAGAGATATGGCAAAACGTGGAGAATTCTTTCTATACCCTGCTGGGGAAACCTATGAAATGGCCAATGGGCCGGACAGGTGGCCGGAATACCCTGCTGTGCGGCCTGCTGGAGCAGGAAAGGGTGCGGCTGCTGTACGATGGGGCCCGGGGCGGCGACAGCCGCTGCGGGGAGATCTTGAAGGAACTGCTGGACAGGGGCGCGGCGACCCGGGAGATGACGAAGCAGCTGAGCCCCAACGGAAGCGGCGTCTATGATTGGTCCGACGCCTGGTACGAGGAGGCTCTGGAGCGCATTGAGGGCCAGCTGGCCCGGGAGGTAGAGAGCGGCTCTATTACCGGCACGGAACACAACATATAAAGGAGTTAACGTTATGGGTGAAAACAAGAAACTGACCGACTATTTGGAAACGATCCTAAACCTCCAGTGCGATCATCAGGAAATTCTGACCGGCCTGGAGCAGGAGAGCAAAGAACTTTTCCAGAAGGTGCAGGAGATCAATGCCCGGGTGTCCGGGCTGCAGATGGAAGTGATGGAGGTGCAGGACGCGCTGCATCCTCCTGCCCCCGTCGAGGAGGAGCCTGAGGCGCCGCCTGCCCCGGCCGTCAGCCATTTGATGCGCTGGATCGGCGTCGCCGCGCTGCTGGCTCCCCTGCTCTGGAACGGTGTCGCCGCCGGTGTACACATTCTGCAGGGCCGGGCCTGGGACCTGGACGCCTCCGGCACCCTGGCTATGACCACCTGCATCTGCGCCGCCTGGGGACTGCTGCTAATCGCTGTGGAGCCGTCTCTGAACCGGGCGCTGGAAGAATGGGAGGAGCGCTGCCGGGCCAATGAGACGGAGGAGGACCGGGCTATTGAAGAATTTCTGAACCAGCGCGACTCCCGCAAAACCGACCATACCGATAAAAGCTGAAAGGCCATCTGATTTTTTCCAACGCTTAAATTTGTCCGAAGCAGTTGGGCCATCCTCATGCTGCAAGACAGACGAGATATACGATTTTCCAACCCGAACCATATAAAAGGAAAGAGCTGGCTGATTTTGATTAAATCAGTCAGCTCTTTCCTTATGAATCATGAAAAAATGTTGTCAAATCATTGCCGCGGAGAGGTTCAGACGGTCAAAAGTCCTTGATTTTCAAGGGGCTCCGGCCTTTCTAAAATCATTCCCACTCGATTGTGGCGGGGGGCTTGGACGTGATGTCGTAGCAGATGCGGTTGATGCCCTGGACCTCGTTGACGATGCGGGTGGAGATCTTGTCCAACACATCGTAGGGGATTCTTGCCCAGTCGGCGGTCATGAAGTCCGCCGTGGTGACGGCCCGGAGGGCCAGAGTGTAGTCGTAGGTCCGGCCGTCGCCCATGACGCCCACAGAGCGGGTGTTGGTGAGCACCGCGAAGTACTGGTTCAGCGTTCTGTCCTCGCCGGCCTTGGCGATCTCCTCCCGGAAGATGGCGTCGGCCAGGCGCAGGGTATCGGCCTTTTCCTTGGTGATGTCGCCGATGATGCGGATGGCGAGACCCGGACCGGGGAAGGGCTGGCGGGTGACCAGGTACTCAGGCAGGCCCAGCTCCCGGCCCAGCTGGCGGACCTCATCCTTGAACAGAAGACGCAGGGGCTCAATGATCTCCTTGAAGTCCACGTAGTCGGGCAGGCCGCCCACGTTGTGGTGGCTCTTGATGACGGCGGCGTCGCCAGTGCCGGATTCGATCACATCGGGATAGATGGTGCCCTGGGCCAGGAAGTCCACGGCGCCGATCTTCTTGGCCTCTTCCTCAAAGACCCGGATGAACTCCTCGCCGATGATCTTGCGCTTGCGCTCCGGCTCGCTGACGCCGGCCAGCTTCAAAAGGAAGCGGTTCTCCGCGTCTACCCGGATAAAGTTGATGTCCCACTTGGCAAAGGCGGCCTCCACCTCGTCGCCCTCGTTCAGGCGCATGAGGCCGTGGTCCACGAACACGCAGGTCAGCTGCCGGCCCACGGCTTCCGCCAGCAGGGCGGCCACCACGGAGGAGTCCACGCCGCCGCTGAGGGCCAGCAGGACCTTGCCGCTGCCCACCTTTTCCCGAATGGCCGCGATGGCGGTATTTTTATAGTCCTCCATGGTCCAGTCGCCCACGGCGCCGCAGACCTCGTACAGGAAGTTGCGGATCATCTTGATGCCGTTTTCCGTGTGGTTGACCTCGGGGTGGTACTGAACGCCGTAGAAGCCCCGGCTCTCATCGGCAATGGCCACGTTGGGGCAGGCGTCGGAGTGGGCGGTGAGGGCAAAGCCGGTGGGGACCTTCGCCATATAGTCGCCGTGGCTCATCCAGGAGATGCCCTCGGCGGGAAGGCCCTTGAACAGCTTGCAGGCGGTGTCGTAATAGGTGACGGTCTTGCCGTATTCCCGGGCGGAATCGTCCTGCGCCTCCGTCACCTGGCCGCCCAGGGTGTGGGCCATCAGCTGGCAGCCGTAGCAAATGCCGAGGATGGGCACACCCCAGGTAAAGATCTCCGGGTCCACATGGGGGGAGCTCTCCAGATACACGGAGTTGGGACCGCCGGTGAAAATGATGCCGATGGGCTCCATGGCCTTCAGCTCGGCCAGGGGAGTGGTGTAGGGCTTTACCTCGCAGTAAACGCCGCATTCGCGGACACGGCGGGCGATGAGCTGGTTATACTGGCCGCCGAAGTCCAGAACGATGACAGTCTGATGAGACACGGGGATTCCTCCTTTGATAGAATGGTCAGAATCGTGGGGCGGGGCCTCATACTAGTTCTTGATAAAAAGCTTAAAAAGCTTTTTATAGCGCAAAGCGCGTCAAGAACTGCATGAGACGGCGCAGCGTGCATTAGCACGATGCGAGTGTGCGCAGCACACGGGATTCTTGATTCAATTTTTTCATCAAGAATCCGTATTAGTCCTCGTCCCGGAAGACGATGTTGCCGGGCTCGGCGGATTCGATGATGGCCAGGGACTTCAGGTTCACGCCGGCGGCACGCAGACGGTCGCCGCCGCCCTGGAAGCCCTTTTCCACGGCGCAGCCGATGCCCACCAGGGTGGCGCCGGCAGCCTTCACGATGTCGCACAGGCCCCGCATGGCCTCGCCGTTGGCCATGAAATCGTCGATGATAAGGACCTTGTCGTCAGAGGACAGCCATTCCTTGCTGACCAGCAGGGTGACTTTCTTTTTATAGGTGTAGGAGAAAATGTCGCTCTGATACAGGCCGCCCTCAATGTTGTCGCTCTTTGCCTTTTTGGCAAAGATCATGGGCTTGCCGAAATGCTGGGCCACGATGGCGGACAGGGCGATGCCGCTGGCCTCGGCGGTGAGGATCATGGTGACCTCGTCCATGTTGAAGTGTTTGCCGAACTCCTCTGCAATGTGGCTCATCAGCTGCGTGTCGATCCGGTGGTTCAGGAAGCCGTCCACCTTGATGATGTTGCCGGGCAGCACCTTGCCCTCTTTCACGATGCGCTCTTTCAGTTCCTGCATGAGTGTTATCCCCCTCGTAATGATTCTTTATATCAAAAATTTGCTTTTCGGGAAAAATGACTTCGACCTATTATCTCCAATTATACGTGGATTTTCAACTGTTTTTACCCACAAAAACAAGAATCTATCCCGCAAACTCCTTGACATCACGGACAAAAAGGCGGGAAAACCGCACCGTGCGGGAACACGGCGCGGTTTTTTGCGGTTTATTTATTCTCCAGCTTGTCGGCGGCACCGTCCAGCCAGGTGCCCTGGAAGGACTCGATATCGCCGGCGTCGGTGAGAGCGGCCAGAGCGGGGTCGATGGGCATTTCCGCCAGAACGCGCAGGCTGTGGCGTGCGGCGGCCTGGGCGGTCTTGCCCTCGCCGAAAAGATGGATTTTTTTGCCGCAGTCCGGGCAGGTCACATAGCTCATGTTCTCCACCAGGCCCAGGATGGGGACCTCCATCATCTCGGCCATCTTCACGGCCTTTTCCACCACCATGCTCACCAGTTCCTGGGGAGAGGCCACAATAATAATGCCGTCCAGGGGAATGGACTGGAACACGCTGAGGGACACGTCGCCGGTTCCGGGAGGCATATCCACGAACAGATAGTCGCAGTTCCACAGCACATCCGTCCAGAACTGCTGCACCACGCCGGAAATGACGGGGCCGCGCCAGATGACGGGGTCGGTCTCGTTGACCAGCAGCAGGTTGGTAGACATGATCTGGATACCGGTGTGGGACTCCATGGGGAAAAGGCCCTGCTCATTGCCGACGGCCTGGCCGTGGACGCCGAAGGCCTTGGGGATGGAGGGGCCGGTGACGTCGGCGTCCAGTACGCCCACGGAATAGCCACGGCGGCGCATGGTGACGGCCAGCTGACTGGTGACCATGGATTTGCCCACGCCGCCCTTGCCGGACACGATGCCGTAGACCTTGCCGACTCTGGCGGCGGGGTTATGCTCCTTCAGCAGGGACTGGGGCTCCTGCCGCTCCCCGCAGCTTTCGCCGCAGGTGGAACAGTTATGGGTGCATTCGCTCATGATGACGATAACTCCTTTTTCGCTTTCGCGTTATTTATAATTGTATGGCAACAGCTATCTTATACCTGCTGCGGCAATTCCGTCAACTGCTGAATGAAAACTTCCCCGTCTCCGGAAAAGAAATCCGCTTCCCGGCTGTGGCAGGTGAACAGCAGTATCTGCCGGTTTTTGGCGGCTTCCTTTAAATAGCGCAGGGCCGCGGCACAGCGGCCGTCGTCAAAGTTGGCCAGGGCGTCGTCCAAAATGACCGGCACCTGCTTTTCCGCCGGCAGCACCAGGTCGCAGATGGCCAGCCGCACCGCCAGATACAGCTGGTCGGCGGCGCCGGCGGAGAGAAGGGCCGCGTCCCGGCAAACGGAATCCCCGGTGGGCTCCGCACCTACATGGAGGCTCCGGTCCAAAACCACGCCGCTGTACCGGCCCTCTGTCAGCTGGCTGAAAATTTCGGCGGCCCGGCGGCCAAGGGCCGGAGAAAAGCGGCTTTGCAGGTCGGTGTTGACGCTGTCCAAAGTATCCAGCGCCAGGCGGAGGGACTGGAACTCGCCCTCCAGCCGCGCCTGCTCCGCCTCCATGGCCTGTATGGAGCTTTCCAGGACCGCCGGGTCTCCCAGTACGTGGAGCTGCCCGGCGAGGCGGTCGGCGGCGGAACGGACGTCATGGAGCGCCGCTCGTACCTGTTCCAGGCGGGCTTGGATATCCTCCCGGCTGCCGGCTGGGGCGGCGGCAGGGGGGGCGTCTGTTTCCGCAGGCAGCTGCTGGCGCAGCAGGTCCCGGCGAAGGGCGGCTTCCCGGCCGGCGGCCTCCGCCCGGGTCAATTCCTGGCGCCGCTGGGCGCAAAGCCGCAGCAAAGCATCGGCGGTGGGAATGTCATAGGCGGTGGGGGCAAACCGGCGGACCTCCAGCAAGATTCCCTGCTCGTTGGAGGTGAGGGAATTGTACAGGGCGTCGGCGGTGGCGGACTTGGCGTTCAGCTCCGCCTGGGCGGCGTCCCGGGCTTCCAACAGCTTGGTATAGGTATCCGCCAAGGCGGAGATCTCCGCCTTGTCATCTGTTCCAAAGCGCTTGCGGCGGGCTGTACGCCAGGCGGCGGCTTTCCGGTGGGCAAAAAAGAATATGGTGCCGGCGGCCGCCAGAGCGGCACAGCTCCAAGCCGCCCAGAAAACCGGAGGCTGGGCGGCGGGCAAAAATGCCGGGTAGAAGAATTTGACAAGAAGGCCTGCCAGCCAGATAAGCGCCAGAATCAAAAAATTGAGCGGCGTGCGCTGCTTCGGCGGCTGCCGGCCGGCCTCCCGCTGGGCGTTTTCCGCCGTCTGCCCGGCAAAGGGGCTTTCGTTGGCGGCGGCCTCGGCCCGCAGCAGGGCCTTCATGGCCTCATCCCGCTGGGAGCGAGCCTTGTCCACGGACTTGCGGGTGGTCTCCAGATTGACGATGGCGCCCCGCAGGCGGCTGATGGTGTCATTTTCGGGAATGTGCTCCCGAACCAGCTGGCAGCGGATGGCTTCGGCTTTCTGCCCGGCCTGCGCCGCCGCAGCTTCGGCGTCCGCCAGGGACTGCCGCTTTTGCTGTGCCTCCCAGCGGTCGTGGAGGGACAGCTCCTGTTCCAGGGACGCTTCCTGACAGTTCAGGCACTCCTCCTGCCGGCGGGCCTGCTGCAGCTGCTCAGACAGGCTGCGGGCTTCCTCCAACTGCCGGCGGGCATCGGACAGTTGAGCTTCCAGTTGGGGCAACTGGCCGGTCTTGTTGTGGCGGCGGCGGTTCAGCTGTGCCTTCAGCGCAGCGGCTGCCTCCGTATAGGAAGTGTCCTCCTGGCCGGAGGTAATGAGGGAGGCGATGCGGCGCTCCAGTCCGGCGTCCTGGGTAATGGCAAGGCCCGCCTGGCGGATAAAAGCACTGCGCTCAAATACTTCTCTGGCGATCCCCAGCAGCGTCTCGCCGCAGGTCTGGCCCGTCAGCTCCGGCACAAGGTCGCCGGTGCCGGTGTATATGGCCCGGAATTCCCCCATGGGCGCGGCTTGGCGGCGGGTGGCCCGCATGAGGGTCACATCCCGGTCTTCCCACCGGCAATCGATGCGCCCGGCCATGGGAAGGCCGGACCAGGGGGCGTAGCGGTTTTTATCCGCCACAAAGCCGCCGCGGTCCCGCTCCCGGCTGTTGATGCCGTAAAGCATGGAGATCAAAAAGGCGCACCAGGTGGATTTGCCGCTTTCGTTGGGTGCCTGAATGATATTCAGACCATCCTTTAATTCTAATGTATGGTTTTGCAGCCGCCCGAAGGAAGCGGCCATGCGGTGAATCAGCAAAATGATCACTCCTGTGTATAGGATTCCCGGTAAGGAGCATTATAGCATGGACGGCAGAACTTGCCCAGCCTGTTTTCCATTTTGCACAGAGGTAGTACCGAAATAAGCGGGGCGAATAGTAACTATTCAAAAAACGAAAAAAACTTGTAAAAAGCCGTTGACAAACGGCGTATGGTCTGGTATTCTAACAAAGCTGTCAGCGCGGTGGACACCGCGGCGGCGCGAAAGCGGCGGAGACAGCGGCCATATTGAACCGCTGCGTCGAAAAACTTCGAAAAA
>Ga0129309_1000423_pt1 | contig 32959 bp, 28 predicted proteins | sample L1105metagenome_FD_94439 | JGI IMG/M metagenome (GOLD analysis project Ga0129309, IMG submission 94439) | Ring-tailed lemur group fecal microbial communities from Wisconsin, USA - L1105 metagenome | ecosystem: Host-associated > Mammals > Digestive system > Large intestine > Fecal | place: USA...
CAAGGAGGATTCTCCCGCCTTCCGGGACGCGCCCCTCAGCTTTATTGAGACTGCCCTCCTGTTCGACCACATTTTCACCACGGCCCGGGAGTGTATCCCCAGGTATGAGGCGCTGGGGCACAAAAGCGTGCATCTGATGATGTTCGGCTATTCGCCAAAGCTGTTCTTTCCCGCCGCGGAAGCCCCGGAGCGGAACAACGCCGTGTTTCTGGGAAGCTGGTACGGGAACAACCCGGAACGGTGCGGGGACATGCGCCGGCTGTTTGACATGGTGCTGAGCCGCGGCATCGACCTGGAGATCTACGACCGCATGTCCGGCCAGCGGCAGCGGGACCGGGAATACCCCCCGGAATACCGCGCGTACGTTCGGGAGGGGGTTCCCTATGCCCGGACGGGCCAGCTGATGCGGCAGGCCCGCTACGTGATCAATATCAATTCGGTGAAAGACTCGGACACCATGTTTGCCCGTCGGGTGTTCGAGGCCATGGCCTGCGGACGGATCGTCATCAGCAACGAATCCTCCGGGCTGCGCAGGCTGTTCCCCGGGCGCATCTGGTTCACCGGCGAGGATTTTGACACGGCCCGTGAGCAGGAGATCGCCGCCGAAAACCTGGATACCGCAGAGAGACAGTACACCTTCCGGAAGCAAATGCTGACTGCGCTTGCCTCTGCAAAAATATATGAGGAATCAGGAAAGAATAAGGATTGGAGAACAGAGAAATGAAAGTTTGTGTTGTGGGATTGGGTTATATTGGACTGCCGACGGCCCTGATGATGGCCACGCATGGCGTATCGGTCAGCGCGGTGGACTATAACAAGGACCTGGTGCGCCAGCTGCAGCGGGGAGAAGTGACCTTCAAGGAGGAGGGCCTCCCCGCGCTGTTCGCGGAGGCTGTGGAAAAGGGCATCCGGTTCTGCACCGAATATCCAAAGGAGAGCTTTTACATCATCGCCGTCCCCACCCCCTATCAGCATGACACCAAGAAGATCGACGCCGCATATGTGGTCAGCGCCGTGGAGTCCGTGCTGGAGGCCTGCGAGGACAACGCCATCATCGCTATCGAGTCCACCATCTCTCCGGGGACCATTGACCGTGAGGTCCGCCCGGTGGTGGCCCGGAGCGGCAAGCGTGTCCGCCTTGCCCACGTACCTGAGCGGATCATTCCCGGCAACATGCTCAAGGAACTGGTGAATAACTCCCGCACGGTGGGCACCGACGACGCGGAGACCGGCGAGACCGTCAAAGCGGCGTATGCGTCTTTCTGCCGGGGCGAGATCGTCCTGACCGACATTAAGACGGCGGAAATGACCAAGGTGGTGGAAAACACCTTCCGGGACATCAATATCGCCTTCGCAAACGAGCTGGCGAAGATCTGCCGGAGAAACAACATGGATGTCCATGAGATCATCCGCATCGCCAACAAGCACCCCCGGGTCAATATCCTGCAGCCCGGCCCCGGCGTCGGCGGCCACTGCATCTCCGTGGACCCCTGGTTCCTGGTGGGCGACTATCCCGATCTGGCGCTGCTGATCCGTCAGGCCAGAGAGGTCAACTCCACCATGCCGGAGTTCGTCCTGGAGCGGATCCGGACGGTCATGGAGGCCCACCGCATCTCCGACATCTCCCGCGTGGGCCTCTACGGCCTGACGTACAAGGAGGATGTGGATGACACCCGGGAGAGCCCCACCCTGCAGCTGCTGGATGTGATGGCCCGGAAGGGCCTGCCGACCCCCGCCGTATTCGACCCCATGGTCCGCAAGACCGTGGTGGACCGCCAGTATGACGATTTCGACCGCTTCCTGGAGGATACGGACCTGGTGGTCATTCTGGTGGGACATACCCATCTGAGACAGAACATGGACCGGCTGAAGGGCAAGGCCGTTCTGGATACGAGAAATATCTATCCGGATGGCGATCAGCTTTAAAGCCCCTGCGGGAACCACGGGAAGGAGATCGGGATGAATCAAACGAATCCGGAGCAGCTGGCGAAAGAGGTGCAAGCGCTGAAAAAAGAGGTCGCCGACCTGAACCGCCGCATCCAGTTGCTGGAGGATGTGGCGCACCGCTACAAGCGCACCCCTTTTGATAAGTGCTACATGCTGGGACGGAAGTTGAAGGATGCCTGCCGGACGGCGGAAGTCCCCAAAACGGCGGAGTCGGCGGCGGAATCCCAGCCGGAACGGGACTGGCCCACAGTCAGTGTCGTGATCCCCACCTACAAGCCCAACGATTACATCGACCAGTGCATCCGGTCTGTTCTGGAGCAGGATTACGACCCGGAAAAGCTGGAGATCATCGTGTCGGTCAACAGCGACAATGTGGAATTTGCGGGAGCCCTGAAAGAGCAGTACGCGGAGATCCCTCGCGTCCGTGTTATCCACACCTTCCGGAAGGGCCTGAGCGCCGGACGGAACTACGCCAAAAAGTTCCTGCGGACGGACTGCGTCACCTACCTGGATGACGATGACTACTTCACTCCTGGCTATGTGCGGGAGCTGGCCTCCCACATGACCGACGGCATATCGGTGGTCTGCGGCCGGCTGGTGGATTTGAAGAACGGCGGCGTGCCGGGCCCGGATACATATATCAACAGGGCGCTGGCCGCTGCGAAAGAGGGTGTCCACAGTGATTACCACGCCATCGGAAGTCTGTTTTCCACGTTTTGCGCAAAGCTGTACAGGTGTGAGCTGATCAAGGAGGTATTCGGCGACTTCGACGAGTCCGTGACCCACACGGAGGACATCATCTTCTGGGTGGAGAACCTGTACAAGCTGCAGGGGGACATCTATACCTGCGACAGCCGGGGAACGGAGGCGCTGGTCCGCAGAGTTGTGGACAACAGCATGAGCCGCCCCAGCAAGGAGAAGAGCTTCGCCTTCTATATTCAGGACCGCCTCGGGCTGATGGAGCGGTTTTCCGGGGAGATCTTCCGCCCGGATCAAACGATGATGCACAAGCGGTTCGTGCTGACCAAGATCGACGCGTCCACCGGGATCATGCGGGGGTATTTCAACAGCCTGACGGAGGAGGAGAAGGCGCAGGCCCGCAAGGTCATCTATGCCAGCAAATGCCCGTTTTTGAACAAGGGCCTGTTCGCGGAAAAGAAGGGGATCGCCTTCTGCCACAATTTCACGCCCTTTTCCGACGCCTCCGCGTATGTGGCGTCCAAGCGGCTCCCGCAGCTGGCGGAGCACCTGGGGGAGCCGGTGGCCTGGACGGTCATCTGTGCGGATATGTCCCGGCAGCGGGGCAAGGACCCCTTCTGGGAGATGTTCTATTCCCGCTATCAGTATGTGGAGAAGATCATGACCCCCGGTCCCACCTATTTCAACGAGGAGGCCCAGGACCGCTGGGGGCAGCAGGCCTTTGAGCAGGTCCGGGACTGGGAGGCGGATTACATTTACTCCCGCAGTATGTGGATCGGGTCCCATGCGGCGGCCCTGCGGTATAAGCGGGAGCACCCCGGAGTGACCTGGATCGCGGAATTCTCCGATCCGGTGTTCATGGACACCAACGGAATGCAGCGGGCGGCCGCAAAGTTGTATACCGGCGAAAAGGCGTTTCTGAACACCTACTGGAAGGACATCGAGACCGCGGTTTTTGAAAATGCGGATACGGTGATTTTCACCAACGAGAATCAGCGGACCTACATGCTCAGGGCCAATGAGCTGGCGGAGCCGGAGCAGGTGCTGGCAAAGAGCCTGGTGTGGCACCACCCCCAGGTGGACCGGCGGTACTCCGCCATCTGCCAGTCCCGCATCCAGCTGGACCGGGAGAAAACCAATATCGCCTACTTCGGCACGTTCTACGCCAACCGGGACGTCAACCCCATGCTGGCGTTTCTGAACAACGAGAATATCGTGTTCCACATTTTCACCAATCCCACGGACCAGCTGAAGGAGCTTGCGGAGCAGCATCCCAATCTGAAGGTCTGTCCCATGGTGTCTCACCTGGAATTCCTGAATCTGGCGGGCAGGATGGATTTCTGCTTCCTGAATGACATTGATTTTGACGGCGAGATCAATCCGTATCTGCCCTCCAAGCTGGCGGACTATCTGGCGGCGGGGGCGGCAGTCATCGGCCTTGCCCACCCGGGCACCCCCATGGACAGGCTGCGCCATCCCCGGCTGCTCAAGGTGCCCGAGGTGACGGAGGAATTTGCCCGTCAGGTCTCACAGATCGATCCGGCGGAGGCGGGGAAGTATCAGAGCAGCGTTGCCGAGCTAAATTCCTATAAAGAGCAGTTCGTGGCGTCAATGACGCCGGAGCGCGTCACCGGAATCGCCCGGAACATTCTGGCGGGGAAGCTGGACCTGGGATACGACGACCTGCCGAAGCCGGCCATGTGCGACGCGGACGGCCGGCTGCTCTGGGACTTCTCCGACCGGGTGCAGCGGAACAAAAACACCTTCTACCTCTATTTCTTGGGCCTGCGGCATGTGTATTTCCTGTCCGCTGCCTACCAGCACACCGGGGATGCCCGGATGCTGCAGACGGCCGGCGAGATCGTCCGTTCCTTTGACCGCTGCCTGGCAGAGGGAACGCTGTCCAACGAAATGACGTTCAACGACCATGCCCAGGCGGAGCGGATCGAAAATCTGGTGTTCTTTTACAACACGGCGAAAAAAGCCGGATGTGACCCCTGTGAGGAGCAGGTGGTCCGTCTGGTGGAGGACGCCGTGGACAAGCTGCTGGGGGTCCGGTATTATCAGCGGAACCACAACCACGGCATCATCGTGGACAAGGCCTGCCTGATCGGCCTTACCTTCCTGAACCCGCTGGACAGGCTCCCGAAGACCGACTTTGTCACCCGGCGGCTGAAAGCGCAGGTGGACTATGCCTTCGGCCCGGACGGCATCCACAGAGAGAGCAGCATGGACTATCATTACAGCGTCATGAACATGCTGCTGGGCTGCCTGCGGATCTGCCAGTATATCGGCCGCTCATACAGCCAGGAGCTGTCGGAAAGATTGTACGCGGCCTCGGAGTACCCCGTATTCGCCCTGAAGCCCAACGGCGGACGGCCTATGTTCGGCGATTCCAAGGGCGTCCGGCTGGAGGACATCGGAAAGGCCGCGGTGGCGGAGACCTTCGACAATCCCCACCTGCAGTACATTGCCACCCAGGGCCGGAGCGGTGAAAAGCCCCGGACGCTGACCAAGCTGTTCTCCTCCGGCTATGTGTTCCTGCGGGAGCACTTTGAAAAGGAGAACTTCCGGGAGGCCACGTGGCTGTCGCTGAAAGCGGGCTACTCCACCCGGGTGCACAAGCACCAGGACGACCTGTCCCTGTGCTTGTACAGCAAGGGGTATGATATTTTCATCGACCCGGGCATGCTGGGCTATATGCCCAAGGACCGGTACAAGGACTATGTGGAGTCTCTGCCCGCCCACACGACGGTCTGCATCAAGGACCGGCCGTATTCCATCTGCAGCAGCAACGGCGAAAAATTTCGAATCCAGCAGGTCGTTTCTAGGGGGAACTATGACTATGTCAAGGCCAGCTCCCTTGTCTATCCGGGTGTCAGCATTTACCGCCATGTCTACTATCTGCGCCAGCAGGACGTCATTGTTATCAGAGATGAGATTCTCTCCGGGGAAGCCCATACATACGCCCAGTACTTCCACCTCGGCACGGCCATGGCACTGAACGAGACGGAGGACCCGGCGGCGGTCTCGGCAGACATCTGCAACACGGAGTACGCGGTCTCCATCCGGCAGACCGCCGGCTGCGACGGGCTGCAGGTCCTGTCCGGCGAGGAGACCGAGCCTATGTCCCTGATTTCCACCAGCTTTTCCTCCTTCGTGCCCACAAAGACCCTGTGCTATGAGAAAACGGGAACATCCGTGGAATTCGTCACGGTGATCGACATTTACCTGCGGCAGACGGCCCCGTGCGGCGTTCAGAGGACCGCTGAAGGGCTGACGGTGGAAAAGAGAGGAAAAACAGTGGAGCTTCCCTTTACCGACACTGTGCCGGTTCGGTTCGGAGAGGTCTCCTGCCGGCAGGACGGCGGCGAACTGGTGGTGCACAACGGCAGCGAAGGCTTTGTGAAGCACACCGCTTACGTGATTGACGAGGACAGCGGCCAGGTCAGCAAGTTCCCCTACACAAAGGAGCGGGACCTGCGGCTGAGTTGCGAACTGTTCCGGAACGCAAAGCTGATGTACTTCGTCTCCAATGACTACGGAGAGACGCAGAAGGGCATCCTGGGAAGGTGGACGGCGGCGGACGGCGGCCAGCCGGTATTTCAGCAGCGCGGGAAGATCACGGTGCCTGAGGTCCGGACGTGTACGGCGGAGCAGACCGGGGAGCGCCTGTACCGGTTCAAAGTGGATGTGGACTATCCCGAAAAAAAGCAGGTGAGCTGGTGGATCTACCGCAACGGCGGCCTACTGAAAAACGAGATCAATAACGAAAACATGTATTTGGTCCAGTTGAGGGAGCCGGGAGAATATGTGATTATGTGCAGTATGCGGGACAAATTCTTCGGCGAGTTTTTCTTCTATCAGTTTGACAAGATCGTTGTGACGGAATCATGAAAGTAGGCATATAGCTGAAAATCATATGCCTGCTTTTAGTAAAAAGTTGGAGTTGGATATGCATATGGACGAGCGGCTTCAGGCTGGTTGGATGGAGAAGTACCAGACTTTGCGGGATCAATATGAGCAGGTAGCCAACGAACGAGACTATTACGAAAGGCAATACTCCCTCCTTGCCAATTCAAAACTGGGAAAACTGACATTAAAATATTGGAAGTGCAAGGATTGCTGGAAGCTTCGGATCAAGGCATTCCGGAAAAAGCTGAAGCTGCTGCCCCAATTGTTAAAGCACCGCAGAAGGGCAAGGCTCCGCCTGCGGGACCTGCTGCCCCAGAGGATCAAAAGGGACCGGGACCTGCCGTCCATAGGCGTTATCGTTCCGACTTATCGCCCAACGGCATATTTTCAGGAGTGTATCGGGTCCATTCTGAAGCAAACCTATCCTGCGGAAAAACTTCGGATCTATATCGCGGTCAACGGAGACAACCGAGCTTATTATGAGCAGCTGCAAAAGGAATACAAGGACAATGCGACGGTCACCGTCATCTATACCGCGAAAAAGGGCGCTGCCGCAGGTCGTAATGCCGCGCTGGATTCTGTCAAAACAGATTGTATCACCTATGTGGACGATGATGATACCCTTACACCGGGATTTTTGCGGGAATTGGGGCAGCGTATGTGCGGGGATATCAGCATCGTCTGTGGACGGCTGGTCGATTATGAGGACCTGTCCGGGAGCATACGGGCGGATACCTATGTAAACCGTGCTCTGGCTGCTACGGGGTGCGGAAGACGGACTGACTATGCCTTGGTGGGCAGCCTGCTTTCCTCCCTGCCGGCCAAACTGTACCGGACCGAACTGGTGAGAGACCGCTTCTCCCGGCTGGATGAGGAGGTCCCCAACACGGAGGACGTTTTATTCTGGGCGGAGAATTATGAGCGCCTGGAGGGGGCGTTTTATGCCTGCGGTTCCCACGGGGAGGAGGCCTATGTCAGAAGACTTTCCCCGGCCAGTCTTTCCCGTCCCCAGGTTGAGATGCGGACAAAATTCTATGTTGATGACCGGCTGCTCATTCTGAAAAAGCTGGAGTGGCTTCTGCTGAATGCGGAGACAGACGAGGGAAAGACCTTTGTGCTGGGTAAGATCAACGCCCAGAGCGAGATGATGCATCAGCACTTCCTGACGCTGCCGGAGGCGGAGAAGGAGCCTGTCCGGAAAAAGATCCTGAACTGCGGCCTGGTGTTTCTGAACAAGAGCCGGTTCGGTGCTGTCAGAGGTATCGCGTTTTGCCATAATTTTCCACCGGCTGCTGACACGGCCGCGTATGTGGCCTCCCGGCGGCTCTTTGAGTTGAGCAGGATGGAGGACACACTGATCAACTGGACTGTGGTCTGCGGCAATATGAGCAACTGCCGGGAGACAGACAGCGTATATCAGAAATACATGGCAGACTATCAGTACTCCAAGTATATTCAGGTAGGTGGCGCCGCGTATTTCAACGAAAAGGCCCAGAGGCAGTGGGGCCGACAGGCGTATGCGCAGATAAAGGCATTCCCCGCCGACATCATCTATTCCAGAAGCATGTGGGCCGGCTCCCATGTGGCGGCATATCTCTATAAGAAAAACAATCCAGATGTGAAATGGTACGCAGAATTTTCAGATCCGCTCTATATGAACAGCAAAGGAGAAAAGCGGCCGCCGACGCAGTTATATTCCGGAGAGGATAGGGAACTGGATACCTTTTGGCGGGATGTGGAGACCGCAGTGTACAAATACGCAGACAGCATCATATTCACGAATGGCAACCAACGGGAGTATATGCTGGGTTATCTGGCGGACACGGAACTGGCCGGCAGCGTCCGGGAAAAAAGCGTGGTCCTGCAGCACACGACCATCGACCCCGCGTATTGTCACGTGTGCCGGCTGGCGTATCCGTTGGACAGCCGGGAGATCCACATCGGGTATTTCGGCTCGTTTTACGCCTCGCGAAATGCGGACTCATTCTGGAAACTGCTGAAAAACCCAAGGGTGCGGCTGCATCTGTTTATCGCCCAGTCAGGAGACGGGCAGCTCAGTCTGCCGGAGGAAAAGGACCGGATCGAGATCCATAAGAGCCTACCGTATCTGGAGTTCTTGAATGTGGCGTCTCGGATGGATTACCTTATCGTCAACGATACAACATTTGCCGAACCGGAGAAAAATCCTTATTTGCCGTCCAAGGTGTCGGACTATCTTGCGGCGGACGTTCCCATCATCGCCCTGGTCCAGAGCGGAAGCCCCCTTTCCAAAATGGAGGACCCGCGCATTCTGAAGACGGCGGAAATTGACGGGACGTTTGTCAGCAGCCTGAAAAAGAAGCAGGAAAACTACTGAAGAATCAGGATATAGCGATTTATGATTAAAAAAATGAGAAAATTTCAGTTCCTGTTCGAGGAACTGGTGAAGCGGGATTTCAAAAAGAAATACAAACGGACGGTGCTGGGTATGGCGTGGAGCATCCTGTCTCCCCTGCTGACACTGTTGGTGATGCGGCTGGTGTTTACCCAGTTCTTCGGCCGGGATACGCCCCATTACACTACCTACCTGTTCTGCGGCAACCTGGTGTTCAGCTATTTCAGCGACTCAACCAATCAAGGAATGACCTCCCTGATCGGCAATTCTGCTATTTTTACCAAGGTCAATGTGCCCAAATACCTGTTTCTGTTCTCCAAGAACGTCCAGACCCTCATCAATTTTGGCCTGACGCTGTGCGTGTTTTTCGTGTTCTGCATCATTGACGACATCACGTTCACCTGGAAGTTGGTCTGCCTGCTATATCCCATTGCCTGCTTGGTGCTGTTCAATATCGGCGTGGGCCTCATTCTGTCAGCATTGTTCGTATTCTTTCGGGATATTCAGTACCTGTGGTCGGTGTTTACCCAGTTACTGATGTATATGTCCGCGATCTTCTACACCATTGACCGGTATTCTTATAATGTGCAGTGCCTGTTTTTGCTGAATCCGGTGTATCTGTTCATCCGCTATTTCCGCAAGATCGTTATCGAGGCTACCATTCCCACCATCTGGTTCCATTTGCTGATGGCAGCGGATGTGATTATCGTACTGGGTATCGGCTGCTGGATGTACAAGAAGTATAACCACCGTTTTCTGTATTACGTGTAACGGAGGGGCAGGCATGAGCGTTTTACAATTGGAAAATGTGTCCATCCGTTATATGACCGGCGATTTCAAAGACATTGGCCTGAAGGAATACGTCATGCGGCGGCTGAAACACAACTACCACGTCACAGAGTTTTGGGCAGACCGGGATGTTACCTTTTCACTGGAAAAGGGGGATATGCTGGGCATCATCGGCACCAATGGCGCCGGCAAGTCCACATTGCTGAAAGCTATTTCCGGTATTATGGAGCCCACCAAAGGTTGGGTGAAGCGGGAGGGCAATATCGCTGCCCTATTGGAACTAGCCAGCGGCTTTGACGGAGATCTGACAGTCCGGGAAAATACGTATCTTCGGGGGGCTATGCTGGGTTACACCCGAAAATTCATGGATGAGATGTATGACCAGATCATTGACTTCGCGGAATTGCAGGATTTCCAGGACCGGCCCTTCAAGCAGTTGTCCTCCGGTATGAAGTCCCGTCTGGCCTTCTCCATTGCCTCCTTGGTCCAGCCGGACATTCTGATCCTGGATGAGGTTCTATCCGTGGGCGACGGCGCCTTCCGGAAAAAGAGCGAGGCCAAGATGCGGGAGATCATCAACGGCGGCGCCACCACCATCCTGGTGTCCCATTCCATTGACCAGGTGCGGGATATGTGCAGCAAGGTCCTATGGCTGGACAAGGGACGGCAGATTGCATTTGGCGATGAGGTTCAACTCTATTGTGATGCCTACGAGGAATTTTTGATGGCAAAGCGTTTACCGAAGAACCGGGAAGACATTGAAAATCTGGCAAAGGCTTTCGAGGACAGGCAGGCAAGTGAGAATTGAAAAGGGAGAAATGCATTGCGCATATAAATCATCCGAATGAGCCTTAAAAAGAATTTTGAATGTTGATTGGCAATATATAAAAATATAATTTATATATTATCTCCATGAAAGCCCGGGGCGAAATGCCCCGGGCTCAGATTATTGTTGGAGGTAATTCTTATGGGACCTAATGAGGCTTGTGAGACCTGTGAATCCTGCGGCGTAGCTATGCACGTTCGCCAGGACCGCAAAGCCGCGGCAAAGCTGGTGCGTGATTTGGCAAATGAACCTGAAACGAGGAAAAAATACGCACGGGTCATTTGCTCCCTGCGCAGAGGAACTTTCTTTATGAGGGATGCTCACAGCGGCATTTGCATGGGCTCTGTGCCTGCGCCGTTCTAAAAGACGAGACCGGCGCATACAGTGGGATAAGGCTTTTGAAAAGGAGGACAAGCCCATGACGGTTCGCATCCATCCCGCTGAAAAGGAAAAAGACTATACAGACCTGCTGCTGGCGCTGCTGGCCCAGGCCAGTGTCCCGGCGTTGGCCGAGACGCTTTCACAGGAGAAACATACGGAAAAGCAGCACGCCTGCCCGGCGTGACCATCAATTGACCAAAAACCGGCAGGGAGGTGACTTGATCATGCGCATCGCCGCGTATTGCCGTGTTTCCACTGATAAGGAGGATCAGCTGAACAGCCTGGCTGTCCAGAAGGCCTTCTTCGTGGAATACGCGGAAAAGAACGGCCATGACCTGGTGGGGCTGTATGCCGACGAGGGCATCTCCGGCACGAAAACAAAAAACCGCCTGGAATTCCGGCGGATGATGGCAGACGCGGAGCGGGGCGTGTTTCAGATGCTGGTGGTAAAGGACATCTCCCGCCTGGCCCGCAATACCGTGGATTTGCTGCAAAGTGTCCGCCGCCTGAAGGCGCTGGGCGTAGAGACAGTGTTTTTAACGGCGGACATGACCTCTATGGGCGACAGCGAGTTCATCCTGACCGTGTTTGGCGCCATGGCCCAGGAGGAGTCCAGAAACACCTCCAAGCGGGTCAAGTTCAGCAAGCGCATTAACGCCGAGAAGGGCAGGGTGCCCAATCTGGTGTACGGCTACGACAAGACGCCGGGGGACTACTTCCACCTGGCCATCAACCAGGAGGAAGCGGCGGTTATCCGCCGGATCTATACCTGGTACACGGAGGAGGGCTATGGCGGCGGCAAGATCGCGGACCTGCTGAACCGGCAGGGCCTGAAAACCAAGCGGGGCTGCGGCTGGAACCAAAAAGCGGTCTGCCGCATCCTGACCAATCCCCTTTACACGGGACTGGTGGTCAACGGCAAGCAGGAGGTGGCGGACTTCCTCACCAGCCGGCGGGTGGACCGGGAGGAGGCCGACTGGCTGGTGACGGAAAAAGAAGAGCTGCGGATCGTCAGCGACGCGCAGTTTCAAAAGGCGGGGAAGCTGATGAAGTCTAGGAATGACCGCTTCCACACGGAGCACACGCGGCAGAGCAACAAGTACCTCTTTTCCACTCTCATCGTCTGCAAGACCTGCGGCTGGTCTTTCCGGCGGGTGAGCCGCACCTACAAGAATACATACGTCCGCTGGGTGTGCAGCAAGCACAACGGCCAGGGCGTCCGCAGCTGCCCCAACGCGGCGGCGGTGGAGGAAGAGGAGCTGATGGACCGGCTGGATGCGTATTTTCTGTCGCTTCTGAAGGACCGCGGCCGTGTGGAGCAGGTGCTGCGCCAGCGGCTGCGGGAGGTCTGCTCCCGGCAGGAGCGGCGGGAGGACCGCCGCCGGGAGGTGCGGGAGCGGCTGGAGAAGCTGGAAAAGCAGCGGAAAAAATTCCTGGACCTGTACGCCGACGACCTCATCACCCGGACGGAGCTGGATAAAAAATTGGGGAGCGGCCGGGAGGAGATGTCGCGGCTGGAGGTGGAGCTCCGGCAGCTGGAATCCGGGACCTTGAGCGAGGCGGACATCTGCCGGATGGCCAAAAAGACGGCGGAAAATTTGAAGGACTTCGTGTCCGTCCGAAAACTGAATAACGCCCAGCTCAAGCAGCTGGTGGAAAAAATCGAGGTAGACGAAGACGGAACGGTCGACGTCTACCTCCGTTTTTTCGGAAGCGGGAGCCGGGAGGGAGGACGAAGCGTGGGAAGCCGGCTATAAAAATGGAATGGCCGGGAGGCCCCGGCCATTCTGCCATTTTCCGTTTTCAAATGCAGCGGCAGGCGTCCTCATAAAAGGCGTCCATTTCCTCCTGGGTGGGGAAGTTGGCCACGTACATCTGGTTGCCCATGGCGCCGGAGAGGGCGTCGGGGATGCGCTCCACCATTTTCATCTGGCCCCGGTACTTCTCCAGCAGCGCCTCGTGGCTCAGGGCGAAGGACTTGCCGTCCCGGCGGCCCATATAGGCGCAGTAGGCGTGTTGGCCCTCGGGCACCGTGGAGCGGTCAAAGGCGATCATGTCCGCCCAGATCTTATACACGTTGGTGCTGTTGGCAAAGTTCATCATGTCCGGAGAGAAGCCGCCGCAGGGGCGCATGTTGACCTCCAGGGCCACAATGTCGCCCTGCTTGCCCAGGCCCTCCTGGTCCTGGTCCAGACGGAAAAACTCAAAGTGGACGAAGCGGCTCTTGACGCCGAAGCTCTTTACCGTGGCGCGGCCGGCGGCGCGGGTGTCCGCGGGCAGGTCCTTGTGGATGAAATAGAGGGTGTTGTCCTGGGTGTTGACCACCTCCATCAGGTTGGAGATGGTCACGTTGCCGGTTTCAAAGATGGGATCTCCGTGGGAGTCGATAATGGCGTCGTAGGAGTTGATGGTGGCGTGGATGAACTCCTCCATGATGTAGGGCACATTCTTGGGATAGTCCTCCATGAAATGGACCAGGTCCTCATCGCTTTGGATCTTGTAGGTGCCGGCGGCGCCCACGCCGTTGTCGGGCTTGGCCACGGCGGGATAGCCCACCGTTTTCAAAAAGGCGCGGCAGCCCTCCAGGTCATCCACCAGGTGGTAGCGGGCGGTGGGGATGCCGGCCTTGGCGTAGAACTCCTTCATCTTGGACTTGTACCGGACCCGGCCCATGTCCTCCGCCTGGAAGCCGCTGGTGATATGGAAGTCCGTCCGCAGGCGGGCGTCCATGGTCAGCCAGTACTCGTTGTTGGACTCCAGCCAGTCGATGCGGCCGTGCTTGAAGGTGAGGAAGGCCACCGCCCGGTAGACCTCGTCGTAATTTTCCAGACTGCCCACCTTGTAATACTCGTTCAGGCTGTCCTTCAGGTTGGGATTCAGCTGGTCATAGGGCTGGTCGCCGATGCCCAGCACATTCATGCCGTTGTTTTTCAGCTCCCGGCAGAACTGCCAGTAGTTGGTGGGGAAGTTGGGGGAGATAAAAATGATGTTTTTCATATGCGTCTCTCTCTTTTCTCTGTGAAGTGAAGGGTCGATCCTGTGTCATTCCAATCCGTAGAGCAGGGCGTCCATGAAGAAGGGGATCTGCCGCTCCCAGCTGGCCTCGTTGTGGTCGCCGCCGGGAACGATGCGGCTTTCCAGCATCACGCCCCGCTCCAGCAGGCGGGCGGCCACCCGGCTGAACTGGCGCTTCATGTTGCTGTGGAAGGACAGCTCCCGGGAGCCGTAGTCCATATAGACCACTGTGTCCGGCCCGATGGGGGCGGTGCGCAGCAGCCGGTCCAGCCGCCCCGTGGCGAACCAGATGGAGGGGGACAGGGCGGCCGCCCGGGAAAAAACGTGGTTATACGCCGTGACGGCGTACAGGCTCATGAGCCCGCCCATGGAGCTGCCGGCGATGAAGGTGTGGGCCCGGTCCGGCAGCGTGGGGAACTCCGCGTCAATGTAAGGCTTGAAGGTGTTCACCATCCACTCCATGGTGGTATGGCCCCGGCCGTCCACATGGCCCAGCTCCGGCGTGTCAAAGGTGAAGGGGGAATACTCACAGAGGCGCCCGTTGTCAGGACTGTGGTTGCACTCCACCGCCGCGATGACGACCGGCAGCCGGGTCTCATGCACAAAGTCCGCCATGCCCCAGCTTTTGCCGTAGGTGGCGTCCTCGTCGAAAAAGACATTGTGGCCGTCGAACATATAGAGGACCGGATAGCGGGCCTCGGGGTCCTCCTCAAAAGCGTCCGGCACGTACACGTAGGCGCTGCGGGGTTCCTCTCCGGTGAGCTCGGGGATCGTGATGTTCCATTTTGTGATCATGGGGGTTCCTTCCTTACAAGACGTGCTTGCCGTAGTTGTACTCATCCTGGAGCTTGCTGTTGTCGTAGATGGTGCTGCGCCCCCGCTCAATGGCGATGGTGCCGGTCTTTGCGATCTCCAGAATGCCGAAGTCCTCCAGCATCCCGATGAGGGCGGAATTTTTGCTGTGGCTGCCGAAGACCCAGATGGTCAGGGAGCTGTGGCTGATGTCGATGACCTGGGCCCGGAAGATGTTCACCAGTTGGATGATCTCATCCCGGGTGTTGCGGTCCTGGGCGCTGACCTTGATCAGCGCGGTCTCACGGCGGATGCAGCTCTCCTCGTCCAGAATCTTTACGGACTTCACCGGCAGCAGCTTGCGGCACTGGGCGGCGATCTGGTCGATCATCAGCTCGTCGCCTAAGATTTCGATGGAAATGCGGGTGATGCCGGGACGGTCCGTGGCGCCGGAGACGATGGATTCGATGTTATATCCGTTGCGGGAGAACAGGCGGGCCACCTGGCTGAGGACGCCGGGGGTGTCGTCCACCAGGATACAAAGGGTATAGAGCTTTCGCTCCATGTTGAATTCTTTTTTCAAGTGTCATCCCTCCTCTCGCTCAGCAAAAAGTCAGTGATGGGCGAGCCGGGAGCCACCATAGGGCGCACCATCTCGTCAATATCCAGTACGCAGTCGATGACCGCGCCGGTGCCGCAGGCAAGGGCCTGGCGGAGCGCTTCCTCCACCTCCGCCCGGGTGCGGGCCCGGTAGCCGTGGAGCCCGTAGGCCTCCGCCAGCTTTACAAAATCCGGCCCCCGGTCCAGGGTGGTCTCGGAGAAGCGCTTTTCATAAATGAGGTTCTGCCACTGCCGCACCATACCCAGGGTGCCGTTGTTGAAGATGACCGTGACGATGGGCAGGTGATAATGCTCCACGGTGCAGAGCTCGTGGCAGTTCATCCGGAAGCAGCCGTCGCCGGTGATATGGATGACCCGCTTGTCCGGGTTGCCCATCTGGGCCCCGATGGCGGCGCCCAGGCCGAAGCCCATGGTGCCGAAGCCGCCGGAGGTCAGCAGCTGGCCGGGATAGGTGAAATGCAGGTATTTCGCCGCCCACATCTGGTGCTGGCCCACATCAGTGGCCACGATGGTATCCTCTGGCGCCATCAGGCGGATGCCCTCCATGATCTGCTGCGGTGTCAGAACGGGGGAGTCCTCCGCCACGGAGGGCGCCCGCAGGGGGAGAATGCGGGCCTTCCACACGCCGTGGTCGTACTGGGGCATCCGCTGGTTCAAAGAGTCCAGCACCCGCTTGGCGGAGCCGATGATGTGGTGGTCCGTGAGGACGTTTTTGTCGATCTCGGCCCGGGCGATGTCGATCTGTACGATCTTCGCCTGCTTGGCGAAGGTCTTGGGGTCCAGGGCTACCCGGTCGGAGAAGCGGCAGCCCACGGCGATGAGCAGGTCGCACTGGCTGCAGGCCACGTTGGAGGCCCTGGAGCCGTGCATACCGATCATGCCGGTGGTGAGGGGGTGGTCGCCGGGGAAGCCGCCGCCGCCCATCAGGGTAATGGCCACCGGCGCGTCCAGCTTTTCCGCAAAAATGCGGAACTCCTGGTGGGCACGGCCCCGGACCACGCCGCCGCCGCAGATGACCATGGGCTGCTTTGCCTCCGCAATCATCTCCAGCAGGATGTCGATGTCCTGGGGGTCGGCCTTGGGCTTTTCCACCAGGCAGCTGGCGTTCAGCTCCCGGACACCGGCGCAATGGCGGTTCTCCCGCCAGGGGATGAACTCGTAATCCACCATCTCCTGGGGAGCGGTCACGTTTTTCAAAAAGTCGATGAGGACCGGGCCGGGCCGGCCGTTGGCGGCCACGGCGAAGGCCTGGCGCATAACATCGGGGATCTGCTGGGCGCTTCGCACCAGGAAAGCGGCCTTGGTGATGGGCATGACGATGCCGGTGGAGTCCACCTCCTGGAAGGCGTCGCGGCCCAGCAGGTTCTCGCCCACGTTGCAGGTGATGAACACCACGGGGGATGAGTCCAGATGGGCGGTGGCGATGCCGGTGGTGAGGTTGGTGGCGCCGGGGCCGGAGGTGGCGAAGCACACGCCCACCTTTCCCGTGGAGCGGGCGTAGCCGTCCGCCGCGTGGGCGGCGCCCTGCTCGTGGGCGGTCAGTACGTGGCGGATGCGGTCCCGATAGCGGTAAAGCTCGTCATAGAGGTTTAAAATGGTGCCGCCGGGATACCCGAAAACGGTGTCCACATCCTGCTCCAGCAGACACTCCATGATGGCTTTGGTAGCGGAGATCTTCAAAACACATTCCTCCTGTCAATTTCCGCGGGCCGGATGGGCGCCGCGGCGTGAAAAAGTCCGTGACCCTGGTGTTCAGGTCACGGACTTCAAAGTATGTTTCCGCGGTGCTCAGCGGCTCCGGAACAGAGCGGCTGGGGCGGCAGCTCCCTTGCTGTAAACATGACCAATGACACGATTCTCATTCCCAATCACCAAAATCAGGGCAAAAATCAGAATCGCGCCAATCAGCATGTGAATGGTAGCCATCGTCATGTACATGGGTGCCTCCGCCGCCATTACGGCGGCCAACAGACGGTTTTATCTCATTCCAGAACAAATGAGACATCTTTGTTGTTTGTTATTATACATATCCGACTTTCCCGGCGCAACCGAAAAACAAAACTTTTCGTAATTTTCTGGATAATTTTACAAAAAACTTCTCGTAAAAAACAATATATATAGTTGCAATAGACAAAAGAGAAAAGGCGGCGGAGCGCAAAAATACCGCCGCGGGGCAGGCTTTGCCGCCGTGCGGGCAAAGCAAAGCGGTCCCCGCTGCGTATAGCGGGGACCGTTCCTCATTGTGTCATCCGTATGTACGGTGGATTTGCTGATGCCGAATTTCTGCGCGGCGGCGCGGACTGTGGTCCGGTTTTCGATGATGTACTGAGCCAGGCGCTCCGCCCGGTCCTCCATGTTACCCTTCAAAGCACAACACTCCCCGCCTCTTGTTGGTTCAGCCTATGCGGCGGAACTGGCGGGTATGATGAAAAGCGAAAATTCCCGTCTCCCCAGTCTGGGGAGACGGGAATGCTTCAGGTCCGGCCCCTGCGGGCGGGCTTGTTCTTTTTCGGCGCGGGCTTGGCCCAGCCGGCGGGCCGGGAACCGGGCTTTTGACTCCTGGCGGGCTTTCCTTCCGAGTGTGTGCCTTGGCCGCGCTTGGATCGGGCTCCGGTGCTTTTCTGGACGGGGCGGCCGCCGGCTTTGCCGTCCTGGGGCGGCCGCTGGCCGGCGGGGCGGATCAGGCACTCCTTTCCGTAGCCGATGAGGTCCTGGCGGCCGGCGGTCTCCAGCGCCTCCCGCACCAGGCGATGGTTCTTCGGGTCCCGGTACTGGATGAGCGCCCGCTGCATGGCTTTTTCGTGAGGGCTGGTGGGCACGTACACCGGCTGCATGGTCCGGGGGTCCAGGCCGGTATAGTACATGACGGTGGAGATGGTGGAGGGGGTGGGATAGAAGTCCTGGACCTGCTCGGGCATGTAGCCCAGGTCCCGGATGTACTCCGCCAGGGCGATGGCCTCTTTCAGCGTGGAGCCAGGGTGGCTGCTCATGAGGTAGGGCACCACGAACTGCTTTTTCCCCAGCCGTTCGTTGAGATGCTGGTACTTGGCAAGAAACCGCCGGTACACCTCGTTGGAGGGCTTGCCCATCATGTTCAGCACCGGGTCGGCAATGTGCTCCGGCGCCACCTTCAGCTGTCCGGAGACATGGTGCTCCACCAGCTCCCGCAGGAAGGTGCCGTCCTTGTCGCAGAGCAGGTAGTCAAAGCGGATGCCGCTGCGGATGAACACCTTCTTCACCCCCGGCAGACAGCGGAGCTTGCGCAGCAGCTCCAGGTAGTCCTTGTGGTCCACTGTCAGGTTTTTGCAGGGCGTGGGGAACAGGCACTGACGGTTGGGGCACACGCCCTTTGTCAGCTGCTTTTGGCAGCTGGGGTGGCGGAAGTTGGCGGTGGGGCCGCCGACATCGTGAATATAGCCCTTGAAGTCCGGAGCCTTGGTCAGCAGCTTGGCTTCTTCAATGATGGCCTCGTGGCTGCGGGTCTGGACGATGCGGCCCTGGTGGAAGGTCAGGGCGCAGAAGCTGCACCCGCCGAAGCACCCCCGGTTGGAGGTGAGGCTGAACTTGACCTCCTCAATGGCGGGAACGCCGCCCAGCTTTTCGTAAGAGGGATGATACGTCCGCATGTAGGGCAGGGCGTACACATGGTCCATCTCCGCTGTGGTCAGGGGCTCCTGGGGCGGGTTCTGCACCACGTAGCAGCCCTCCGCCTCGTAAGGCTCCACCAGCCGCTTGGCCACGAAGGGGTCCGTGTTGCAGTACTGGGTGTAAAAGCTCTCGGCGTAAGTGCGGCGGCTTTCGTTCAATGCCTCCCAGGAGGGAAGGGTCAGGGCGTCATACACGCTCTCCAGGGACCGGGTCTTGTACACGGAGCCCCGGACATAGGTGATATCGGAGATGGCAAGGCCGCTGTCCAGGGCCTCCGCCACTTCCACGATGCTGCGCTCTCCCATGCCGTACAGCAGCAGGTCCGCCTGGGCGTCCAGCAGCAGGGAGCGCTTCAAACTGTCGGACCAGTAGTCGTAGTGGGCCAGGCGGCGGAGGCTGGCCTCAATGCCGCCCACGATGATGGGCTTGTGGGGAAAGCTGCGGCGGATGAGGTTGCAGTACACCACCGCGGCGTGGTCCGGCCGCTTGCCGGTGACGCCGCCGGGAGTGAAGGCGTCGGTCCGGCGGCGCTTTTTGGACACGGAGTAGTGGTTCACCATGGAGTCCATGTTGCCGCCCATGACCAGAAAGGCCAGGCGGGGCTCCCCCAGCGCCAGAATGCTGTCGGGGTCCTTCCAGTCCGGCTGGGAGATGATGCCCACCTTGTAGCCGGCGTCCTCCAGCACCCGGGAGATAATGGCGTGGCCGAAGGTGGAGTGGTCCACGTAGGCATCGCCGATGACATAGACAAAATCACACTGCTCCCAGCCCCGGCGGTCCATGTCCGCCCGGGAGATGGGCAAAAAATCTCGTTCCATAAAGGTTCCCCTTTGCTTTGATGCTCCCAGTATAGCAGACCCGCCGGTGAATGTCGATAGCAAACCGGAATACATGGAAAAATCAACAATTTTTCGCGGGACATATCTTGGAAAAAGCAACAAAAAAATGAAAACAAAAAACTTTTCATTTGAAAATGAAAAAAGCGCGGTGGTAAAATGCAGTCATCCGAAAAAGAAGGAGGCTCCCTATGAAACGCATCAAGGCCGCCTGCCTGGAACAGACGGTGCATTTTCTGCTGAAGGACGATCTGCCCCATGAGATGGCCGTTCAGGCCGTCCGGGCGGAGTATGAACACTACCAGAACCAGATGCGGCGCAGCCGCACCCAGTTCCGCATCCTGGAGGAGCAGGAGCAGCCGGACGGCTCCCTGGTGGTCAAGCTGAAAAAGCAGTATAACCATTACGACTCCGGCCTATATCTGGAGGAAGCGTGACAGAAAGACGGAGGCGGTCTCCCGCCTCCGTCTTTCATTTTTTCAGGCTGTGCATGGTCTCCAGCCGGTTCAGGGCCTCGTTCAAGGTCTCGTCGTTTTTGGCGAAGTGCATCCGGATGAGGTGGTTCACCGGCTCCCGGAAAAAGCTGGAGCCGGGCACGGCGCCCACGCCCACCTTGGCCGCCAGGTCCTCGCAGAAGTCCACATCGCTGTCATAGCCGTATTCGCCGATGTCCAGCAGCACGTAATAGGCGCTCTGGGGGTCCGTGTGGGCGATGCCCAAGGCATCCAGGCCCCGGAGGAACAGGTCCTTTTTGTGGGTGTATTTGGCCAGCAGCCCGTCATAGTAGTCCTGACCGAACTCCAGAGCCGGCATCACCGCCTCCATCAGGGGGGCGGCACAGCCCACGGTCAAAAAGTCGTGGACCTTTTTGGCCCGCTCGATGATGTCCTCCGGGGCGATGATGTACCCCAGCCGCCAGCCGGTGATGGAATAGGTCTTGGACAGGGAGGAGCAGGAAAGGGTCCGCTGCCACATACCCGGCAGGGAGGCAAAGTAGGTGTGCTGGTGGGGGGCGTAGACGATGTGCTCGTACACCTCGTCGGTGATGACGTAGGCGTCGTACTTCTCCGCCAGGGCGGCGATGACCTCCAGCTCTGCCCGGGTGAATACCTTGCCGGAGGGGTTGGAGGGATTGCACAGCACCAGGGCCTTGGGATGCTGGCGGAAGGCGTCTTCCAGCACCTCCGGGTCGAAGGAGAAGTCCGGCGGATTCAGGGGCACGTAGATGGGCTCCGCGCCGGAGAGAATGGTGTCCGCACCGTAGTTCTCGTAAAAGGGAGAAAAGACGATGACCTTGTCCCCGGGGTCCGCCACGGTCATCATGGCGCACATCATGGCCTCTGTGGAGCCGCAGGTGGCCACGATCTCCCGGTCCGGGTCGATGGGCAGGCCCGTGTAATGGCTCTGTTTTTTGGCCAGCGCCTCCCGGAAGTTCTGGGCGCCCCAGGTGACGGCGTACTGGTGGGGACCTTCGTGGGCCACCTGGGACAGCCGGTCCAGAATGGCCTGGGGCGGGTCAAAGTCCGGGAACCCCTGGGACAGGTTCACGGCGCCGTGCTGCAAAGACACCCGGGTCATGCGCCGGATCACGGAATCGGTGAAGCTGGCGGTGCGGGCGGAAAGGGGACGGGGCATGGAAATCACTCCTTATCAACTGGAATCAGCTGTTTTACGGCATTATTTTTCACGGTCCGCGCCTCATGCAAAGAGGCATTTTGAAAATCATACCAAAAAGATAGGGAAAATACCAGCCCCAATCTGCCAAAAAATCCGCCGGCGGACAAATATTCTTTGGACTATGGGGAGAAACGTGATACAATGACCCTATCATACCATACTTGGAAAGGGGAATCGTCATGAACGAGACATTGAACGTGCTGAAGGAGCGCCGCAGCATCCGCAAGTACAAGGCGGAGCAGGTGGCGGACAAAGAGCTGGACGCCATTTTGGAAGCCGGCACCTGGGCGGCCTCCGGCAAGGGCTTGCAGCCGGCTGTTATGGTGGTGGTCCAGGACCAGGAGACCATCTCCTACATGTCCCGGCTGAACGCCGAGATCCAGGGCAAGCCCGGAACGGACCCCTTCTACGGCGCGCCCACCGTGGTGGTGGTCCTGGCGGACGGGGAGAACCCCAACTGGGTGGCGGACGGCTCCCTGGTGCTGGGCAACCTGATGACGGCGGCCTGGTCCCTGGGCGTCGGCTCCTGCTGGATCAACCGGGCGAGAGAGCTGTTCGACATGCCCGAGGGCAAGGCGCTGCTGAACAAGTGGGGCCTGCCGGAGACGCTGCGGGGCGTCGGCAACTGCATCCTGGGCTATGCGGAGGGACCTGTGCCCGCGCCGAAGCCCCGGAAGGACGGCTACATCGTCCGGGTGTGAGAGGGAACGCCCATGGAAAGACCTGCGCAGAACATCCGCTACGATAAGGCGGCGGAGGCCCTGTATATCATTGACCAGACCCTGCTGCCCGCCGAGGAAACGGAGATCCGCCTGGAGACGGCGGAGCAGATGTACGACGCCATCCGCCTGCTGCGGGTCCGGGGCGCCCCGGCCATCGGCATCTGCGCCGCCTACTGCCTGTACGCCCTGGCCCGGACCATCGACGCCCCGGACATGGACGGCTTCCTGGAACAGCTGAAAGCGTACAGCGCCTATCTCAACAGCTCCCGCCCCACGGCGGTGAACCTCAGCTGGGCGCTGAACGTTCAGCTGGAGACCGCCGCGGCCCACCGGACGGAGGGCCGGGAGGCGGTGCTGGACGCCCTGTACGAAAAGGCGGTGGAGATCCATGAGGACGACATGGCCAAGTGCAAAGCCATCTCCGAATACGGCTTGAGCCTTTTGAAGGACGGAGACGGCGTGCTGACCCACTGCAACGCCGGCCCTCTGGCCACCTCCCGCTACGGCACCGCCCAGGGGCCCTTCCTGCTGGCGGCGGAACGAGGCATGAAGCTGCGGGTGTTCGCCGACGAGACCCGGCCCCTGCTTCAGGGAGCCCGCCTCACCAGCTACGAGCTGCAAAAGGGCGGCGTGGACGTGACCCTCATCTGCGACAATATGGCCTCCATCGTCATGAAAAACGGCTGGGTCCAGGCCTGCTTCGTAGGCTGCGACCGGGTGGCCGCTAACGGAGACACCGCCAATAAGATCGGCACCAGCGGCGTGGCCATTCTGGCAAAGCACTACGGTATCCCCGTTTATGTGCTGGGCCCTACCTCCACCATCGACATGGCCTGCCCCGACGGGGACCATATCCCCATTGAGCTGCGGGACGGGGAGGAGATCAAAACGCTGTGGTACGAAAAGCCCATGGCCCTGCCGGAGGTGAAGTGCTACAACCCTGCCTTTGATGTGACGGACCACACACTCATCACCGCCATCGTCACGGAAAAGGGCATCTGCTATCCGCCCTTTACCGAGAGTCTGGCGGCGCTGTTTGCAAAGGAGTGATGGCCGTGGTCCTGTTCGGAAAGCGGGAGGTCGTGTTCCAGGTCCAGGGAGACAAGGCCCGGTGGAAGGCCGCCCGGGCGGCGGTGGAGACCGCCGGCATCCAAATCATGGAGGCTTCCTCCTATGAGGGTGAGATTCCCCTTTGCAGCTGCGGCGCCAAGATCGACCGCCGCAATTACGGACCCAACGGCTGGATCGACCGCCGGATCTATTACATTGCCGTCCGGCCGGAGAACGCGGAACAGGCAAAAGCGCTGCTGGCGGATATTTGAATGAAAAAAATGGTTCCCCGGCAATGTGCCGGGGAACCGTTTTTTTATGTTTTGTCCGGATGACTGCCGTGAGATTGGGCGTAGACCTCCAGAAGATGCTGGAATTGCTGGCGCCGCTCATCCCGGCTGCGCATCTGGATGCGGTCCAGCAGGGGGCACAGCTGCGCCAGCTCCTGGGGCGTCAGGTCCGCGGTGAGCCACTCGAAGAAGAAGGACTCCGCCTCCACCTTGGCGTTGCGCAGGACCGCGCCCTTCTCTGTGATGAACAGCTGCTTCCGGCGGCCGTCCTCCGGGTGGGAGCGGCGCTCGATATAGCCCTCTTTTTCCAGCTTGGCGGCCCGGCGGGCAATGGTGCTCTTGTCCAGGCAGTACTTTTTCCGCAGCTCCTCCTGGGTGATGCCGGGACGGCGGTTGACGGTGTGGATCATGTCATAGTCGGAAAGGCTCAGGTTTGTGTTGCCCAGTGCCTGGGCCACGAAGCGCTGGGCATCCTTGTCGATTTTTCGTATCCTGCGTCTGGTGGGGTCCATGGATATGCCTCCCTGCTTTTCAGATACTCCTTTTTTCTGTATCATAGCAGGTGAAACGGACAAACGTCAATTCCGGCAGGACATTTTTGACGGATTGCACAAATTGTTGCCAATTGCAACAGTTTGAATTGACAACTACCGGGAGGAGGCTTAAGATACAAGCGTGGAAGGGCCACGGGAACTGGGAAGCCTGTGGAAGCCCACATGACAGCACCTTGCCGACCGGGAACGGCAGGACTGAAGGAAAACGCATCGGGTCTGATCAACCCGATGCGTTTTTGCGTCTTTAGCTGCCGGAGATGGGGTAGACGATGCCGCCTACGCAAATGCTTGCCAGCTCCTCCAGAGGCAGGATCTCCTCAAAAACCTGTCCCTTGTCGCAGATGGTGACGCCGTTTTCCGGCTTGAGGCTGCCGCCGGAGGCGGACAGGTCCAGCACCGTGCCGTCGGTCTTGGCCAGCAGGATCTCCACGTTTTCAAAATACCGTTCCATCTGGCGGCGGTCCCCAGGGGCCTCCCGGCCGCTGGGGGCGTCGGACCATTGGACCTCATGGTCCACGGTGTAGTCCACCTTGACCGCCACGGGGGAGACGGTGACGGCGTCCACGGTAAAGGTCATGCCGTCCTGGATGAAGGTCTCACCGCCGCCCAGTGTGACGGAGGAATCCTCGTAATCCACGTCAAAGCGGAACTTCCAGCGGCCCTCCACCACGGGGGTGGGGGCCTCCTGCGCCTCGTCCCAGACACACAGGTTCTCGAACTCCGCCGTGGCGGTGCAACCGTTGATGGGGCAATCGGCGCTGACGGTCTGCACCAGCTGGACGGCGCTGCCATCGGCTTCATTTGCCACGAACCAGGAGCTGCCGTGGCTGCCGCCGCGGACGTTCAGGCTCGCGCCGCCGAAGCCGCCCATCAGAAGGCTTTTGGCGTCGGTCCCTTCGGGGAGCAGGGCCGTGCCGTCGTCCCGGCGGATGGTGTAGACGATGGCGGCGTTGTACGCATCGCCGATGATGGCGTCGGCGGTGATGGTGACGCCGTTGTCCGTATCTCCGGCGCCGATGGGGTGGCCGATCTTGTCAATGACCTCCGTCTGGGCGGCGGAGCCGCCGAAAATGGGGGCAAAGACCTCCACGGCGGACTTCAATACGCCGCTGGCCCCGGCGCCCGCCGCCAAAGCGGCGGTGAGACAGGCGGCAATGAGAACGGTCCGCCACAGGGGCCGGCGGGCTTTGCGTTTGGCAGCTTCCGCGGCCCCGGCGGCCAGGGCCGCCTTTTGCTCCGGCGTGAAGCGCAGGGCGTCCAGGGAATTCCGGTATTCAAACAGAGCGTTCATAGTCGTCTCCTCCCAGTAAGTCTTTCAGCTTTGCCCGCCCCCGGGCCAGCCGGGTGTGAACGGTGGCGGTGGGCACGCCCAGGATGTGCCCGATCTCCGCTGCTTGGTAGCCCTCGTAATAATAGAGGTAGATGACAGCCCGGTAGTGGGGCGGCAGCTGCTCCACTGCCTCCAGCAAGCTGCCGTCCGCCGCCTCCGGCGCCGGTATCTGGGCGCATTCCTCCAGACCGCAGGTCCGCTTCCGCCAGGGGCTTTTCAAAATGTCCTTGCAGGCGTTGGCGGCCATCCGCAGTACGTAGGAGCGCTCATGCTCCGGTGTCTCAAAGGTCCTCGGCTCCGCCAGCAGCTTTACGAATACGGTTTGGCAGATATCCTGGGCGTCGTGGGTGTTTTTTAGATAGGTGTAACTCAGGCGGAGAATGGCGTCGGCGTAGGTTTCGGCCAGATACTCCGCCCGTTGGTTCCATTCCATGTGATCAACTCCTTTGGCGCGCGCTCATAAAGGATACGAGCGGGAGGAAGAAAAACTTTCACCGGCAGAAAAAAAGAGCGGCATTCGCCGCTCTTTTTAATCTGCCAGTGCATCCAGCGCCGCCTTGGCACGCCTCAAGGCTTGCCGCCGGGGCTCCAGTCCCGCGGTGGGACCGCCGTGGCGCAGAGGCTCCGCCAGGGCGCGGGCGGCCCGGTACAGCTCCGTCAGTCCCAGGTTGCCGGCCACGCCCTTGATGGTATGGGCCGCTTCAAAGGCGGCGGTGCCGTCGCCGCTGTCCAGAGCCGCCTCCAGGGCGGCGAAAGCCGGGTCCGCCAAAAATTGGCGGAAGCAGGTCTCGTAAAGGGCCTCGTCTCCCAGAAAACGCTCCAGGGCGCCGGAGGCGTCATTGCCCCGGCCTGCCAGGGCGTCCAGTAACGCTGACACGGCTCACTCCATGACGATGAGGGCGATCATCTCCACCGGCTCCGTCGTGCGGTTGATGAGGCCGTGGAAGTGGCCGTAGCCGGTGGCGCCGATGTCGCCGGCGTGGAGCAGGACTTCCTTGTCGTCATCCTGGAACACGGCCTCGCCCTTGATGATGTAATAAAACTCCGTCTCATGCTGGTGGTCATGATAGCCGATGGAGCAGCCGGGGTCCACGGTGACGTGGGCGAACATACGGCCGTGGCCGTACAGGCCCTCCTTGTCGGTCAGGTGCTTGATGTGGATAAGGCCCTGGCCGTTCTGGACGCAGGTGTCCACCCGGGGGCAGTTTTCAGACAGTGTGTACATGGAATCGTCCTCCTTGTTGTGCCCTGTCTCCAAGCCGGCGGCGGGGCGGTGAAAGTGGCTTTATTGTACCAGACCGGCGGCGGAAAGTCCAGAGGCGCCGCCTTGCGGAAAACGGCGGCATGTAGTACGATAAACATAAAAAAATACTTGACCTTCAAGTTACTTCACAGTGTACGCTGAAGGAAAAGGAGGTGGTCTTTTGACCAGCAAGGAGATGGAGGAGCGGTCCGGCGTGCCCCGGGCCAATATCCGGTATTACGAGGCGGAGGGACTGCTGTGCCCGGCCCGGGCGAAAAACGGCTACCGGGTGTACAGCGAGGAGGACCTGGCCGCCCTGGAGAAGATCAAGCTGCTGCGGCGGCTGGGCGTGACCATGGAGGAACTGAAAGACCTGACCGCCGGACGGCTGGAGCTGGCTGCCGTGCTGGACCGGCGCCTTGCGGAAGTGGGCGGGGAGCGGGCGTCCCTGGACCGGGTGGAGGAGGTCTGCGGCCGGCTGCGGGCGGCGGGAGAGTCCTTCGCCGCCTTGGACGCCGGAGCCTACCTGGACGCTTTGGACGCGCCGGCGCTGCCGCTGGAGGGGGGCGAGGCCTGGTGGAAGGCGCCTCATGCACCGTCCCTGCCGGAGACGGACGCCCTGCCGGTCTGCACCAGTATCCCCCGGCGGCTGTTTGCCCGGCTGTTCGACGAGTTTGGAATGCGGATGCTGGTGCTGTGCGCCATGGCGCTGCTGGGGACAAACCCGGCGTCCCACGCGACGGCCATCAGCCTGCTGGCGGGGTTCCTGCTGCTGTTCGTGGAGCCGCTGCTGCTGCACCTGTTGGGCACCACCCCCGGCAAAGCCCTCATGGGACTGCGGCTGGAGGCCCCCGGCGGGCGGAAGCTGACGTATGCGGAGGGCTTCACCCGGTATCTGCTGCTGCTGTGGTACGGCCTGGGCCTGGGCGTCCCCATTTTCAACCTGGTGCGTTACTACCAGTGCGCCAAGCGCTGCGGCGAGGGGGAGCCCCAGCCCTGGGACACGGACATCGCCTACATCGAAAAGCCCTTCCGCTGGGTGAACCCGGCGGCCTATCTGCTGGCGGCGGTACTGGTACTGGCGGCGGCGGAGACGGTCAACGCCTGGTCCCAGCTGCCGCCCAACCGGGGGGAAGTGACCGTGGCGGAGTTCGCGGAAAATTTCAACCGGCAGGCGGACTATTTTGACATGACGTTTTCCGGCCAGTGCCTGGACGAAAACGGCCGCTGGCAGGACCTGCCGTACAACGGGACGTTCTATGTCAATATCGGCGACTGGGGACCGAAAAACCTGCCCTTCACTTACACGGTGGAAAACGGCCGCCTGACGGCCCTGACCCTTTCGGCGGAGAAGGAGAACACAGAGGACTGGCTGACGCTTCCCACCAGCCAGATGGAGGCTGCCGCCATGGCTTATACGTGGGCGCGCAAGGAGGCCCCCTTCCGGGCTGACGCCCGCAGGGAGCTGCTGGAGCAGATGGAGTCCGCGGGACTGGAGGGCTTCACCCTCCGCCAGGGCGGCACGGTGCTGACGCTGGAGGTCCGGCAGCGGGGCTTCCGCTATTCGGATTCCCTGGGGCTGCTGCTGCCGGAGGAGGGCGGGGAAAATTTCTGTTCCTTCACCTTTACCATCGCCCTGGAAGAAGAACAGTGATTGCAAAAGCCGGATGCGGGGTGTAAAATCCCTGTATCTGGCTTTTGCCGGCGGCGGAACTTTGTGCAAATGGCAGAATTTCACTTGCTACCGAATTACCACTTTACTTCGGTAATAAAATGAAGTAAAATAATCCCCGTGAAAAGAGAAGGGCCCTTCGGCCCGCGAGGAGGACATATCCCATGGAACTGGATCTGAATATTTTAAAGCCCCAGGAGCGGCTTTCCCTGCAGCTGCGCCTGCTCTATGAAAAGGCGGGCTTTGGCAAGTACCATATGGGCCGGTTTGAGGAATACGGCCTGTACCAGGAAAACCGCCGCTTTCTCTCGTCTGAGCAGGTCATTACCTTTACAGACCTGGACGGCCGCCTGCTGGCGCTGAAGCCGGACGTGACGCTGTCCATCGCCAAGAACGCCCAGGTGGAGGAGGGCGGCTGCGGCCGGTATTACTACGCGGAAAACGTCTACCGCCCCAGCCAGGAGAGCCACACCTTCCAGGAGATCAGCCAAATGGGACTGGAGTGCATCGGCGCCGTGGATGACGCCGTGACGGCCCAGGCGGTGTCTCTGGCCCTCCAGAGCCTGGCCCTGACGGAGCGGGACTTTGTGGTGGAGCTGAGCCACATGGGCTTTGTCACCGGCCTCTTTGACGCCGTGGGGGCGCCGGAGGCCATCCGGCCCCGGCTGCTGACCTGCATCCGGGACAAAAACCTCCACGAGCTGCAAAAGTGCGCGGCGGAGGCGGGCCTTTCCCGCCAGGGCACGGACGCCCTGGGCCGGCTGAGCCGTCTGTCCGGCGGCTGGGAGGCGGTGCTGGAGGCGGCGGAGCCTCTGGCCCTCAACGCCGCCATGGGCGCGGCCCTGACGGAGCTCAGGACCCTTTGCGAAACGCTGGAGGCCCAAGGCCAGACGGAGAAGCTGAAGCTGGACCTGTCTCTCGTTAACGACATGGACTATTATAACGGCCTGGTGTTCCAGGGCTACCTGGCGGGCCTTCCCCGGGCGGTGCTGAAGGGCGGCCGGTACGACCCCCTGGCGGCCCAATTCCGCTCCGGCGCCCGGGCCATCGGCTTTGCCCTGTACCTGGATGAGCTGGACCGGACCGCCGAGGATACCCGGGAAAACGGCCGGGTCATGCTGAATGTGGCCCTGCCCAAGGGCCGCCTGGGCGACAAGGTCTATGACCTGCTGGCCGGCGTGGGCTACGGCTGCCCGGAAAATTACAACGACACCCGCAAGCTGGTGGTGGAAAACCCCGCCGCCGGCATCCGCTACTTCCTGGTGAAGCCCAGCGACGTGGCCATTTACGTGGAGCACGGCGCGGCGGACATCGGCATCGTGGGCAAGGACATCCTGGCGGAGTCCGGCGCTGATGTGTATGAGCTGCTGGACACGGGCCTTGGCAAGTGCCGCATGTGCGTGGCGGGTCCCAAGGACTTTGCCGACGACCCGGGCCGCACCCTGCGGGTGGCCACCAAGTTCGTCAACATCGCCAAGCGCTATTACGCCGCCCAGGGCCGGGACATCGACATCATCAAGCTGAACGGATCCATTGAGCTGGCCCCCATCCTGGGCCTTTCCGACGTTATCGTGGACATCGTGGAGACGGGCACCACCCTGCGGGAGAACAACCTGAAGGTGCTGACGGAGTTCATGCCCATCTCCGCCCGGTTCATCGCCAACCGGGCCAGCTACCAGTTCAAGCGCCGGGAGATCGACACCCTCCTGGGCAAGCTGCGGGAGGTGACGGAGCAGTGATCCCCATTTTGCAATTTGACCAACTGGCGCCGGAAGACATCCTGAACCGGGACATCCAGGCGGAGGAGGATGTGTCCGCCGTCGTGGACGCGGTGCTGGCCGCGGTAAAGGCCAAGGGCGACGCGGCGCTGAAGGCGTATACCAAGCAGTTCAACGGCGTGGAGCTGGAGGACCTGCAAGTCAGCGAAGCGGAGCTGGACGCGGCCTGGAAGGGCCTGGACCCGGAATTTATCAAAACGCTGGAAATGGCGGCGGAAAATATCCGCCGCTTCCATGAGCGGCAGGTCCACAAGGACTTTGTGCTGACCGACAAGCCGGGCATCCTCATGGGCCAGCGGTACACTCCCATTGAAAAGGTGGGCATCTGTGTGCCCAGCGCGCCGACGGCCTTTCCCTCCACCATTTTGATGAACGTCATCCCCGCCAAGATCGCGGGGGTGGGGGAGATCGTGGTGGTGACGCCGCCGGACAAAAACGGTGCCATCAGCCCCGAGGCGCTGGCGGCGGCAAAGATTGCCGGCGCCGACAAGATCTTCAAGATCGGCGGCGCCCAGGCGGTGGCCGCCCTGGCCTACGGCACGGAGAGCGTGCCGAGAGTGGATAAGGTGGTGGGCCCCGGCGGCATTTTCGTGGCCACTGCCAAGCGGAAGGTGTTCGGCCAGGTGGCCATCGACATGATCGCCGGCCCCAGTGAGATCTTAGTGCTGGCGGACGGCAAATCCGACGCCGCCTGGGTGGCGGCGGACCTGCTGAGCCAAGCGGAGCACGACGTGCTGGCCTCCCCCGTGCTGGTGACGGACAGCCAGGAGCTGGCCCGGGCCGTCCAGGCGGAGGTGGAGCGGCAGCTGGAGCTGCTTCCCCGGCGGGAGGTGGCCCGCAGGGCCGTGGACGACAACGGCAGGATCATCGTCACCGACGATTTGGAAAAGGCGGTGGAGGCCGCCAACCTCATCGCACCGGAGCATCTGGAGCTGTGTGTGGACGACCCCTTCGCCCTGCTGCCCCGGGTGAAAAACGCCGGCAGCATCTTCCTGGGCCGCAGCGCCCCGGAGGCATTGGGCGATTACTTCGCGGGCCCCAACCACACGCTGCCCACAAGCGGCACCGCCCGGTTCTCCAGTCCCCTCAGCGTGGATGACTTTGTGAAGAAGTCCAGCTTTCTCTACTATGACCAGGCGGCGCTCTCCCCCGTGGCGGAGCGCATCGCCGAGTTTGCCCGCCGGGAGGGGCTGGAGGCCCACGCCCGGTCCGTGCTCATCCGAAACGAAAAAGGAGAAAATGCACCATGAGCAAGTTCCTTTCCAGGGAGGCCGGCCGTCTGGCCCCCTATACCCCCGGCGAACAGCCCCAGGATCAGCAGTACATTAAGCTCAATACCAACGAAAGCCCCTTCCCACCCTCTCCCAAGGTGGTGAAGGCCCTCTCCCGGGCGGAGCTTTTGAAGCTGAACCTGTACTCCGACCCCACCTGCGGCCAGCTGGTGGAGGCCATTGCCAAGCGGTATGAATTGCAGCCGGAAAACGTTCTCACCGGCAACGGCTCCGATGAGATCTTGGCCTTTGCCTTCCGGGCCTTCTGCGGCGAGGGCAAGCCCCTGGCCTATGCCGACATTACCTACGGCTTCTATAAGTCCCAGGTAGCCCTGTTCGGCCTGGAGGCCAAGGTCATTCCCCTGCGGGAGGATTTCACCCTGAACGTGGACGACTACATGGACTTCCCCGGCACCATCGTCATCGCCAACCCCAACGCCCCCACGGGCATGACGGTCCCCCGGGCGGATATCCAGCGGCTGCTGGAGGCGGACCCGGAGCGGGTGGTCATCGTGGACGAGGCGTATGTGGATTTCGGCGGCGAAAGCTGCGTGCCCATGATCTACCGCTACGAGAACCTGCTGGTGGTTCAGACCATGTCCAAGAGCCGCTCCCTGGCCGGCGGCCGGGTGGGCTTTGCCCTGGGCAGCCCCGCCCTCATCTCCGCTCTGAACCGGGTGAAGTACAGCTTCAATCCCTATAACGTCAACCGCCTCAGCATCATCGCCGGCGCCGTGGCCGTGGAGGACGAGCCCTATTTTCAGACCTGCACCGCCGCCGTCCGGAACAACCGGGCGTGGACGGTCCAGGAACTGGAGGAACTGGGTTTCACCATCCTGCCCTCCTCCGCCAACTTCATTTTCGCCAAGTCTGACAAGCTCCCCGGCGGGGAGCTGTACCGGAAGCTGAAGGAAAACGGCATCCTGGTGCGGTGGTTCGACGCCGACCGCATCCGGGACTATGTCCGCATCACCATCGGCTCTCTGGAGCAGATGACGGCGCTGGTGGACGAGATCGCCCGCCTTCTGGAAGAACTGTAAGGAGGTGCCGCCATGCGTACCGCGAGTATCAAGCGCGACACGAAGGAGACCCAGATCGAACTGTCCCTGGACCTGGACGGCACCGGAACAGGCAGCATTGCCACCGGCTGCGGCTTTCTGGACCACATGCTGACCCTGTTCGCCCGCCACGGTGACTTTGACCTGACCGTCACCTGCCGCGGGGACACCAATGTGGATTACCACCACACGGTGGAGGATATCGGCATCTGCCTGGGGCAGGCGTTCACCCGGGCCCTGGGGGACAAGCGGGGCATTACCCGCTACGGCCAGTTCCTGCTGCCCATGGATGAGACGCTGGTGCTGTGCGCCGTGGACCTCTCCGGCCGGGATTACCTGGGCTGGGCCGTGGACCTGCCCGCGGCGAAGGTGGGGGACTTCGACACGGAGCTGGCCAAGGAATTCTGGCTGGGCTTTGTGCGGAACTGCCCCGGCTCCATCCATATCCGGGAGCTGGCGGGGGAGAACACC
>Ga0129309_1000424_pt1 | contig 32857 bp, 33 predicted proteins | sample L1105metagenome_FD_94439 | JGI IMG/M metagenome (GOLD analysis project Ga0129309, IMG submission 94439) | Ring-tailed lemur group fecal microbial communities from Wisconsin, USA - L1105 metagenome | ecosystem: Host-associated > Mammals > Digestive system > Large intestine > Fecal | place: USA...
CAGGCCACCCCGGGCCGGTAGGTGGGCTGGATCGCGCCGGCCCCTCAGAGGGCCGTTTTAGGAGGAAATCCTCCACCCGCTGGACGGGGGCAAAAAAGTTCCCGCCGCCCACCCGGAAGGCGGTCCGCTCCCACTGCTCTTGGAACTTCACACCGGCCAGGACGTCGTCCTCCGGGAAGTCCTCGGGGCCCACGCCCACCAGAAAGCCGCCGTTGATGTTGGCCCCGTCCCGGGCCCGGAGACTCATGCCGTTGGTGACTACGCCCCCCTGCTCCGAGGCGGCGGCCACCACCTGGCCCCCGGGGCAGACACAGAAGGTGAAGGCCGACCGGCCGTTGGGCAAATGGCAGGCCAGCTTGTAGTCCGAGGGCGGCAGCTCTTCAAATGCCGGGCCATACTGGTGCCGGCTGACCTGCTTCTGGTCGTGCTCGATGCGGACTCCGACGGCAAAATTCTTCTTCTCCATGGGTACGCCCGCGTCCCGGAGCATGGCGAAGGTGTCCCGGGCCGAGTGGCCGGGGGCCAGCACCAGGGAGTCGCAGGGCAGCGTGTACCGGCCGCTGGGGCCCTCCACCTCGATGGCGGTCAGCTGTCCGCCCGACTGCTCCAGTCCGGTCAGCTTATGGCCGAAGCGCACCTCGCAGCCCAGGGAGATCAGCTCCTGCCGGATCTTTTTCACCACCTGGCGCAGAATGTCGGTTCCGATGTGGGGTTTATGGGAATACTTGACATCGGCTGGGGCTCCTGCCTCCACCAAGGCGTCCATCACCGCGCTGATCCTGGGGTCGTGGGTGCCGGTGGTCAGCTTTCCATCCGAGAAGGTACCCGCGCCGCCCTCGCCGAACTGGACGTTGGAGGCAGGGTCCAGCAGACCGGCAGACCAAAACCGCTCCACATCCGCCGTCCGGGCATCCACATCCCGGCCCCGCTCCAGCACAATGCAGGGCAGACCGTTCCGGGCCAGAAACAGGGCGGCGAACAGCCCCGCCGGGCCCATGCCCACCACCACCGGGGCCAGGGAGGACCGCCGGGCCACTGGGGGGAAGGCGTAAGGCTTGCGCTCCACCAGACGAACGTTCCGGCCGGGGGCGTTTTTGACGATCCCCTCCTCGCCGGACATGGACAGCTCCACGGTGTAGCTATAGTGGACGTCGTACTTGTTCCGGGCGTCGATGGACTGGCGTACCACCGTCAGCTCACCCAGAGCGCCGGGGCGGACTCCAAGGGCCCGGGCTGCTCGTTTTTTCAGTTGTTCCATGTCCCCGCCGATGGGCAGGGGCAGATTTCCGATTCGTATCATGTCATCACCACCTGCTAGTGTATCACAGTCGCCGCCAAAACAAAAGCCCCGGGCTCTTTTCTCCGTTTTCGACAAAAATATGTGAAATTCAACTTGATTCTACACTCCCCCGCTTCTATCCTTGTGTCTGGAAGTTCGATTTTCTCCAGTGCGTCCACTATATAATCGGCATCACCCGCCAGGGGACATCATGAAGGAGGTATTTTACGATGGCAAGAAAAACGGTCGAACGCAACATTGCGTTCGACGACACACGAGGTATTTACTATGTCAGCATGGATTTGGGCAGGGACGAGTCCGGAAGTCGAATCAAGCAGTACCGGACCTATCCCACGCTCTCGTCCGCCCGAGCGGGACTGAGGGAATTTTTGTCCCACCGGGAGCAGGAGCGCCAGGCGCCCCATCACCAGCTGACTCTTTCCGAATGGTTGGAGTACTGGATGGACACCATCGTCCGGCCCAACCGGGCGGAGACCACCGTGTATGCCTACCAGAAGATTATCGACAACCACCTGGGTCCCGTTCTCGGGGACAAGCCCCTGCTGAAGCTGACCCCCAAAGATGTCCAGCAGTACTACACCCGGGTTCAGCGGGAGAACGGCCTGTCCTCCAACACCATGCGGCGGCACCACGACCTGCTGTCCTCCTCCCTGCGGGCGGCGGTACGGCAGGAGATGCTGCTGGTCTCTCCTATGGACCGGGTGGAGCCGCCCCGCTCCAAGCTGTATGAGGCCGACTTCTACAACCCAGAAGAGCTGAAACAGCTGTACAACCTGCTGCCCGGCCATCGGCTGGAGCTGCCCGTCAAGCTGGCGGGCAGTCTTGGGCTGCGGCGGGAGGAAATCTGCGGTCTGAAGTGGGAAAATGTCAACTTCCAGCGTCAGGTGATCTATATTCGGGAGGCCCGCACCGCTTTCGGCGCTACCATCGTCCAGAAGGAGACCAAAAACCGCGCCTCGGTCCGCACCCTCTATATACCCGATGAGATTCTGACCCTGCTGACCGCCGAGCTGGCCCGGCAGAAGGCGGAGCTGCCCGACGCCTCCGGCCATGTGGTGCTGGACCACAAGGGACTGCCCTACTCTCCCAACGCCCTGTCTCTTGCCTTCACCCGGTTCGTCCGGGTCAACAGCCTACCCCGTGTGACCCTCCACGGCCTGCGTCACTCTTTCGCCACCATCGCCTCCTTCCAAGGGGTGTCCCTCTTCGACATCGGCAAGGCACTGGGGCACTCCACCCCCGCCACCACCGGACGCATCTATACCCACCTCATCGACCGCACCCACGAGGATACTCTCATGCGGGTATCCGACGCGCTGAAATGACACTCCGCAGCCGCCCCTTGCCTTTTCTCCTCCCGTTTGGTACACTGTTAGAAAAAGAAAGGGGGCGGCGCCGTGCCCAAGGAACTTTTGCAGCTGCTGGGCCTGTATCTTCTGGCGATAAACCTCGTCGCTTTTATCCTCATGGGTGTGGACAAGCGGCGGGCAAAAAAAGAAATCTGGCGCATTCCGGAGAAAACCCTCTTCCTCCCCGTGGTTCTGGGGGGTGCTCTTGGCGGCGTGCTGGGGATGCGGACCTTCCGTCACAAGACCAGGCACTGGTATTTCCGTTTCGGTTTTCCCCTGCTGCTGGTCCTTCAGACCGCGCTGGGCGGCTGGCTGATCTGGAAATTCTTCTTGGCCCAGTGATGTAGGGGTGCATAGTATGCGCCCGCGGGCGGCGGATAGCCGCCCCTACAATTCACAAAAAACGAAAAATGCGTGGAGAATGATTCTCCACGCATTTTTTACAGCTGTTTTTCGTAGCAGTTCAGAATCTCATGGATGAAACCCTGGAAGAAGAATTCGGTTCCTCCGGCCAGACGGTAGCCCAGCTTGGGGTACATCCGGTTGGCTGGGTCGTTGGTTTCGGCGGTGTCCAGGCGCATAACGGTCTTGTTCTGACGGCGGGACTCCTCCTCGCAGAAGGCCACCATCTCCCGGGCCCTGCCCCGGCCGGTCTGCCGGGGGCTGACCACCAGGGTGTGAATGACGGACACCTGGTCCCGCTCCGCCGGGAACTGCCAGGGGATGGCGTCGTACTCGGGCAGCTGTTCCCCGTTCAGCACAAAGGAGCCGTAGAGGTCTCCCTCCTCCTCGGCCACCCAGAGAGTCCCGGCCTCCAGGGCCTTACGGGCGTGGCCCACGGTGGGGTACTTGCCCCGCTGCCAGTTGGTAAAGGAGGCGGGGCGGGTCTCCTCCTCCGTGAGGATTTCCTCATAGATCAGCCCGATGGCGGGCAGATCAACTTCTCGTGCGGGACGGATCATATTCATTCACCTTCCATCAGAATCGGTGGACCCAACCGGACAAAAACCAGACGGGGGCCAGCCAGGTCAGCAGATAGACCAGCAGGTTCAGGGGGGACAGAGAGCCGAAGGCGGATACGGACACCAGGTAGGCGGCCAGCAGCACGCCCAGGGCGGAGCCGACGCAGCACAGGATGGCGCCCAGCCGGGTGGCCCAGCGCAGCCGCTTGGCGGCGGTCAGGGCCTCAGCAAAGGGGTACAGGCCCTCCCGGCACAGCAGGGCGGTGAGGGTGCCGCTGTGGGGCTGCTCCGGGTCGGACAGCTCCCGGCGGCGCTCCACCGGAGGGAAGTCCATCTTGTCCGCCGCCAGCTTGAACCGCTGGTGGAGCATGGCGGGGATCAGATTGAAGTCCCGGGTGGCCAGCACCGGCCCCACCTTCTCCCGGATCAGCTCCTCCAGAGAGGGGAACACGGTGTCGGGCAGAGAGTAGCTCAGGGCGAAGATACCGGCCAGCTCCCCGTTGATGGCGCAGAACACGGCATTCTTCACGTTTAGGCCGGGGGGCAGGGTAATTTCCATCAGGTTCATAAAGGCGGCGGAGCCAACCAGCACCTGGTCGCCCCGGATGTTGGCGGATAAGCCCCCGCCCTCATAGCAGCACAACCGCTCGGCGTTGCGCATCAGGCCTCCCAAGGCCCGGAGCTGGTCGTGAAACAGCTTGGTCAAGCCGCTGCCCGAGTCCCGGATCAGGGTGGCGGTGTAGGCCACCACCCGCTCCATGGGGAAGCCGCCCAGCACCTTGAAGCCGTTGAGCTCCACATAGCCGGGAGGGAACAGGTCGGTATCGGTGATGAGCACCCGGTCGGCCCGGCGGGAGCCGGCCACCCCGGGCCATCCGGCCAGAGCCGCTCCGCTCTGGATCAGACGGCGGGCCACCTTGTGGAAGGACCGGCCGTAGACCAGGGTCCCGCCGAAGGAGGCTGCGGCGGTGAAGAGGGCGGACAGCCCCCAGATCAGGTTCTCTGAACGGCCCTTCCCCACAGTGGCCAGCAGGGCCAGCAGCAGGCAGGCCAACAGGAGCACCGGGCAGCACCGGTTAAAGATCCGCTGGGCCCCGTCGTCGGTTTGAATCTGACTTCCGAATCCCTCGGCGGTGCCCGACCACTTCGTATAGGTGTCCCGGCCGTTCCATTTGCCCTCATCCAGGGTGACCCGGTAGGGCTGGGCGGAGGCCGCCGCCGTCCGGCAGCTGAGCCGCAGAGCACACCGCTTGTGGTAGGCCCCGTGGACCGTCAGCCACAGGCCCGTCAGGACCACGGCGGAGTAGGGCAAACGCGCCTGGCTGTCAGACAGGGCCAGCAGGACCCCGTCCGCCAGGGTAAAGAGACAGGACAGAGCGGCCAGCGCCTCCACGCCCACCTTCCCCCGGAAGGCCCGTTTCACGCCGTCGGCCAGCACGTCGGAAGCCAGCAAGGTACCGACAGCCAGCAGACCCACGGCGGCCCAGTGCTGGATCAGGCCGCTGTCCAGGGGGGGCAGCCACACCAGTCCCACTGCGGGGACCAGCAGCTGGAACAGAGCCGCGGCGGACAGGAAAAACAGCAGAAGCACCCGCATCCGCATTCCTTTTAAGCCCCGGCCATAGCTTTTGGCCAGCTCGGCAGGGGCAGTGTCGGGGGGCGGAGGTTCCGGGGCCTTGGGGCGGCGGATACGGCGGAAGTCAAAGTGTTCCTTCTCGGGTACCTCCTCCCGGTCGGTGCCGGGGATCAGCCGCTCCAGACGGCGGACCTCCTCGGGGTCGGTGTGCTCGTCCTCCTCAAACATCCGGTCGGCGTAGTCGTCGGCCTTCCGGCCCACGTCCTTGATAAAGGCCGACAGGACGCTCTCCTCCTCAGGAAAGTCAATGATCCGGTCCTCATCACCGTCCGTCTCTTCCTCCCCGGCGCCGGGCTCCTCATCCTCGGCCTCATCCTCAGGCTCCTCGGACTCCTCCGGCGGCAGCTCCTCTTCCTCCTCGGAAGGGTCGGCCTCAGTCCCCGGAAAGTTCAGCACCTTGGCCTCCCGCTTCGGGGCACGGGGGGCCTCCGGCCAGGGCAGGTCGGGCTCCCGGTCCTCCCTGGGCTTCACCGGCACGGCTCCCCGGCCGGGCAGCTTACCCGAGCCGTACTCCGCCAGGATGTCGTCCAAGGAAAACTGGTCCCCTTGGGCGTCTCCGATGAGCGACTTGAACTGGGTCAGGTCATCGATATTCGATTCTCTCTTCTTGCGGTCGCTCATGGTCGTTCCTCGGTTTTATGTTTGATCGTGATTCGTCTCATTCCGCATTGCTGCATTCTGCATTTTACTCGCCCATTCTCTGACGAACCGCCTCGTACAGCAGGACCGCCGCGGCGGCGGAGGCGTTCAGGGAATTGATTTTGCCGAACATGGGGATGGAAACGGTAAAGTCGCAGTTCTCGGCCACCAGGCGGCTCATGCCGTCGCCCTCACTGCCGATGACGATGGCGGCGGGGCCCTTCAGGTCGGCCTTATAGAGGCTGGTGGTGCCCTCGGCGGCGGTGCCGAAGACCCAGACTCCCTCCTCCTTCAGCTCCTTGAGCAGGGCGGTGATGTTGGGCACCCGGGCCACGGGAACATGGGCCACCGCGCCGGCGGAGGTCTTACCCACAATCGCGGTCAGACCGGCGGAGCGGCGCTTGGGGATAATGACGCCGTGGGCGCCGGCGGCGTCGGCGGTACGGATGACGGCCCCCAGGTTGTGGGGATCAGACAGCTCGTCGCAGACCACGATGAGGGGATTCTCCCCCTTTTCCCGGGCGGCGTTCAGGATATCGTCCACGGAGGCGTACTCCCGGACGGCGGCCAGAGCGATGACGCCCTGGTGGGAGTGGGTGCGGCTCATGCCGTCCAGCTTGCGCCGGTCGGCGTCCACCACCACGATGCCCTTCTCCCGGGCGGTGGAGGCGATATGGCCCAGGGCGGAGTCGGTCTCCCCCTTCATAATAAAGATCTTGTCGATGGTCACACCGGCCCGCAGGGCCTCGATGACGGCGTTGCGCCCCTCGATGACGCCGTCGTTCTCCGTCTCGATAGGTGCGGAACGGCGGATAGGCGGTCTCTGGTTCATGGGTGGTCCCCCTTTTATTTTGATCCCCGGCTGGCGGGGACATTTATTTTGCATACAGAGAGTATTATATCATACTTGCCCCGCCGGTGGAAGTGGAAAATTTCCAGGCCCGGGGACAGCTTCACAGAAAGTTTACAGCCCATTTCCTTGTTTTTAAGGAATGGATGTGGTATGATATCTTTCAGCTTATTCTGGCGCTGTATCCAGATGGCAAATCAAGCAAAAAATGGAGGTATTCTCCTTTGAAACCAGATAAGGGAAACAACAAAAAGAACGCATTCGGTCTGATCTCCCTGCTGCTGTGGGCTTTGGTCCTGACCATGCTGTTCAAAAGCTGTTCCTCCTCTTACGCAAACGCCAACGAGGTACAGGTGGACTACTCCACCTTTAAGCAGTGGGTGGAGGAAGATAAGGTGGACCGGGTCCTGATGGAGCCCGGCAAGTACACCATCACCCTGCGGGAAGGGGTGGAGGTGGAGCTCCCCGAGGAGGACACGAAAAACCAGATGTTCGCCATGCCCTGGCTCCCTCAGGACCAGGAGACCGTCTATGTGACCACCCCCACCCCCGAGGCGGACGCGGACATCTACGGTCTGATGGACGCCCATAAGACCGACTACTACAACGAGCCGGTAGACAATTCCGAATATTTCCTGTCTCTGCTCATCACCACGCTGCTGCCCTTCCTTCTGATGGTGGGCGTGATGTTCTTCCTGTTCCGCGGCATCGGCGGCAAGGGAGGTATGGGCGGCATGGGCGGCGTGGGCAAGGCCAACGCCAAGGTCTATGTGGAGAAAAAGACCGGCGTCACCTTCCGTGACGTGGCCGGGCAGGACGAGGCCAAGGAGTCCCTCCAGGAGGTCATCGACATCCTCCATAACCCCCAGAAGTACACCGAAATCGGCGCCAAGCTGCCCAAGGGCGCGTTGCTGGTAGGCCCTCCGGGCACCGGCAAGACCCTGCTGGCCAAGGCTGTGGCCGGCGAGGCCGGAGTTCCCTTCTTCTCCATCAGCGGCTCCGACTTTGTGGAGATGTTCGTGGGCGTGGGCGCCAGCCGTGTCCGCGACCTGTTCAAAGAGGCCAGCAAGATGGCCCCCTGCATCATCTTCATCGACGAGATCGACACCATCGGCAAATCCCGCGACAACCGCATGGGCGGCAACGACGAGCGGGAGCAGACCCTGAACCAGCTGCTGGCTGAGCTGGACGGCTTCGACCCCGGCAAGGGCGTCATCGTTCTGGGCGCCACCAACCGGCCCGAGGTGCTGGACAAGGCCCTGTTGCGGCCCGGCCGCTTCGACCGCCGCATCACCATCGACCGGCCCAACCTGGCGGGCCGACTGGCCACCCTTCAGGTCCATACCCGCAAGATCAAACTGGCCGAGGACGTGGATCTGAAGAAGATCGCTCTGGCCACCGCCGGCACCGTGGGCGCCGACCTGGCCAACCTGGTCAACGAGGCCGCCCTCCGCGCCGTCCGCCACGGCCGCCATTTGGTGACCCAGGAGGACCTGCTGGCCTCCTTCGAGTTCGTCATCGCCGGCAGCGAGAAGAAAAATTCCGTCCTCACCGAGTTCGAGCGCATACTGGTGGCCTACCACGAGGTGGGTCACGCCATGGTGGCTTACAAGCAGAAGAACGCAGAGCCGGTGCAGAAGATCACCATTGTTCCTCACACTGAGGGCTCCCTGGGCTACACCCTGCTGATGCCCGAGGAGGACAAGACCAACCTGCGCACCAAGGAAGAGCTGATGGCCAAGATCAGCGTCTCCATGGGCGGCCGCGCCGCCGAGCAGGTAGTGCTGAACACCATGACCAACGGCGCCTCCCAGGACATTCAGGAGGCCACCAACATTGCCCGGAACATGGTGGCCATGTTCGGCATGAGCGAGGAGTTCGGCATGATGGCCCTGGGCTCCGTCCGCAGCCAGTATCTGGACGGGGGCTACGGCCTGGACTGCGCCCAGGATACCGCCGCCGTGATGGATAAGGCCGTCAAGGCCATCCTGGACGTGTGCTACGCCGACGCCGTGAAGGTCATCGGCGAGAACCGTGAGGACATGGATAAGGTAGTCGCCTACCTGCTGGAGAAGGAGACCATCACCGGCGGCGAGATGGTGGCCATCATCGAGGGCCGGGACCCCGCCCTGGTGGAGGACGCCTACGCCTCTACCCGTAAGACGAATGAACCTGCCTTCCGTCCCTCTCAGCCCGACCGGATCGAGCCCCCCGCCCGGCACATCCATATGGTCAGCGAGGAGATCAAGGCCCCCGAGCTGCCCGAGGGGGAGAATGCCGAGGAGTCGGAGGAGAAACCTTCCGAGACCCCCGACGCCCCCCAGAGCGAGCCCGAACAGCCCGCCCAGAACGAGTCTGACGAGAAACCCAAAGAATGAAAAAAGGTCAGAGCGCTGTGCGCTCTGACCTTTTGTTATATCTTCCGCTCCAGCCAGGCCAGCAGATCTTCCAGCACCTCCTGGCGGTTGAGCTCGTTGAACATCTCGTGGCGGCCGTCGGGGTAGAGCTTTACTTCCACGTCCCGGCACCCGGCGGTGGAAAACATCCGGACCACCTTCTCCACGCCCTTGCCCATTCCCCCCACGGGGTCGTGGTCGCCGGACATAACATACACTGGAGTGGTCTTATCCATCTTGGTTAGATTTTCCCGCTTGGCGATGAACTGAAGGCCCCCCATCATGTCCCGGAACATGGACACCGTAGGTTTGAAGGTGCACAGCTTATCCTTCAGATAGGCGTCCACCACCGTCTCGTCCCGGCTGATCCAGTCGGCCCCGGTGCGGTTGGGCTTGAATTTCTTGTTGTAGGCCCCCAGGGACAGTTCATCCACCAGGGGACTGACCCCGTCCGGTCCCAGACGGCGGCACTCCAGGGAAGCCAGCAGTTTCCCCGCCGCCACCAGGGGCGCGGGCTCCTGTCCGGTGCCGGACAGGACCGCCCCATCCACCGTCCCCGGCCAGCGGATCAGATAGGTCCGGGTCAGGAAGGAGCCCATGGAGTGGCCCAGGATGACATAGGGGATGTCGGGATATTTTTCGCCCTGGAGTTCCCGCAGGCGGCGAATATCCCGGGCCACGTAGTCCCAGCCGTTTTTGGGGCCGAAGTAGCCGTATTTTCCGTCGTCCACCGTACTGCCGTGGCCCAGGTGATCCTCGCCGCAGACCAGGAACCCGTGGCTGTTCAAAAAATGGGCCACATGGTCATACCGGCCCACATATTCCGCCACTCCGTGGACGATCTGGACCACCGCCCGAATCTCGCCCTGGGGCAGCCACTCCTGGGCGTGGATGCTGTGGACCCCGTCCGCGGCGGGATAAGTAAACTCCCGAAGCTGTGTCATAAGCCGCCTCGTTTCCGGCCCCAGCCCGGGGCCTTTTTTTCTAGTTTACCCCGGAAACAACCAGTTCGTCAAGGGAGAGGGAGGCGGCGGCTTTTCCCTGTCCTCCCCGCCCAAGCACATCGTTCCATTTCTTTCTTACATCCGCTCCAGCACCCGGCGGATGGTCCGGTTGTGGAGGGCGGCGTCCTGAGCCAGCTCCCGGCACAGTTCCTGAAGGGACAGCTCCTCCAGCTCCTCCGCCGTCTGGATGCAGGCCCTGGCCCACCGCTGCTCCCACAAAAACTGGTCCCGCAGGGCCAGAGCCAGGACGGGTTCCAGCTCCAGCCGGGCCGCTTTCGGCTGGTAGCGCTGGCCGGTGACCAGGAAGCAGGCGGCAGACAGCTGCCGCAGGGCCCTTCGGTGGTCGGCGGCCAGGGCAGACAGAGTCCGGGCGTTGGCTCCCGCCCGCTGGGCCAGGGCCTGACCGGCGGCAGCCCCCTCCTGGGCCAGATCCATGAGCCGCTGGAGCCGCTCCTCGTCGTTTCTGGGCATGGGGGCGGGCGCCCGGGGCGGCGGAGCCGTTCGGGTGGGGGCCAGATTGGCTCCCAGTGTGGTAACCCGTTCCGTTTTCTGAACAGGCGTCCGGGACATGGGAACACTCTTTTTTGTCTGGGGCCTGGGCTGGGACGGGGCGGGGCGGCGGATTTCTTCCTCCGCTGGACCCACAGCAATGGGACTGCGCTCCTGGTCTGGCATGACCCGGCGCCACACCCGCTCAAAGGTCTCCCGGTCCACAGCCTGGGGTACCAAGCCGTTTGGGGGCAGCGTTTTTTCCATGGCGATTCCTCCCTGTGGATATTGGACGTTTTCCCTCCAGTCTATGCCAAGGAGGGAAAACGGGTGCGTTTTCCAGTTTCTTGCCTTGATTCATTGAGATTTTTGTGATACACTGCCTTTTAACATTGCAAAGGAGCCGAGGCTATGTCCACCCAATCCACGACTGTTCAATCCATCATGCGGCATGCGGACGATTTCATTGTCCGCAGCGTCAATATGCCCCACCAGTTCTCTAAGGAAAATGGTATCACCGTCACCCATGTAGAGCCCGGCCTGGCCGAGGGCGAACTGATCGCCGGTCCCAACAGTATCAACCCCCACGGCAACATCCACGGCGGCGCTCTGGCCACCCTGGCCGACACAGTAGGCGGCTGCTGCGCCTGCTCCAAGGGAGGCATCTGCGTCACTGCCAGCAGCACGATAGAGTACCTCCGCCCCGCCACCGGTGGACGAATTTTCTGCCGTGCCACCCCCAAGAAGATGGGCCGCACCTTGTCCGTCATCCAGATTGAGATGTTTGACGAGAAAGAGAAGCTGGTTCTCACCGGTACGTTCACTTTCTTTATGCTGGAGGAAAAATAACCGAATTTCACCAAAGCTTCCGTTTCGCCGAGGAAACGCCTTGACATTTATGACGGAGCGTGGTAGGATACTTGCAAATCCAACTGAATACGAGGATAGAGGCGCGGTGCTCATGCGTACCGGAGGACAAGGCCAGGCAGCCGTCCCCCGGGAGAGGGTGTGCCGCCGAAGATCTCCCCGCCTGCCTGGACGGAGGGATCTGGGCCGGAAGAAAATATCTTTCGGACTGTCACGACTTGAGTGGAGCGCTATCCGAGAGGTCCCCGTGCCAGGCACGGGGGCATCCGGTTTTACCATGGGCGCTTTCGCGCACATGGTTTTTTTATGCTTTTGCATACTGCGCGCATGGGGGTTGTGTCCCCCAAAAAATAAGTGGAGGGAAAATAAATGAGAGCGAGAAGATCCTGGCCCGCCCGCATTATGATCGTGATCATGATGCTGCTGGCCCTGACTGTCTCCAGCTTTGCCGTACTGGAGAATGACCCCACGGAGGACCCCGGCACCAAGATGATCGAGTGCCCTGACTGCGGCGTCACCGGCATCTGTATGGACTGTTATGGTCTGGACGCCGAATGTGAGACCTGCGGCGGCGCCAACGTGTGTCAAACCTGCGGCGGCGACGGCTACATCCAGTCCCCCAGCAACTTCTATAACACCGCATGGTCCCTGCTGCCCCCCGTCATCGCCATTGCGCTGGCCCTGATCACCAAGGAGGTCTACTCCTCCCTGTTCATCGGTATCCTGGTGGGCGGCCTGCTGTACTCCAACTTCGCCTTTGAGGGCACCCTGCTCCACGTGTTCAGCGACGGCATCGTGGCCTCCCTGTCCGACAGCTACAACGTGGGCATTCTGATCTTCCTGGTCATTCTGGGCACCATGGTCTGCCTGATGAACAAGGCCGGCGGCTCCGCCGCCTTCGGCCGCTGGGCCAAGAAGAACATCAAGACCCGGGCCGGAGCTCAGCTGGCCTCCATCCTGCTTGGCTGCCTGATCTTCATTGACGATTACTTCAACTGCCTGACCGTGGGCAGCGTCATGCGCCCCATCACCGACAAGCACAACGTCTCCCGCGCCAAGCTTGCCTACCTGATCGACGCCACCGCCGCCCCCATCTGCATCATCGCCCCCATCTCCTCCTGGGCCGCCGCCGTGGCCGGCTTCGCCGAGGACGGCCAGGGCCTGAACCTGTTCATCCGCGCCATCCCCTACAACTTCTACGCCCTGCTGACCATTGTAATGATGATTGGCCTGGTGGTTATGAACGTGGATTTCGGCTCCATGGCCAAGCACGAGCGCAACGCCATTGAGAACAACGACCTGTTCTCCGGCTCCAACCCCTACGCCATGCTGGATGAGGAGATCGACGAGACCAAGGGCACCGTCATGGACCTGGTTATGCCCATCGTGGTCCTGGTGGTCTTCTGCGTCATCGGCATGATCTACTCCGGCGGCTTCTTCTCCGGCGCCAACTTTGTGGAGGCCTTCTCCAACTCCGATGCCTCCGTGGGCCTGATGCTGGGCTCCGCCTTCGGCCTGCTGTTCGCCTTTATTTACTACTACCTGCGCCGCTCCATGACCTTCAAGGAGATGATGGGCTGCATCCCCGAGGGCTTCAAGGCCATGGTCCCCGCCATCCTGATCCTGACCTTCGCCTGGTCTCTGAAGGGCATGACCGACTCCCTGGGCGCCAAGTTCTTCGTCCGTGACTTCGTTTACAGCAACGCCCAGAGCATGCAGATGTTCCTGCCTGTCATCGTGTTCGTCATCGGCTGCCTGCTGGCCTTCGCCACCGGCACCAGCTGGGGCACCTTCGGCATCCTGATCCCCATTGTCCAGAGCGTGTTCCCCATGGATAACCCCCTGGCCATCATCTGCATCTCCGCCTGTATGGCTGGCGCCGTCTGCGGCGACCACTGCTCCCCCATCTCCGACACCACCATCATGGCCTCCGCCGGCGCTCAGTGCGACCACGTCAACCACGTGTCCACCCAGCTGCCCTACGCCATCTCCTGCGCGGTGATCTCCGGTATCTCCTACATTCTGGCCGGCCTGCTGGCCAGCGCCGGACTGCCCGGACTGATTGCCCTGCCTGTTGGCATTGTCCTGATGCTGGGCTTCCTGACCTTCATGAAGAAGCGCCAGGCCGCCTGATTGTTGGACTCCTTTTCTTTGCCAAACCGGCAGTCCCTTATGGGGCTGCCGGTTTTTTGCGGTCGCGGGCGGTTGACATCCCAGCATAACCAAGCCATAATAAAACTATAAAGTTTCGCTTCACGGATATCGCATAAAGTTCCCCCTTGAGGAAGACTTCGGTTTCCGCGGCACGATACACAGAACCTAAAATTGAAATGCAATCACCGCAGTATACCAATGCTTCATTTCCATTACTCGGAGGTTTCTATGGAATTCTATGGTACCCTTGGGACCGCCTGTGCGTCCCGCGCGATGTTGTCCAAGCTGTTTCAGGAGGGAATGACCGGGGTCCGGCTGAACCTGTCCCACACCAGCCTGACCGCCTGCGCCTCTCTTCTGCACGATGTTTTCTGGCCCGCAGCCCATGCGGCCGGCATTAACGCCCACCTGATCGTAGACCTCCAGGGACCGGAGCTCCGGGTGGGCACTTTGGCCCAGCCTGTCCTCCTCCGTGAGGGAGAATATGTCCTGCTGGGCAGCGGCGGCATCCCCGTCCCCGACGTGGTCCTCACCGCCGCCCAGCCGGGGCGCCAGATCTCTCTGGACGACAGCGCTCTGCTGCTGGAAGTCCGGGAGAGCCGCCAGTCCGCCCTGCTGTGCCGGGTGGTCCGTGGGGGTGTTCTGAACAGCCGGAAGAGCCTGGCCATTCTGGGGGTCCAGCCTGACACCCCCGCCCTCACCGCCGACGACTTTGCCAATCTGGACCAGGCCGCCGAGATGGGGGTCACCCATATTCTCCAGCCCTTCGTCCGGGGCCGGGAAGATGTGGCCACCCTGCGCCGTGCCCTGGATGAGCGGGGACTCCAGCACGTCCAAATCATGGCCAAGATTGAGAACCAGCTGGGTCTGGACCACCTGGAAGAGATCATGGACAGCGCCGACCAAATCTGCATCGCCCGGGGGGATCTGGGCAACGCCATGCCCCTGTGGGAGCTGCCCGGGGTCCAGAAGATGCTGTCCCGCCGGTGCCGGGAAGCGCAGAAACCCTTCTGCCTGGTGACCCAGCTGCTGTGGTCCATGGAACAGCGGCCCGTCCCCACCCGGGCCGAGGTGGCCGACATCTACAACGGCGTGCTGGACGGGGCCTCCTCCCTCATGCTCACCGGTGAGACCGCCGTCGGCAAGTACCCCGTCCAGGCCATGGAGTATCTGGTCAAGACCGCCAGGCAGGCTATGGCGGCACTTTAATTGCTCCACCGGGTATCCGCCGCAGGGATACCCGGTTTTTCTTGCTCCCGACTGGAAAGACTGATATACTAAGAATGAATCTTGATGCCCGGCAGAGCCGGAGAATGGGGGATACCCAATGATGAAAAAACTCATGGTCCTGGACGGAAATTCCATCGTCAACCGGGCCTTTTATGGGGTGAGCCAGAATCTCACCACCCGGGCGGGACAGCCCACCAACGCCATCTTCGGCTTTCTGAACATTTTGAACAAGCTGCTGGACGAGGGGGAGCCCGACGCCCTGTGCGTCACCTTCGACCGGAAGGCCCCCACCTTCCGCCACCTGGCCTACGAGGGCTATAAGGCCCAGCGCAAGGGGATGCCAGACGAGCTGGCCAGCCAGATGCCTCTGCTGAAACAGGTGCTGGCCGCCATGAACATCCCCATGTACGAGCTGGACGGCTGGGAGGCCGACGACCTCATCGGCACCATCTCGGCCAAGGACAGCCGGGCCGGATGGGAGACCGTGGTCGTCACAGGAGACAAGGACTCCCTTCAGCTGGTGACGGAACAGACCACCGTCAAGCTGGTGTCCACCCGCATGGGCCGGACCACCACCAAGGACATGACCCCGGAGGCTTTCCGGGAGGAGTACGGCTTCGACCCCATCCACATCATCGACCTGAAGGCCCTCATGGGCGACGCCAGCGACAACATCCCCGGCGTAAAGGGCGTGGGCGAGAAGACCGCCATGGCCCTGGTCCAGCGGTACGGCTCCATCGACGCACTGTATGGAGCCATGCCGACCCCCGAGATGGCCTCAGGCACCCCCGCCAAGCCCGGCGTCATCAAAAAGCTGGCCGAGGGGGAACCCGACGCCCGAATGTCCTATGATCTGGCCACCATCCGCACCGACGCCCCCATCGCGTTCGACCCGGAACAGAACCTGCGGCAGGAGGTCAATGGCCCCGCCCTGTACCAGATCTTCCTGGACCTGGAGTTCTCCAAGCTCATCGACAAGTACGGCCTCACCGCCCCACAGGGGGAGGGCGAGGCCCGGGCGGAGCAGACCTTCGAGGGCACCTGCACCAGCGAAATTGTGGAAAACCGGGTCCGGATGGAGGCGCTGCTAAACCTGTGGCGCGCGAAAGACTGCGTCAACGTGCTGGCGCTTCCCTCTTTGGACGTGGTCTGTGTAGAGTGGGACGAATCGGAGGCCGACAGCCGCGCCGCCCTGTTTCTGGCCGACAAGCTGGACTGCTACAACGACTTTTTGAAGGGGCTGTTCGCCCCCGGCATCAAAAAGGCTGCCCACGGGGTCAAGGGGCTGTGCCGCGCCCTGCTGGAGGAGGGGATCGCCCCCAGGGGGTTCGTCTTCGACACCGAGGTGGCTGCCTACCTGCTGGCCCCCACCGACGGCAGCTACGATTTGGAGAAGCTGGGTCTGACCTACTTCAACCACCAATTTGCCAAGGCGTCCGATTACCTGGACGAGGGGGCCTTCGGCCCTCTGGCCGACCCGGTGACCCCCACCGCCGCCCTACTGTCCCACTGCGCCCTTATCGGCGCTCTGCGGGACATCCTGACCGGGCGGCTGGAGGAGCTGGGGATGCTGGAGCTGTACCAAAAGGTGGAGCTTCCTCTGTGCACCGTCCTGGCCGAGATGGAGACGGCGGGCTTTCTCATCGACCGGGGGGCCCTGGTATCCTTTGGGGAGATGCTGGCAGGCCGGATCGACTCCGCCCAGGCCAAAATCTACGAGCTGGCCGGGTCCGAGTTCAACATCAATTCCACCCAGCAGCTGGGTCGGGTCCTCTTCGACGACCTGGGCCTGCCCCCGGTGAAGAAAACCAAGACGGGCTACTCCACCAACGCCGAGGTGCTGGAGAAGCTCCAGGGCCAGCACCCCATCATCGAGGAGATTTTGGAGTACCGCCAGCTGACCAAGCTGAAATCCACCTATGTCGACGGCCTGGGCAAGGTCATCGCCCCCGACGGCCGCATCCACACCTCCTTCCAGAATACCGTCACCGCCACCGGGCGGCTCTCCTCCACCGAGCCCAACCTCCAGAACATCCCGGTGCGCACTGAGCTGGGGGCCGAACTGCGGAAGATGTTCGTGGCTCCGGCGGGCAGCGTGCTGGTGGACGCGGACTACTCCCAGATCGAGCTGCGGCTGCTGGCCTGCATGGCCGGGGACCAGGCCATGATCGACGGCTTCAACAGCGGAGCGGACATCCACACCATCACCGCCTCCCAGGTCTTCGGCGTGCCCCAGGGGGAAGTCACCCCCCTCATGCGCCGCTCCGCCAAGGCGGTGAACTTCGGCATCGTCTATGGCATCTCTCCCTTCTCCCTGTCCCAGGACATTGGGGTCACTGTGGCCCAGGCCAAGGAGTATATGGAGAAGTATTTTGAACACTACGCCGGAGTCCGGACCTATATGGACGGCGTGGTGGAGCAGGCTAAGAAGGACGGCTTCGTCACCCCTCTCTTTGGCCGCCGCCGCTGGGTACCGGAATTAAAATCCTCCAACTTCAACACCCGGTCCTTCGGCGAGCGGGTGGCCCTCAACGCCCCCATCCAGGGCACCGCCGCCGACGTTATCAAGCTGGCCATGCTCCGGGTCCGGGACCGGCTGAAAGCTGAGAAATTAGAGGGCCGTCTGGTCCTCCAGGTCCACGACGAGCTCATCGTGGAGTGCCCCGAGTCTGAGGCGGAAACCGTCTGCAAGCTGGTGGAAGAGGAGATGGAGGCCGTGGCCGCCCAGCTGCCCGTGAAACTCCTGGCCGAGACCGCCGCCGGTAAGAGCTGGGCAGAATCTCATTAAGTCATGTTTTATTTTAAGGAGGTCATCTTATGTGTCTGTTCAAATTCTTCATGGAGCGGGCCGACCGCTATGCCGCCCAGTCCACCTGGAGGGACTTCGCTCTGGTGAAGTTCTGCCTGGGGGCGCTTGGCTTTCTGCTGGGTCTGACTATCCCCGCCAGACACAAGAGCAAGGCGGGCGTCCTTGCCGGTGCGGTCTTTTTGACCACCTACGGCGCACTGATGGCGCGCTTCCTGCCCTTCCTCTTTGAAAAGGACGAGGAGGACTGATCTCCGCTCGGGGCCCCGGTTTCCGGGGCCCTGTTTTTTTGCCCATTTTGACCGTCTGTCCCCCGAAACCGACCGACTATCCCGATTGTATTGCGTCCCGCTCCCCCTTCTGATAGACTGAACATACAGATATCACGATGCTCCTGAACCGTTGAAAGGAGGCCGCACCCATGAAAGACCGTCAAAACCGTCTGCTGCTCCTGGTGTTCCTGCTCTCCCTGGCTCTGTGCGTGTGGGCCTGGCTGTTTGACATCCGGCTGATTCTGTTTCTTCCCGTCATTCCCGCCTTCTGTCTTACGTTGCTGCTGTGCCGGACCATCCGTTGGCTGGTGGTTCAATTTCTCCCCCTGCTCCTGATAATCGGTATTGCTCTGCTGGCCGCCTGCGGTTGGCTGACCGCCACCGGCTGGGACTCCCTGGGCTGGGCCATTCTGCTGTTCGGCTCCATCGCCCCGACGGTGGGCTGTATTCTGGCCCTGACCTTCCACCATCTGCGTGAATTATACAAGGGAGGTGACGTCCGTGGATAACGCCATTTACATCGTCTTTTCCGCCACCCCAACGGGGATGGGACGACTGATCCGCCTGGCCACTGGGCGGCGGTACAACCATGTATCCCTCTCTCTGGAGGAGGACATCCGGCAGATGTACTCCTTCGCCCGGTACCACCGGACCATTCCCCTGTACGGCGGCTTTGTGGTGGAATCCATTCTTCGGTATCGCTCCTTCGCCGACGCATCCCGGGTAAAGGTATGCCGGGTCCCCATGTCCGAGCCCAGCCTCACCTATCTGCGCAACTACCTGGACCGGCTTTGGACCGACCGGGACGAATATATCTATAACACCCCCGCAGCTCTGGCCTCCCTGGTTCATCGGCGGTCCGATATCCCCAAGGCCTACACCTGCGTCTCCTTCGTCCATGAGGTCCTGGTTCGATATCATCTGGCCGGAGCCGTGGAGGGCAAGTGCCCCACCCTTCGAGGCCTTGAAGAGCTGCTCGCCCCCTATGAGCTGTATCGGGGGACCATCCCTCCCAACGCCTCACAAGGCGATTGGGGGCGGGATGTCTTTTCCCACGAGACCACCACCTGCTACGCCGTCTGCACCACCGCCCGCCATTTCGGGCGGCTGGCCAAGCGGCTGGTAACGGGGGTAGCATGAGGTGAGCCGAAACAACAAACAGGCCCACTGGATCGTGGTCTTCACTCTGCTGGGCTGTCTGGCCATGGCCTGGTTCGAGGGAATCCTCCGTCCCGCCTACCCGGTCAAATCCGCCCTGAAAATTCTGGCCTTTCTGGGCTGCGCCGGGCTGTATATCCTGGTCTGTCGGGACAGCACCCCCTTCCACGCCTTCCAAAAGCCGGAAAAGCGATCCCTGAAATTGGCTGCCGCCCTGGCCGCTGGGGTATTCGTCCTGATCCTGAGTGGGTACGCTATCCTGGCCCCCTGGCTGGACCTGTCGGCTATTCCCGGCAATCTGGGGAAAAAAGAGGGCATTACCGCCGCCACCTTTCCCTTTGCGGCCCTGTATATCAGCTTTGGCAACTCTCTTCTGGAAGAATTTTTCTTCCGGGGCTTCGCCTTTCTGGGGCTGAAGATGACGGGCTGTGAAACGCTGGCCTGGGGCTTCTCCGCCCTGGCCTTCGCCCTGTACCACGTGGCCATCATGGACGGTTGGTTCACCCTCCCCCTCTTCCTGCTCCTCACCGCTGGGCTGGCTTTGGCCGGGCTGCTCTTCAATTGGCTGGATAGAAAAGGGAGTCTGTGGCCCTCCTGGCTGGTTCACATGGGGGCAAATTTAGCCATCAACACCATCGGTCTGCACCTGTTCGGGATTCTTTGAACGATCCTATGAGGAGGACCCTTATGGATACATTTTGGTTCAATTTTTTCTTTGAGCTGATAAAACCACTGATCCTTTGGTTCGTAGTTCTCCCCACCGGCCTCCTGTTTCTCGCCTATCTCATTTTTATTCTGGTGGAGTCCATTCGAGAGCGGAAGAAAAATAATCGTGGAATTTAAATTGTGGAGGAGGGAATTTTCATGAAAAAATGGACCATGACCGACGTTCTGCTCCTGTTCCTCGCAAACCTTTTGGCCATCTTTGTGACCAGAGTCCTCCTGACCTGTGTTGGAATGTTCCTGCCCAGCAACAATTTTTATCCGGGTGCTTTGACCCTTTTTTCGGTCCCCCTGGTCTTTTCCGCCGCGGCCGGTTTCTATCTGAAAAAGCAGGGCAAAAAGCTGCGTCCCTATGCTCTGACATTGGTTGGGTTGGAATTATTACACATTGTGCTGTCTCAGAATCTCTCGTTTACTACTCGAATCGTCAAGCTGTTCACAGGCCATTACAATTTAGAGAGCACTGGATTTTCCCTGCTCTTTGCCATCATCTACTGCGCCGGACTGCTGGCTGGCTGTGGTCTGGGTCATAGCCTGTATCAAAAGAAACCCAACTGATCCAACGTGGCGTCTCTTTGAGACGCCACGTTTTACTGCTTTACAGGACCGCCGCCCATGGTGTATGATAAAATGTAAAAGTATTTTATCTCTAATAATATAGGAGTGTCATATATGTACTACGAGATCGTCCCCATGGACCGGGGCCATGTACCCCAAATCGCCGCGTTGGAAAAGGAGTGCTTCTCCACCCCCTGGACGGAAAACATGCTGTCTGACGCCCTATTCGACTCTCAAGCCAGCTTCATCGTGGCCGAGGACGAGGAGGGGCATATCCTCGGCTACGCCGGCCTCCACGTCATTTTGGATGAGGGCTACATCGACAACATCGCCGTGGAGCCAGACGCCCGGCGGCACGGGGTGGCCTCCGCCCTGCTGGACGTGTACTGCCGCTTCGGCGCCGCCAATCTGGCCTTCCTCACCCTGGAGGTCCGGGCCTCCAACGAGGCCGCCATCGCCCTGTATGAGAAGTACGGCTTCCAGCGGGCCGGCCTGCGCCCCGGCTACTACCAGCACCCCCGGGAGGACGCCGTCATCATGACCCGGGAATTTCCCCAGAACCAGGAGGAGGCATAAATCCATGAACATCCTTGCCATCGAGTCCTCCTGCGACGAGACCGCCGCCGCCGTGGTGCAGGACGGGCGGACCGTGCTGTCCAACTGCGTCAACTCCCAGATTGAGATGCACACCATCTATGGCGGCGTGGTGCCCGAGATTGCCTCCCGGAAGCACGTAGAGGCGGTGACCGCTCTGGCCGACCAGGCTCTGATCGACGCAGGGCTCACCAAGGCCGACCTGGACGCCATTGCCGTGACCTACGCCCCCGGTCTGATCGGTGCGGTGCTGGTGGGGGTCAACTTCGCCAAGGGAGCCGCCATGTCCCTGGGCCTGCCCCTCATCCCCGTCCACCACGTCCGGGGCCACATCGCCGCCAACTACATCACCCATCCCGATCTGAAACCCCCCTTCGTCTGCCTGTGCGTCTCCGGCGGCACCACCGCCATCGTAGATGTAAAGTCCTACACCGAGATGGAGGTGCTGGGCGGCACCCGGGACGACGCCGCCGGTGAGTGCTTCGACAAGGTGGCCCGGGTGCTTGGCATCGGCTACCCCGGCGGCGGCCCTATGGACCGACTGGGCCGGGAGGGCGATGATACCAAGTACGAGCTGCCCCGTGCCCACGTCCAGGGGGCCGAACTGGACATGTCCTTCTCGGGCCTGAAGACCGCCAGTCTCAACCTGATCCACAATGCCCAGCAGAAGGGGGAAGAACTGGACCTTCCCTCTTTCGCCGCCAGCTTTGGCCGGGCGGTCAGCGAGTCCCTGGTCCCCCGGGTGATGGCCGCTGCCCGCCGGAAGGGCTACGGCCAGGTGGCGGTGGCCGGCGGCGTGGCCGCCAACAGCCGCATCCGGGCTGACCTCCAGGCCGCCTGCGCTGCCAGCGGAGACAAGCTCTTCCTCCCCGAGCTCCGCTACTGCGGCGACAACGGCGCCATGATCGGCTGCCAGGGGTATTATGAGTACCAGGCCGGACATCTGGCCGGCCTGGACCTGAATGCTTACGCTACCAGAGATATCGCTTTGGGATAAACAAATGGGCGGCCGAAAGGCCGCCCCACCGTCCGGCGCCCAGCGCTGGCGGATCCGGACGGAAGAGGAGCGACGAAGCGGGTGAGCATTCGCGTATACGCGGATGCAAGTAAGCGCAGTCCGCGACAACGAAACACCTACGCCACAAGGGACATCTCCCTGGGCCGATTTCCTGGCGGCCCGCGTTATGTAACTTGAATATTTTAAATATTTCCAACGGCTTTTATACCGCCGAGGATGCATTTAACAGGATTCGACAATTTTCCCGGGAGTTTTCCACATACATTGTGGAAAACTGTGTGGAAATTGTGCATAACTGCCCAGGGGACTGCCGTTCTTTTTTGAATTATGTCAATTCAGCGGCGGTCCTCTCCCCTCCCGGACTGCGTAGCGGAATACTGAAAAACGTGATCGTCGGCTATTTTTTTGAAAAATCCCCCTTGACAGCCCCAATTTCAGATGGTATACTACCCGAGTACAAGAAAGCAGGCACGGTTCCCCGTCCTCACCCCAGGCCAGAGCCAACGGGTTAACATGGAGTAACAACCGTCGGGATACCGGCGTTGTTTTGCTGTGATACGGGAGCCTTGTCGGCAACCGTATTTTTTATTGCCCAAAGGGCGGTAAAAACCTATCAAGTCTGGAGGTGCTTTCCCATCGCTAACACAGGTCATCAAACCAATGAAGAAATCCGGGACAAAGAGGTCCGTCTGATCTCCGAGTCCGGCGAACAGCTGGGCATCATGTCTTCTCAAGAGGCGCTGCGTCTGGCCGAGGAACAGGGTCTGGATCTGGTCAAGATTTCCCCCAATGCCGTTCCCCCCGTGTGTAAGCTCATGGACTACGGCAAGTATCGGTTCGAGCAGACCAAGCGCGAGAAGGAAGCCCGCAAAAATCAGCGCGTGGTGGAGATCAAAGAGGTCCGTATGTCTCCCAGCATTGACGTCAACGACTTCAATGTAAAGCTGAGAAATGCTCAAAAGTTTTTGTCCGAAGGCAACCGCTGCAAGGTCACCGTCCGCTTCCGCGGCCGTGAGATGGCCCACACCAACATCGGTCAGGAGCTTCTGCTGAAGTTCGCCGAGGACTGCGGCGAGATCGCCGTCATGGACAAGAGCCCTAAACTGGAGGGACGGCACATGTCCATCTTCCTGTCCCCCAAGCCCGCCAAGGATGCGAAAAAGTAAGTAAAGGAGTTTATCTGTTATGCCGAAGATCAAGATCAAGACTCACAGCGGCGCTAAGAAGCGCTTCTCCCTCACCAAGTCCGGCAAGGTCAAGCGCGCCATGACCAAGAAGCGTCACCTGCTGAACGGCCACGGCAAGACCACCAAGCTGAAGCGGTCCCTGCGCGGCACCACTTACGCCGACAAGACCAACGAGGCCGCTATCAAGCGCATGATCCTGTACAAGTAAGAGAAGGGGAGGGTACCAACAATGGCAAGAGTTAAGGGCGCGATGATGACGCGCAAGAGAAGAAATAAGACCCTGAAGCTGGCCAAGGGCTACTGGGGTTCCAAGTCCAAGCACTTTAAGATGGCCAACCAGGCTGTCATGAAGTCCGGCGTTTACGCCTACGTGGGCCGCAAGCTGAAGAAGCGTGACTTCCGTCAGCTGTGGATCACCCGTATCAATGCCGCCTGCAAGATGAACGGCATGAACTACTCCACCTTCATGAACGGTCTGAAGAAGGCCGGCATCGTGATCAACCGCAAGGTCCTGGCTGAGCTGGCCGTCAACAACAAGGCCGCTTTCACCCAGCTGACCGAGACCGCTAAGAAGGCCCTGGCCTAATTTCGGTTTTCCATATGATTAAAACGCCGCAAGCTTACGCTTGCGGCGTTTTTTGATGAAATTTCAAGGAAGGGACGCAGGTATTACCTGCGCCCCTTACGTTTCTTTAGGACTCCTGTTCCCGGATGCGCTCCAGCCGGGTCATGCCCGGGCAGTCGGGCCGGTGGCCCCGCCAGTAGCAGGCGGGACAGTTGAGGCACTTGCCGGTATCCCGCCCGGCCTGGGCGTCCACCGCCCAGTTTGGGTTGACCAGGGCGCCCCGGCCGATACATACCATGTCCACCCCGGTGGTCTGGAGAACGTCCTCCGCCATCTCGGCGGAATTGATGCCACTCACTGCAAACACAGGGACATCCACCATCTTTTTGACCTCCTGGGCTCCATAGATGAGCTCGTTGAAGGGGAACCCCTCCGGCTTCCATGCCTGGTGCCGCAGGGCGAAGCCCCGGGACATGTTCAGAAAGTCCACTCCGGCTTCGGCCAGGGCCTTGGCATGCCGCAGGCCATCCTCCAGCTTGGGATCGAAGCCGCCCAGCCGGATGCCCACCAGGAAATCGTCGGACACCGCGGCGCGCACCTTCCTAAAAACCTCCAGGGCAAACCGCTCGGTCTGGCCGTATTCGTCCTCCCGGCGGTTGACGGCACTGCTCAGGAACTGAGAGATCAGGTAGTTGTGAGCACCGTGGATCTCCACACCGTCAAACCCCGCCGCCTCCGCCCGGCGGGCCGCTTCCCCGAAGCAGTCCTCGATCCGCAGAATTTCATCCACCGTGGCCGCCCGGCCGGTGTAGTGCTTCATCCGGTACTCCCCAGGGATGGCAGACACGGCCCGGTAGTCGCACGCATCGTCCGAGGCGGTCACCCGGTCCCCGTCCACGGCAATCAGCCCGGCGTGGTGGATCTGCAAAAGGGCCCTGCTGCCGCCCTGGTGGATAGCGTCGGCCAGCTGACGCAGGCCGGGAATGAATTTGTCGTCCCAGGCCCCCAGCTGCTGCTCCACCAGCTTGCCCTCCGGTGAAACGCAGGCAGCCTCCACAATGACCAGGCCGAAACCGCCCTCGGCCAGCGCCCGGTAATGGGCCACGTCCGCCTCCTCTACAAAGCCCTCCTGATTTTTCCGGGCATACATGACCAGCGCCGGTACACAGACCCGATTTTTCAGGGTAATCCCCCGAATTTGGAGGGGGGTAAACAATTTTCTCTCCATCTGTTCCAACCTGCTCCTTTCCAATACGCTCTCTGACAACATTATATTGAATTCCATTTCCAGCGTCAAGAAAGGGGCTCTGAACCACCGTTAGAAAATTTTATGTCTCCTCGGATTGTAATTTTTTTACCTTTGCGGTATCATAATGTATACTGAAATTTTTCAGCATACAGAAAGGACGTGAGGACCATACGGATCATGGCCATTGATTACGGAGACGCCCACACCGGGGTGGCCCTCTCCGACCCTACGGGATTCTTGACCGGGACCACTACCACCATCCACAGCCGAAAAGCTGAGGTGGTGCTGGAGGAACTGGCCCGCATCGTGAAGGAAAACCAGGTGGACGAGCTTGTCATGGGCTTTCCCCGGAATATGGACGGCACCGAGGGCCCTCGGGCCGAACTGTACAAAGCTTTTGCCACCCAGGTGGAGGAGGCCACCGGTCTGAAGCCCGTCCTGTGGGACGAGCGGCGGACCACCGTGGATGCCCACCGGATTCTCTTCGAAGCGGGAAAAAATGCCAAAAAGCGAAAAAAGACCGTGGATGCAGTAGCCGCATCCCTTATTCTGGAAGGCTATTTAGACTTTAAGCGGATGCGGGGCTGAGCGTCCCGCCCATAAACAAGGAGGAAAATTTATGTTTGGTTTGAATGTAGTATACAAGATGAAGCCCGGGATGCGGCAGGAATTTTTGGACGGTATCGTAGGCGGAGGCATTCAGGACGCCATCCGTCAGGAGCCTGGCTGCCTCCAGTACGACTTCTTCCTGCCCGTGAGCGACGAGAACATCGTGCTCCTGGTAGAGAAGTGGACGGACCGTGAGGCCCAGGCCGCTCACATGGAGCTGCCCAACATCCCCCGCCTGCGGGTGGTCAAAAACCGTTGCGTAGACGACATGGTCATGACCCAGTACGACCTGTAAGCAGCCATTTAGCAACTCCAAAGAGTAATAATTCAGAGGAATGATACATATGGAAATCAAAAATGTATGGGCCGTCTACTTCAGCGGCACTGGAACCACACAAAAGGTGGCCACCACTCTGGCTAAGTCCTTATCTCAGTCCCTGGGGGCCGAGTACAAGGAGTTCTCCTTTAACCTGCCCGCCGCCCGCCAGGAGGACCTGAATTTCACCGCGGACGACCTGGTGGTGCTGGGTGTGCCTGTCTACGCCGGTCGGGTGCCCAACCTGTTGCTGCCCTACATCCAGAATAAGGTCCATGGCAACGGAGCCCTGGCCGTCCCCGTGGTGCTGTACGGCAACCGCAACTTTGACGATGGCCTGATGGAGCTGCGCAACGTGACCCGGGACAACGGTTTCCACCCCATCGCCGCCGCCGCCATCGTGGGTGAGCACTCCTTCTCCACCATTCTGGGCGCGGGCCGCCCCGACGAAGATGACATGGCCCTGATTCAGAAGCTGGCCGACCAGACCGCCGACAAGGTAAAGGCCTTGACCGAGGCCCCTGCTGAGGCAGTGACTGTGGAGGGCTGCGACCCCATCCGCCCCTACTACACCCCCCGGGACCGCCACGGCGAGCCCATTAAGGATTTCCTCAAGGCCAAGCCCGTCACTGACGCCGACAAGTGCGTCAAGTGCGGTCTATGCGCCCGCATCTGTCCCATGGGTTCCATTGATCCTCAGGACGTGTCCAACGTGGTGGGCAAGTGCATCAAGTGCTGTGCCTGCGTGAAGAAGTGCCCCATGGGCGCCAAGTATTTCGACCACGAGGGTTATCTGTACCACCAGCACGAGCTGGAGGACCAGTACGCCGGCCGCCGGGCTGAGAGCAAGATCTTTTTCTGAGCTTTGGAGGGAGCAGGAACCATGAACGATCTGCGCCGGGAACTGTGCCGCGTCTGTACCCTGCTGTACGACCGGGGCTACGTGGTGGGGCACGACGGCAACGTTTCCCTTCGTGCGGACGGGGATCAGATCCTCATCACCCCCTCCGGGGTGTCCAAGGGCCGGATGACCCCGGACATGCTGGTCCTCTGCGACCTGGAGGGCCGGGTGCTGGCGGGGGACCGATACCCCTCCTCTGAGATGGCCATGCATCTGCTGGTCTACCGGGAGCAGCCCACGGTCAACGCCGTGGTCCACGCCCATCCCCCCGCCGCCACCGCCTTTGCCATCTGCCAGAAACCCCTGGCGGAGGCCTACCTCACCGAGACCGTCAGCGGCCTGGGAGAGGTACCGGTGGCCCCCTTTGCCCTCCCCTCCACCCAGGAGGTGCCCGACAGCATCCGGCCCTTTGTGAAAGGCCACAGCGCGGTCCTGCTGGCCAACCACGGGGCGCTGACCTGGGGCAAGGATCTATGGGAGGCTTATGACCGGATGGAGACCGTGGAGCAGACCGCCAAGGTCTACGCCATGGTCCACCAGCTGGGCGGCGGCAAGGAATTGTCCGCCGAGCAGGTGGAACAACTGCTCGGACTCAGCGGACACTATGAGACTTTGGCCGGATGGCGGAAGTAAATAGCATAAAAAAGCGGAAGGCAATGCCTTCCGCTTTTTATCTTCGGTAATTTATCGCTCCATTTTCCAGAAGTAAGCGGAGTATGGCGGCAGTTCGCTGCCGCCGCCGAAGTCGTGCTTCTCGCCGGTGATGAGGTCCCAGGCCAGGCCGCAGCCCGCATCGAAGTGGGCCCAATATGGTTCCTTGTCGGCGTTGAGGGCCACCAGCACCCGCTCGCTCTCCACCTTCCGCTCGAAGATGATCTGCTTGTTGGTCAGCAGCACGTTGCGGTAGCCGCCCCAGCACAAAGCCGGACTATTCTTCTTGGCGGCGGCCAGCTTGGCGATCCAGGCGGTCAGGTCGTTCCACTCGGGACGGTCCAAGGCGGGGCGCAGGGCGCTGTCCCCGTCCCGTTTGTCCCCCCGGATACCCCACTCGCTGCCGCAGTAAATTGCGGGCACGCCGGGCATGCCGAAGAGCATGGCGTAGGCCACGGGCAGGTGGCTGGGGTCGCTGAGCTGGGAGGCAATGCGGGTGACGTCGTGGTTGTCCAGGAAGGACAGCAGGTGCTGGCCCTTGTACAGGGTCCACTGCTCGGGTCCGAACTGGCGGGCCAGAGAGTGGCCGATCTCGAACATATTCAGGGAGTTGAAGCTGGACCACAGGCCCTTGTAGCACTCGTAGTTGGTGACCGAGTGGCAGGTATCGGGACCCATCCAGCGGTTGTAGTCCCCGTGGAGGGTCTCGCCCATGAGGACGAAGTCGGGCTTCAGGCTCTGGGTAAAGCTTCTCAGCTGCTTCAGGTACTCGGGAGCCAGGCAGTAGGCCACGTCCAGCCGCAGGCCGTCAATGTCGTACTGCTCCACCCAGGAACGGATGGCCTGGAACTGGTGGTCCACCACCGCCGGGTTCCACAGGTTCAGCTTGACCAGTTCGTTGTGCCCCTCCCAGGCCTCGTACCAGAAGCCGTCGTTCCGGTCGGTGTTGCCGCCGAAGTCCAGGTGGAACCAGTCCTTGTAGGCGCTGTCCCACTTCTTTTCCTGGACGTCCCGGAAGGCCCAGAAGCCCCGGCCCACATGGTTGAACACCCCATCCAGCATCACCCGGAGGCCTGCGTCATGGAAGGCTTTGCACACCTTTGCCAGGTCCTCATTGCTGCCCAACCGAGGGTCCACCCGGAAGTAGTCCCGGGTGTCGTAGCCGTGTCGGTCGCTGTCAAAGACCGGGTTCAGGAGCACCGTGTCCGCCCCCGTCTTTTTGATATGGTCCACCCAGTCCAAAAGCTTTAAAATCCGGGGCTGTTCCACCCCGTCGTTGTCCTGGGGCGCGCCGCACAGGCCCAGGGGATAAATCTGATACAGTACCGCTTGATCGAACCACATAGGGATTCTCCTTTCGTCCGCGGGGTCCTATTTTTCAGTTCCATCATAGACCATTCGCCTTCGGGGCGCAAGTTAAATCGTGTTGTCAGACTTTTTTAAGTAGGACTCCACATGGGGGTGCCGCTCCAGCTCCCGATCCAGACAAGCCAGGAAAGCCCGGGTCAGCTCCGCCTTCCGCCGCCGGCCCAGCAGGTAGTAGATGATCTCGTCGGGGGGGGGCTCCTCCAGCCGGCGCAGCTCGGCCCCCTGCCTACGCTGGAGGCCCAGGGCCACGGTGGTGGGGGCCACCGCCCAGCTGTCCGCCCAGCCCCAGGAAAAAAAGTCCTCCAGCAGGGACATCTGATCCAACACTGCCCGGGGCTGGGCTCCACTGGAGAACCAGAAGGAGTGCCACAGGTCGTATTCCGGGTTCCAGGGCAGGCGCAGCTCCTTGGCCGGGTCCAGCTGAGATGGGTGGACGCTGGGGGGCAGAGGGCTGTCCGGCCCGGTGACCAGCACCATTGGCTCCCGAAAGGCGGGGATGGTCTCCACCTGGGGGTGGTACTGGTCGTCGGAGATGAGGGCGATATCCGCCAGTCCCTCAGCCACGTAGTCATAGGCCTCCCGGGAGTGGTAGTTGTGGAAGGTCAGAGCCCGACCGGGTTTTTCCTCCAGAAAGTCCCGGAACACCGGGGGCAGAAGGAAGGTGCTGACGCTGCCCACCGAGGCTACGTTCAGGGTCTTGGCCCGATCCCGGCTGGCTACCTCCCTTGCCTCCCGCCAGACCAAGCGCCACTTTTCGGCCACATCCACAAAGTCCCTTCCCTGGTCGGTGAGCTCCACCTGCCGCTGGCCCCGTCCCCGGACCAGCAGCGGACAGCCCAGTTCCCGCTCCAGAGCCCGAATGTGCCGGCTCACCGCCGGCTGGGTGATGTACATGGCCTGGGCCGCCCCGGATACGCTTCCCATTCTCACCACGGCCAGAAAGGCCTCGATTTCCTGCTGGGTCATAGGTCTCCCTCCAAATATGTTCTTTTCGTTATATTTTATCTGAAAAATCGGCATTTTACAAGAGCGGACGGGGGCCGTATAATGAATAAAAAATCAGAAATTGAGGTTCTATCATGGCAAATACGGTTACCCTGACCAGCGGTCCCATCCGCCAACAACTGATTTCCCTGGCCCTGCCTCTGCTGGCGGGCAATATCTTGCAGCAGCTCTACAACACCGTGGACGCGGTCATCGTGGGCCGGTTCGTGGGCGACGGAGCCTTTGCCGCCGTGGGGGTGGCGGGTTCCGTCATGAACCTGTTTCTCTTCCTCATCAGCGGAGGCTGCTCTGGTGTGGGCGTTCTGCTGTCCCAGCTCCACGGCGCGGGGGACGGACAGACCTTCCGCCGGGACTTCGGGCTGTCCACCATTTGCGGGGCGGTTTTGTCGGTACTGCTTACCTTGGCGGGCCTGTTCGCCTTGTCCCCCCTGCTGGCCGCCCTCCAGACCCCGGCGGACATTTTCGGCTACGTCACCGACTATCTCCACATCATTTTTCTGGGCTTTCTGGCCGCCTTCGCCTACCACCAGGGGGCGGCGGTGCTGCGGGCGGTGGGCAATACCCAGGCCGCCCTGGCCTTTCTCATGATCTCCATGGGGGTCAACATGGCGCTGGACCTGACCTTTGTGGCCGGACTGCGCTGGGGTATCGCCGGGGCCGCCTGGGCCACCGTCATCGCTCAGGCTTTGGCCGCCCTGCTGTGCGTGGGCTACCTGCGCCTCAAATTCCCCCAGCTCATGTTTGGCCGGGAGGACCTGGTGTGGGACGCCCCCCTGATGAAGCACACTGCTCATTTCAGCTTTACCGCCGCCCTCCACATGTGTAACCTGTACATCGGCAAGCTGCTGGTCCAGGGGACGGTGAACAGCCTGGGCACCGCCTCCATCTCCGCCTACACCGCCGCCACCCGTATTGAGGGCTTCGCCAACTCTTTTGGAGACAGCGGCGCCGAGGCCGTCTCCGTCTTCACCGGCCAAAACACCGGAGCTGGAAACCAAAAGCGGGTCAAAGAAGGCTTCCTCTGCGGGGAAAAGCTGCTGGCCGCCTTCGGGCTCTTTATGTCCCTGGTGATGATCGTGGGGGCCGTCCCCTGTCTGAAGCTGGTACTGCCCCGGGAGAGCGCCGACAGTCTGGGACCCGCCGTGGGATATCTGCGGCTGGTGGCCTGCTTCTACGTGTTCAACTTCCTGGGCAGCGGCCTGGCCGGCTACTTCCGGGGCCGTGGCCGGGTCAACCTCCCCGTCATCGGCGCTACCGGGCACATCTCCCTCCGGGTGGTGGTGGCCTTCCTGCTGGCCCCCAAAATGGGCCTGCCCGCCGTGGCGCTGGCATGCGGCCTGGGCTGGATGGGCGTAGTCACCTTCTGGAGCATTGTGGTCCGGAAGGACCTGAAGGATATCATCGCTCAGGGATAAGCGCATGTGCTTTTTCTTATAGGGAAAAGCATCTGCAGAGAACAAGCGGAAGTGCTTCGGAGGCTTTCTGATTCACAATGATCTATCATTTATCCTTCTTTCTCAACAACTCCATTGTCCCAATCCCAATCAGAAAGCCCCCAAAGCATTTCCGCAGCAGTTCCACATCCATGGCGGTGGCCGCCTAGGCACACAGGGCGGCGCAGACCAGACCCGCTCCAATGGCGGGGACCAGGGCAGACGTTTCCAGATATCCGTTTTTTACGTGGGCGGGCAGGGCCATCAGTCCGGCGGGCAGGAAGTAGAGCAGGTTGATGCCCTGGGCCAGGTGCTGGTCCACCCCGGCGAAGGCGGTCATATAGACCAGCAGCAGGGTGCCGCCCCCCACGCCGAACCCGGACAGCACCCCGGTAGCCGTCCCCACGGCCAGAGGCAGCAGCCAATCCGTCACAGGAAACACCTCACTCCCCCGTAGATCAGCAGCAGTCCGAAGGCCCGTTTCAGCCAGTTTACTTGGACCCCTTTGAACCACTTTCCCCCGGCCCAGCCGCCGATGGTGCCGCCCACCAGATAGGGCAGAGCGACCATAAAGTCCAATCCGCCCCGCATGAAGTAGATGACCACCGACAGGGCGCACAGGGGAAGGATCACCGCCACCGAGGTGGCAAAGGCCCGCCGCTGGTCCAGCCCGCACACGCGGGTCAGCATGGGCACCAGGACCGAGCCCCCGCCGCCGCCGAAAAAGCCGTTGGCCGCCCCGGCCGCGGCTCCGGCCAGAAGATACCGCCACTTCGATTTTTGCAAAACACCGCCCCCTTTTCCGGATTAGTTTGCCGGGAACAGGGGCGGTTTATTTACTGTTTCGGTACAATGCGTCTATCTTTCGTAAATCTTAAGATTTTTTACCGTTTATTTTAATTTTTTCTCTGTATACTATATTTCTAAAATCGCAATTTCCATAGGAAAGAAGGAACGATCCTATGTACTCCAATCCATGTGTCTCTCCCTCCACGGAACGGATACCCCGCAGGCGGCGGCGGTTTCCTCTGCTCTGGACGGTGTCCATTCTGGCGGCGGCCCTGGCTTTGTGCGCGCTTCTCTGGTGCCTTCTTATGTCCCAACCCCCTTTCACACAGGTGGGCCACACCCCCTCTTTCGAGCCCGCCCAGAACGTTGAGGATTTGACGCCCCAGCTGGAACAGCTGGTTCAGCAGGCGCCCGAGGCCAAGCCTCTGCTGGAACGCCCGGCCGACTACCCACGGGAACTGCTGGAGCTGGCCTTGCGGAACCGGGAGGCTCTGGACTTTGTGCTGGGCTATCCGGAAAAGAAGGACAGCCTGCCCGCCGACAGCGTGGGGTCCGTCACAAAGGGAGAATTTCCCCTGCTGATGCAGTGGGACAGCCGCTGGGGCTACTCCTCCTATGGGGACGGGCTCATAGCCTTCACCGGCTGCGGCCCCACCGCCCTGTCCATGGTAATCTGCGGCCTTACCGGGGACAGCTCCGCCACCCCCTACGCCGTGGCCGCTTACGCCCAGGAGGCGGGCTACTATGTGAACGGAGCGGGCAGCAGCTGGGACCTGATG
>Ga0129309_1000426_pt1 | contig 32828 bp, 30 predicted proteins | sample L1105metagenome_FD_94439 | JGI IMG/M metagenome (GOLD analysis project Ga0129309, IMG submission 94439) | Ring-tailed lemur group fecal microbial communities from Wisconsin, USA - L1105 metagenome | ecosystem: Host-associated > Mammals > Digestive system > Large intestine > Fecal | place: USA...
GCCGCCTCCTTCCAGGAGACCACCAAGGTCCTGACCGAGGCTGCCATCAAGGGCAAGGCCGACCGGCTGGTGGGCCTGAAGGAGAATGTCATCATCGGCAAGCTCATCCCCGCCGGTACCGGCATCCAGGCTTACCACACCTTCGCGGAGGAGCTGGTGCCCGACCGGGACAGCGCCGCCGAGGAGGTCCCCGTGCTGGAGGACTGAGTCTCCCTGAACGCATAAAAAAGAGGACCGCAGAAGCGGTCCTCTTTTTCGTTAAGGCTTGGGGATGCGGAAGGATTGTTGGCCGTGGCTCTCGTCGGTGACGGTGCCGGCGGGAAAGAGAATGACGATGTTGCCGTCCGCGTCGACTTGGAAGTCTGTGGTTTCGTCAATGGCAGCGTAGTCCGTCAGGGGCGCGTGATCTGTGATGGGGAAGTAGACCACATCGGGGTCCTTGTCCATGCGGTTCCCCATCTGCATGGTGATGGTATCGGTGATGTAGGTCTGGTAGCCGGCGCCGCACAGGTCTTCCAGCGTGACAGCTTCCTCGGCAGGAGCGGCTTCCCCGGCGGGAGCGGTTTCTTCCTTGGGGGCGGCACCGCAGGCGGACAGGGCCAGCAGCAGGGCCAGCAGGGCGGCCAGAGGGGTGAGGCGGTTCATAAAAAGTCCTCCTTCTTTTCTGTTCTATTGTATGGACGCGGGAGGGGGAGAAAAAGTTTTCGCCGGATAGATGTATCAAAAGATGAAAAAAAGCCGGATAAAACTTACGGAATTTGTGAAAGAGAAAAAATAAAAATCCATTTTTCGGAAGTACTTGACGATTAGACCTCAACATGTTATAATTCCAACTTGCGCGGACATATTCTGCGAATTTTGCCATGCATTTCAGGAGGAATCCCCGTGATCACGGAACTTGCTTCTCAAGAGAAGGTCATCGGCGTGAAGCAGTCCCGCAAGGCGATCCGGGAGGGCCGGGCCCGCCAGGTGTACCTCGCCTGCGATGCCGATCCCGCCATCACCGATCCGGTTGCCGATGGCTGTGCCAGCGCCGGTATTCCCGTGGAAACGGAATACACCATGGCCCAGTTGGGCAAGGCCTGCCGCATTACGGTGGGGGCTTCCGTGGTGGCCGTTCTGGCGGAATGAAAAAATGGTTTTTTCGGAATAGCTTTCGGGCTTTCCGTAAAAAATAAAGGCTGTCGCCTGTGGCGGCTGCCAAAAATATGAAAGAAAGGAGAACATCAATGCCTACTTTTAACCAGCTGGTCCGTAAAGGAAGAGAACAGGTTACCTTCAAGTCCACTTCTCCCGCTCTGCAGTTCGGTCTGAACACCCTGAAGACCAAGACCACCGATCTGCCTTCTCCCCAGAAGAGAGGCGTCTGCACCGCCGTGAGAACCGCGACTCCCAAGAAGCCCAACTCCGCTCTGCGTAAGATCGCCCGTGTGCGTCTGACCAACGGCTATGAGGTCACCGCCTACATTCCCGGCGTGGGTCACTCCCTGCAGGAGCACTCCGTTGTCATGATCCGCGGCGGCCGTGTCAAGGACCTCCCCGGCGTCCGTTACCACATCATCCGTGGCACTCTGGATACCCAGGGCGTCAATGGCCGTATGCAGTCTCGTTCCAAGTACGGTGCCAAGCGGCCCAAGCAGAAGTAAGTTCTGCCGCATTCTGAAAGCTTTGCCGAATAGGTTTATATATATGATGGTACAGACCTCTTTGGCAGGCATTCTACGGAAGGCTGAAATATCGCCTTTTGAGTACCTATGAGATCATAGAATAATTATGAAGGAGGGAAGCATAGTGCCCAGAAGAGGTAATGTTCCCAAGAGAGAGGTTCTGCCCGATCCCGTATACGGCTCTGTGCTGGTGACCAAGCTGGTCAACAGCGTCATGCTGGACGGTAAGAAGGGCGTGGCCCAGAAGGTGGTCTACGCGGCCTTTGACCAGATCAAGGAGAAGACCGAGAAGGACCCCACCGAAGTATTCACCCAGGCTATGGAAAACATCATGCCCAGCCTGGAAGTCAAGGCCCGCCGTGTCGGCGGCGCCAACTATCAGGTCCCTATGGAGGTTCGTCCCGCCCGCCGTCAGACCCTGGGTTTGCGCTGGCTGACTGCCTATGCCCGGGCCCGCAGCGAGCGCACCATGGCTGAGCGTCTGGCCGGCGAGATCATGGACGCCGCCAACAATACCGGCGCCGCTGTCAAGAAGCGCGAGGAAGTCCATAAGGCTGCCGAGGCCAACAAGGCTTTCGCACACTTCCGCTGGTAAGTTAGGAGAAACAGTATGCCGAGAAAAACACCTCTTGAAAATACCAGAAATATCGGCATTATGGCTCACATCGATGCTGGTAAGACGACGACTACCGAGCGTATTCTGTACTACACCGGTGTGAACTATAAGATCGGTGAGACCCATGATGGTACGGCTACCATGGACTGGATGGCTCAGGAGCAGGAGCGTGGCATCACGATCACCTCTGCCGCTACCACTTGCTATTGGGAGGGATCTGCAAAGTTCTTCCCCGAGGGCAAGGGCCGCAAGTTCCCCAAGACCCGTATCAACATCATTGATACTCCGGGCCATGTGGACTTCACCGTTGAAGTCCAGCGTTCCCTGCGTGTGCTGGACGGCAGCGTGACCGTTCTGTGCGCCAAGGGCGGCGTGGAGCCCCAGTCTGAGACTGTGTGGCGCCAGGCTGATAACTACAAGGTCCCCCGCATGATTTACGTCAACAAGATGGATATCATGGGCGCGGACTTCTACAATGTTCTGCGGATGATCGATGATCGTCTGAAGTGCAACGCTGTGCCCATTCAGCTGCCCATCGGCGCTGAAGACACCTTCCGCGGCATCGTTGACCTGATCGAAATGGATGCTGACATCTATTATGACGATTTGGGCAACGATATGCGCGTTGAGCCCATTCCCGAGGATATGGTGGACCTGGCCAACGAGTATCACGAGAAGCTGATGGATGCTGTCTCCATGTTCGATGACGAGATCATGGAGATGTATCTGGGCGGCGAGGAAGTTCCCCAGGAGAAGATCCGGGCCGCCATCCGCAAGGCCACCATTGCCAACGAAATGGTTCCCGTTGTCTGCGGCACCTCTTACAAGAACAAGGGCGTGCAGAAGATGCTGGATGCCATCGTTGACTATATGCCTTCTCCTCTGGATATCCCCCCCATCAAGGGTGTCAACCCCAAGACCGACGAGGAGGAGGATCGTCCTTCTGACGACAACGCTCCCTTCTCCGCTCTGGCGTTCAAGATTATGACCGACCCCTATGTGGGCCGTCTGAGCTTCTTCCGCGTGTACTCCGGTCACCTGACCACTGGTTCCACCGTGCTCAACAGCGTGAAGAACCAGAAGGAGCGCATGGGCCGCATCCTGCAGATGCACGCCAACCACCGGGAGGATATCGAAGAGGTCTACGCCGGTGATATCGAAGCCGCTGTCGGCCTGAAGAACACCACCACCGGTGATACCCTGTGCGATGAGAAGCACCCCATCATCCTGGAGTCCATGGAGTTCCCCGAGCCCGTTATCCGCGTGGCCATCGAGCCCAAGACCAAGGCCGGTCAGGAAAAGATGACCATGGGCCTGATCAAGCTGGCCGAGGAGGACCCCACCTTCAAGACCTACACCGACGAGGAAACCGGCCAGACCATCATCGCCGGCATGGGCGAGCTGCATCTGGAGATCATCGTCGATCGTCTGCTGCGTGAGTTCAAGGTGGAGGCCAATGTCGGCGCTCCCCAGGTCGCCTACAAGGAGACCATCAAGAAGGCTGTGGACCAGGAGACCAAGTACAAGCGCCAGAGCGGCGGTTCCGGCCAGTACGGCCACGTCAAGATCAAGGTGGAGCCCAACGAGTCCGGCAAGGGCTACGAGTTTATCAACGCCGTTGTGGGCGGCTCCATTCCCAAGGAGTTCATCCCCGCTGTCGACGCCGGTATCAAGGGCGCCCTGAACGCCGGTGTTGTGGCTGGCTTCCCCGTTGTGGATGTAAAGGTCACCCTGTACGATGGCTCCTATCATGAGGTCGACTCCTCTGAAATGGCATTTAAGATCGCCGGCTCCATGGCCTTCAAGGAGGCTATGCGCAAGGCTGATCCCGTGCTGCTGGAGCCCATCATGAAGGTTTCCGTCATTGCTCCCGATGACTATCTGGGCACCGTGATCGGTGACCTGACCGCCCGCCGCGGCCAGATCCTGGGCCAGGAGGCCCGTCCCGGCGCACAGCAGGTGGACGCGCTGGTGCCTCTGGCCAATATGTTTGGCTATGCCACCGACCTGCGTTCTTCCACCCAGGGCCGTGGCCAGTACACCATGGAGCCCCACAGCTACTGTGAGCTGCCCAAGAACCTGCGGGACAAGATTGTGGAGACCCGGACCAAGACCCAGGGTTAATTCGGGTATTGATTTTCCACGCGATATACTGTAAAATAAGCAATGCTGAATATTTTTTGCATTGCACCAAAGGTATTTTCTAAATTGTTAGGAGGATTTTCAAATGGCTAAGCAGAAATTTGAAAGAACCAAGCCCCATGTCAACATTGGCACCATTGGTCACGTCGACCACGGCAAGACCACTCTGACCGCCGCTATCACCAAGTGGCTGTCTCTGCAGGGCAAGGCTCAGTTCGAGGCTTATGACAGCATCGACAAGGCTCCCGAGGAGAAGGAGCGCGGCATTACCATCAATACCGCTCACGTCGAGTATGAGACTGAGGCTCGTCACTATGCCCACGTTGACTGCCCGGGCCACGCTGACTATATCAAGAACATGATCACCGGTGCTGCCCAGATGGACGGCGCTATCCTGGTCATCGCTGCTACCGACGGCCCCATGGCTCAGACCCGTGAGCACATCCTGCTGGCCCGTCAGGTGGGCGTGCCCGCGATCGTTGTGTTCCTGAACAAGTGCGACCAGGTGGACGACGAGGAGCTGCTGGAGCTGGTGGAGATGGAAGTCCGCGAGCTGCTGAGCACCTACGAGTTCCCCGGCGACGATATCCCCGTTATCAAGGGTTCCGCTCTGAACGCCCTGATCTCCGAGTCCAACGACCCCGCCGCTCCCGAGTATGCCTGCATCAAGGAGCTGATGGATGCTGTTGACTCCTATATCCCCACTCCTCCCCGCGATGACTCCCTGCCCTTCCTGATGCCCGTCGAGGACGTCTTCACCATCTCCGGCCGTGGTACCGTTGCTACCGGCCGTGTGGAGCGTGGTATGCTGAAGCTCTCCGAGGAAGTCGAGATCGTCGGCCTGACCGAGGAGAAGAAGAAGACCGTCGTTACCGGTATCGAGATGTTCCACAAGCTGCTGGACTTCGCTGAGGCCGGCGACAACATCGGCGCTCTGCTGCGTGGCGTGGACCGCAACGGCATCGAGCGTGGTCAGGTTCTGGCCAAGCCCGGCTCCATTCATCCCCACACCAAGTTCAAGGGCCAGGTCTATGTCCTGTCCAAGGACGAGGGCGGCCGTCACACCCCCTTCTTCAACAACTATCGTCCTCAGTTCTATTTCCGCACCACCGACGTCACCGGCGTCATCACTCTGCCCGAGGGCGTTGAGATGTGCATGCCCGGCGATAACGTCGAGATGAGCGTTGAGCTGATCACCCCCATCGCCATCGAGAAGGGCCTGCGTTTCGCTATCCGCGAGGGCGGCCGTACCGTTGGTTCCGGCGCTGTCACCGAGGTCGGCGAATAATCTGACCCGCTGAAAAGCTATGAAAAGGACTGCCGCGCAGCGGCAGTCCTTTTTCCTTTTGCGCCTGTGTGCAGCATGAGCCAAACTATGTCGTGCCCTGCCCGGGGCAGGGGCGGGAATTGCTTAGCGGTTTCCCAGCTTAGTACGATAGCTGCTCCCATGGGGATACCACGGTAAAGGGCGGATAGCGCACGGACAGCCGCGAAGGAACGCGGAGCGTCCGTGCGCTTCTTATTTGCGGACAGGTGGACATTCTCTGCGGAAACTGCTATAATCGTTTTCAAAATAAAAAACGGCAGACCACAGGAGGATGCTTATGGAACAGTTGCCTGCATACCGTAAGATCGATTTGGAGACCTGGCCCCGGCGGGAACATTTTCACTATTACCGCAACGTCATCAAGTGCGGCTATTCCCTGACGGCACGGGTGGATGTGACGGCGGCGGTGGAGCTGGCCCGGCGGGAACACAAGCGCTTTTACGGCTGCTTTTTGTACGCGGCGGCCAAAGCGGTCAACAGCATGGATGCCATGCGGATGATGGTGCCGCCGGAGGGCGGCGCCGGCGTGTGGGAGAGCTCGAATCTCAACTTCACCGTGTTTCATCCGGAGGATGAGACTTTCACAGACCTTTGGATGGAATACCATCCGGCATTTGAGGAGTTTTACCGGGAATTCACCCGGGTGGTGGAGACCTATGGGAACTGCCGGGGCATCAAGGGCCGCCCCGGGCAGCCGGCGAATTTTTTCTGCATCAGCTGTCTGCCCTGGCTGGATTTCACCGGCTGCACCACCCACTCCGTGGGAGAGCCGGCGCTGTTTCCCATCATCGATTTTGGAAAGTACACAGAGCAGGGGGGCCGGTATACCCTGCCGGTGGCGGTGACCATCTCCCACGCCGCGGCGGACGGCTACCACACCAGCCTGTTTTTTAAAAAGCTCCAGGAAAACCTGGATGCGTTTCAGTTCTGAGCGGTACGGATGAGCACGAAAAAGGAGCACATATGGAAGAAAAAGAAACGGAAAGTGTGGGACTGCGGCTGCTGAAAACGGGACGCAAAGGAATCATCCATGCCGTTTTCAGCCGCATGGGCCTGATCGTTTTGCTGCTGCTGGTGCAGGTCATTATCCTGTTTGGCATGTTTTACTGGTTCGAGGAGTTTCTGCCCCACATTTTGGGCGGTACCGTGATCTTCACAGTGACCATGGTGGGCGTCCTGCTGAACAGCCCCACCGACCCCACGGCCAAAAATACCTGGCTCATTGTCATGGCGGTAATGCCGGTGTTCGGCGCGCTGCTGTACCTTTATACCCAGAGCAACATCGGCCACCGGGCCCTGAAAAACCGGCTGGGCCAGCTCATCGGCCAGACGAAGGACAGCATTCCCCAACAGGAGCGGGTGCGGGAGGAATTTGAAAAGCAGGAACCCGGTGCCGCCGCCTTGGCCCGGTATATCCGCCGCAGCGGCTGTTACCCGGTGTATGACCGGACGGACGTTACATACTTTCCCTCCGGAGAGGCGAAATTTGAAGAGCTGCTGCGGCAGCTGGAGGAGGCCAGGGAGTTTATTTTCCTGGAGTATTTCATCGTGGACGAGGGCCTCATGTGGGGCCGCGTTCTGGAGATTCTGGCCCGGAAAGCGGCGGAGGGTGTGGATGTGCGGGTGATGTACGACGGCACCTGTGAATTTTCCACATTGCCCCACGACTATCCCAAGCGGCTGCGGGCCCTGGGCATCCGGTGCAAGGTGTTTGCCCCCATTTCCCCTTTTATTTCCACACACTACAATTACCGGGACCACCGGAAGATCCTGGTCATCGACGGACACACGGCCTTTACCGGAGGCGTGAACCTGGCGGATGAATACATCAACCACACGGAGCGGTTCGGCCATTGGAAGGACGCCGCCATTATGGTGAAGGGCGAGGCGGTCCGCAGCTTTACCCTGCTGTTTTTGCAGATGTGGAGTATTGACGAAAAGCAGCCGGAGTTTGACCGTTACCTGCAAGCTCCCGCCCATCCGGCGAAAGACGCCCCCGGCTTTGTGGTGCCCTACGGCGACTGCCCCCTGGACAACGACAAGGTGGGAGAGATGGTGTACATCGACCTGCTGAACCGGGCCCGCCGGTATGTGCACATTATGACGCCGTACCTGATTTTGGACGGCGAGCTGGAGACAGCGCTGAAATTTGCCGCGGAGCGGGGCGTGGAGGTCTCCCTCATCCTGCCGGGCATTCCGGACAAGGCGGCGCCCTATGCCCTGGCCAAGACCCACTATGCCTCCCTGATGGCCTCCGGAGTGAACATCTACGAGTATACCCCCGGTTTCGTCCATGCCAAGGTATTCGTCAGTGATGACCACGAGGCGGTGGTGGGCACCATCAATCTGGACTACCGCAGCCTGTACCACCATTTTGAGTGTGCCACATACCTCTGCGGCACCAGCTGCATCCCGGACATCGAGGCGGATTTCCAGGCCACACGGTCCCGGTGCCGCGTCGTGACCAAGGAAACGCTCCGCAAGGAAAAGTGGACCCGGAAGCTGGCGGGCTTCCTGCTGAAGGCCGTGGCGCCCCTGCTGTGAAACAAGAAGGACCTGTCCGTATTCGGACAGGTCCTCGTTGTTACGGTTTTCTCTTGTATCGGCCGCCGCCTGCCGGCTGGATATACTGCTGGTCCAGCAGGAAGTCAATGACCTGGCCGCTGACCTTGGCGGGGTCCTGGACCGTCAGCCGCTTCCGGGACCAGAACTGCCGGACCGTCACGCCGGCAATCTGCTGCTCCACTTCCCGGACTGTGATGGTGTCATGTTTTTTCAGGTATTTCAGCACCCGGCTGCCGCAGGCGCTCAAAAGCGCCCGGGTCAGGTCCTCCTGCTGGCCCAGGGATTTTTTCAGTCCCCAGACGTACAGGACGGCTGTGACCGCGGCGAACAGGACCACGCCCGCGATGATCTGGCCCGTGGTCATTTGCGCTCCTTTCCGGCAAAGCGGATGAAGCCGTTGTTCCGCAGAATCTGCATATACTTCACCAGCCGGTCATAAAGAGGCTCCGCCTCCTGGCCGAATTCCGCTTTCACCAGCTCCGCGATCTGGCCCACAGTGCGCTGACCGTCGATGCGCTGAAAGATGAAGCTGCCCATTTCGTCCAGGTCGATGTGGCTGACCCGGGGCCGGTGAAAGAATTTTTGGGCGATCCAGGCGTAAAAGCCCCGGTGGACCATGTGGATGGTCACCTTGCCGCTCTCATCCGCGTCCCAGCCGTTTTTCTCCGAGACCACCGGGATATAATCCAGAAAATTTTCCGGAGACTTTTTTGACATGGCGGTTCCTCCCATTGACTGAGCCGGACCATATACCACGGTATACGGCCCGGCTTTGGCGTATGTTACTTGGATTCCTTCGCGCCCTTGTTGGCAAAGAGCACAATGGTGGCCAGCAGGCCGGCGAACAGCACCAGACCGCCGATGTTGCCCAGATTGACAGAGCCGGACAGGTCCAGATTGATGCCCAGCACGGCGAATACAGCCAGCAGGATACCCACCACGCCCTCACCGGCGATCATGCCGGAGGTGTACAGGATACCGGACTGGATGCAGTCGTTCTTGGCCTTCTCAGAGGTGTACTTGCGCTTCTCCAGAGCCAGGCGCACCAGACCGCCGGCCATGATGCCCGCGTTCAGGTGGATGGGCAGGTAGATGCCAATGGCCACGGGCAGCACGGGCAGACCCAGAATCTCCACAGCCACGGCGATGAAAACGCCGGTGAACACCAGGGCCCAGGGCAGGTTGCCGCCCATGACGCCCTCGATGACCATCTTCATCATCATGGCCTGGGGAGCGCCCAGCTCCTCGGAGCCAAAGCCCCAGGCGGCGTTCAGCAGGTACAAAATGGCGCCGATGGCCACGGCGGAAACGCACACACCGATGAGCTCGCCGTACTGCTGCTTCCGGGGCGTGGAGCCCAGCAGGAAGCCGGTCTTCAGGTCCTGAGAGGTATCGCCGGCGATGGCGGCGATGATGCAGATGACGGAGCCGATGGCAATGGCACCCACCATGCCGGAGGCGCCGGTGGAGCCGGTGGCCTTCAGGATGATGGTGGCGATAAGCAGCGTGGCGATGGACATACCGGACACCGGGTTATTGGAGGAGCCGATGAGGCCCACCATCCGGGAGGAAACGGTGGCAAAGAAGAAGCCGAACACCAGGATGATGAGGGCGCCGATCAGGCTGACAGGGATGCCGGGGAACAGCCACATGAACACGGCGATACCCAGGCACACCAGCACCACGATTTTCATGGAGATGTCCTGCTCCGTCCGCAGGGTGCCCTCCGCACCCTTGCCATAGTCCTTAAAGGCGGCGGCAAAGGTCCGCACGATCATGGGCAGGGACTTGATGAGGCTGATGATGCCGCCGGCCGCCAGGGCGCCGGCACCGATGTAGCGGATGAACTTGCTCCACAGGCCCCAGGTGCCGCCAGTGGCCCACAGCTCCGCCACGCTCACGTCAGCGGGATAGATGACCAGGTCGCTGCCGAACAGGGCAATCATGGGCATCAGCACGAACCAGGCAATGGTGCTGCCCGCGAACATGTAGGAGGAGATGCGGGGGCCGCAGATGTAGCCCACGCCGGCTAGGGCAGGCAGCACATCCACGCCGAAGCCGGAGCCCTTATAGGCGTCGATGGTGTAATCCACCTCACTGGGGAACAGCTTCAGGCCGTCAGCCACGAACTTGTAAACAGCGGCGATGCCCAGGCCCCAGAACACGGTGGAGGCTTTGGCACCGCCCTCCTCACCGGCCATGAGGACCTCGGCGCAGGCCTTGCCTTCGGGATAGCCCAGGGTGCCGTGCTCCTTGACGATGAGGGCGCTGCGCAGGGGGATCATCATGAGAACACCCAGCACGCCGCCGCACAGGGCGATGAGGCCGATGTCGATGAGAGACGGCATGTCGCACAGGCCGTCCGCCGCCCACATGAACAGGGCGGGCATGGTGAAGATGGCGCCGGCGGCCAGGGATTCGCCAGCGGAGCCGATGGTTTGGACCATGTTGTTTTCCAGAATGGAATCCCGCTTAAAAATGAAGCGGATGACGCCCATGGAAATGACCGCCGCGGGAATGGAGGCGGAAACGGTCATGCCAACGCGCAGGCCCAAATAGGCGTTGGCGCCGCCGAACACCACAGCCAAAATGGCACCCAGGACCACGGAAAATACCGTGAACTCAGGCACGATCTTATCTGCGGGAACGAACGGCTGGAATTTCTTTTCTTCCACGTCTTTCTCTCCTTTTGAAATGGTCTGCTTGAAGCGTTCTTGTAAGTCCCTCTCTCACAAACAAGTATTTTTCCAATTATACGTGATTCACGCATATATGTCAAGGTATCCATGAAACGGGCCCAAAAATTCAAAATACTTCGTTGCAAACAGACAATGCCAAAACTGCGGTCCGGCCATGCGGGCACGGCATCCCGATGGGACGGAGCCGCGCAAACTTTTTCCTGTGGCTGCAATTGGCAGTTGCCGGGATGGCCGGCGGGATGTATAATGAAATAAAAACTGTCAAAAAGGGGGAAAATCCTTGCAAAAGCGATATGACAAGATATTTCCGGGAACCATTCTCTTTTCCATCGGACTGATGCTGCTGGGGGTGGTCCTGGATGACCCCGCCCAGATTCCCGTGGGCCTCTACCACATTATCACCATGCAGGACCTGCTCATCACGGACTATGTGTACATCGCGGGACCCGGCGCGGCACTGGTGAACGCGGGCCTTGTGACGATCATCTCCATCTGCATCATCCGCTTTTCGGGGGACCCGTACAACGGCTTCACCATAGTGGAAATGGGACTGATGGCGGGTTTTTCCCTGTTTGGAAAGAACTTTGTCAACATTTGGCCCATCATTCTGGGCACTTGGCTGTACGCCCGCTACCAGCGGGAGCCGTTTTCCAAATATGCCTCCGTGGCGCTGCTGGCGACCTCCCTGGCGCCCTTGGTCAGCTACATGGCTTTGGGCAGCATCCATGCCAGCATTCCCCTGGGCATTCTGACCGGCTTGGTCATCGGCTTTATCCTGCCGTCCCTGTCCGCCTATACATATAAGATCCAAAACGGCATGAATCTCTACAATATGGGATTTGCCTGCGGCCTGTTCGCCATGATGGTGGTGCCGGTCCTGACGGCCTTCGGCGACAAGCCGGACTCCGTGCTCTACTGGGCGGAGGGCTACAACAAGACCTTTGTCATCGCCCTGGGTATCATGTGCGTGACCATGATTTTGCTGGGCCTCTTTGCCACGCCGGTGCCGCCCTGGGCGGTGTGGGCCGGCTACCGCCGTCTGCTGTCCACCACCGGCCGGGCACCCAGCGATTACCTGCGTATGTTCGGTGCCGGACCTGTCATGATGAACATCGGCATCAACGGCATCCTGGCCATTTTGTATGTCCTCATCGTCGGCGGCGACCTGAACGGCCCCACCGTGGGCGGCATTTTTACCATCATGGGTTTTTCCGCTTTCGGCAAGCATCCCTTCAACATCATCCCCGTGATGGTCGGCGTGGCCATCGGCGCCTATGGTATGCACTATACGCCGGATTATCCCTCCCTCCAGCTGGCGGGCCTGTTCGGCACCACGCTGGCGCCCATCGCCGGCCATTTTGGCTGGCCCTTCGGTATCCTGGCGGGCTTCATCCATTCTGCCCTGGTTTTGCAGACCGGCGGTCCCGTGGCGGGGCTGAACCTCTATAACAACGGCTTTTCCGGAGGTTTGATCGCCATTGTGCTCTATCCCACCATCACGGCCATCTGGAAGCACCGCCGGCCCACCCTGCGGGACGAGGATTACTACGACCTGTTCGAGGAGAGCGACCCCATCGATACCTCCTTCTGGCGGACGAAGCGGTCTGAGGGCACCCATCATTCCGCCCATGAGATGCACCCGGAAAACCCTGGGCGGGATGGTCCTGATTCCCGGATGAGCGATGACGTGCCGGAAGAAACGGAAGTGGATTGAACGGTGAAACAAAGGGACGGTGTGCTTCGGCACGCCGTCCTCTTTTGTGCCTGTTCCTGAAAAAGGCGGGTTGCAATCTGCAGGGGAGTATGCTATATTAAGCAAATGAAAATCATTCTCAATTTGTAAGGAGCATCCCTGTGAAAAAGAGCTTGACCATTCTGCTCCTGTGCGGCTTGCTGCTCAGCGGCTGCGGCCAGACGGCGCAGCCCAAGGACCCGGACCGGATGCAGATCGTGACCACCGTGTTTCCCGCTTATGATTTTGCCCGGGCCGCAGCCGGAGACCTGGCGGATGTGACGCTGCTGCTGCCGCCGGGAGCGGAGACCCATTCCTATGAGCCAACACCGGCGGATATCCTGGCGGTGCGGGACTGTGACCTGTTCATTTACCTGGGCGGCGAGTCCGACGCCTGGGTGGACACCATCCTGGACTCCGTGGAGCCCACCGGCGCCGTGATGAAAATGGTGGACTGTGTGGATCTGCTGGAGGAGGAAGAAGTGGAGGGAATGCAGTCCCAGCCGGGCCACGACCATGACCACGAGGAACATGAAGACCACGACGACCACGACGGGCATGAGGACCATGGCCTGGGACAGGTGGTGGAATACGACGAGCATGTCTGGACCTCCCCCCGCAACGCGGCGGATATCACGCTGGCCGTGGGGGAGATGCTGGCGGAGCTGGACGGAGCGCACGCCGCGGTGTACCGGGAAAACGCCGCCGCCTATGAGGAGGCGATTCGGCGTCTGGATGGGGAATTCGAAGCGTTTTTCGATTCCCTGCCGGACCGGACCATCGTCTTCGGCGACCGCTTTCCCCTGCGGTATTTCGCGGAGGAGTATGGATTGGACTATTACGCGGCCTTTCCCGGGTGCAGTACCCAGACGGAGCCCTCGGCGGCCACCATTGCCTTTTTGACGGACAAGGTGCGGGATGAGCACATCTCCACCGTGTGGTATATTGAGTTTTCCAACCATCTGGTGGCGGACAGCATTGCCGAGGCCACCGGTACGAAAACGGCCATGTTCCACACCTGCCACAATGTTTCCAGGGCAGAGCTGGACGGCGGTGCCACCTACCTTTCCCTGATGGAGGGAAATCTGGAAACGCTGCGGGAAAACCTGCCCTGACCCTTGCAAGGGCCTGGCAAATTTGCTATCCTAAAGAGCGAAACAAGGAGGCAGTACCGTGGAGAGCAAATTTGACTTTTTGAATTTACAGTTTTTTACCAAGGCGGCGGTATATCCCGGCAGTCTCGGCACCTTCCGCTACCGGTTCCAGCGGACCGGCTGGATGAACGACGGCACCATCCAGGTCTGGGTGTACGAGAACATCAGCTTTGAGCTGGCCCAGGATGTGGAGACGGAGACCTTCCCCTGGACGGAGGAGGGCGTGGCGGCCATCAAGGCCTGGCTGGATGAAAAGCTGGCCCAGCGGGGCAGCCAGCCCTACCGCATCTGGGCGGGGAACCATGTCCGGGAGAAAAAGGAGGGCGAGGCAACATGAAAAACCATCTTTTGGAGCTGGCCGCCCAAGGCCGGCCGGCGCTGGGCACCTTTTATGAGCTGGGCGGCATCGCCGCGGCGGAATGCCTGGGCATTGCCGGGCTGGACTTTATGGTTGTAGACACGGAGCACGGTCCCTATGACGTGGAGAGCGCCCTGACGGCCATCACGGCGGCCTCCCGCCGGGACTGCGCGCCCCTGGTGCGGGTGAAGGACGTGACCCGGCCCTCCGTGCTGAAAATGCTGGACGTAGGCGCCAAGGGCCTCATTGTGCCGGATGTGCGGTCTGTGGAGGAGGTGCGGCGCCTGGTGGAGTACGCCAAGTACTATCCCCTGGGCCGCCGGGGCTTCGCTCCCACTCTGGCCAGCGGCTACGGCTTTGACCGGGAGGCGGCGGATGTGGAGAGTTACTTTGCCCTCTGCAACCGGGAGACGTTGCTGATCCCCCAGTGCGAGACGGCGGAGGCCCTGGAGCACATTGAGGAGATCGCCGCCATGGAGGGTGTGGATGGCATTTTTGTGGGGCCCTACGACCTGTCCGTGGCCCTGGGCAAGCCCGCGCAAATGGACAATCCGGAGCTGGTGGCCGCCATTGCCCGGGTGCTGGCGGCCTGCAAGGCCAACGGCAAGCTCAGCATGATCTACGCCGGTGACGCCGCCGGCTCCGCACGGCTTTTCCGCCAGGGCTTTGACTGTGTGGCCTGCGGCATGGATTCCATTTTGCTGATCCAGGCGGCCAAGCAGTTAAAAGCCGATGTGGAAGCCCTGCTGTAAAGAGAAAAGAATGCCTGTCCCAACCGGGACAGGCATTCTGAGCTTTTCGAAAAAGGGTGAACTGCAGGAAAGCGGGAAGGAAGATAGTTACGAAAGAAACCCAGGAGGGGTGTCCCAAGGTGAATTGCCGCGCAGCGGCAAGAGAGGGTGGCCTGGGCCATTCGTTTGAAATCTAAGTTTTTCAGAACTTTTTAAGTGCTGAAAAACTTTCTCAGGCTGTCGAAAAAATTTTTCGACAGCCTGAGAAAAGAATGCCTGCCCCATCCGGGACAGGCATTCTTTTTTAGGAGCATCAGAACAGGCCGGAGATCTTGCCGAACTCGTCCACGTCGATTTTTTCCGCGGCAGGGACCTTGGGAAGGCCCGGCATGGTCATGATATCGCCGGTGAGGGCCACCAGGAAGCCGGCGCCGGCGGAGACCTTCAGGTTCCGCACGGTGATTTGGAAGTCCCGGGGGGCGCCTAGCTTTGTGGCGTCATCAGAGAAGGAGTACTGGGTCTTGGCCATGCAGATGGGCAGCTTGTCGAAGCCCAGGGCCGTCAGCTCCGCGGCCTGCTTTTTGGCGGCGGGGGTCAATGTCACGCCGTCGGCGTGGTAGATCCGGGTGGCGATGGCGTTCAGCTTATCCTCAATGGTGCCGTCCAGCTCGTAGGAGTAGTGGAAGTCGCCGGGCTGCTCGCAAAGGCGCATGACCTCCTGCGCTAGGGCGATACCGCCCTCGCCGCCCTTGGCCCACACCTCGCTGAGGGCCACATTGACGCCCAGGGCCTTGCACTTTTCCTCCACCAAAGCCAGCTCGGCGGGGGTGTCGGTGGGGAAGGCGTTGATGGCCACCACGCAGGGCAGGCCGTAGACCTTGGTGATGTTCTCCACATGCTGGAGCAGGTTGGGCAGGCCCTTTTCCAGAGCCTCCAGATTCTCGGTGTTCAGCTCCGCCTTGGGTACGCCGCCGTGGTTCTTCAAAGCCCGGACCGTGGCTACCACCACAACAGCGGAGGGGGTCAGGCCGGCAAAGCGGCACTTGATGTCCAGGAACTTCTCCGCGCCCAGGTCGGCGCCGAAGCCAGCCTCGGTGATGGCGTAATCCGCCAGGCGCATGGCCATGCGGGTGGCGATGATGGAGTTGCAGCCATGGGCGATGTTGGCGAAGGGACCGCCGTGGATGAAAGCGGGAGTGCCCTCCAAAGTCTGGACCAGGTTGGGCTTCAGGGCGTCCTTCAGCAGGGCGGTCATGGCGCCCTCGGCCTTCAGGTCGTGGGCGGTGACGGGACGGCCGTCATAGGTATAGCCCACGATGATGCGGGCCAGCCGTGCCTTCAAATCCATCAGGTCCGTGGACAGGCACAGCACCGCCATGACCTCACTGGCCACAGTGATGTCGAAGCCGTCCTCCCGGGGGCACCCGTTGACCTTGCCGCCCAGACCGTCCACGATGAAGCGGAGCTGGCGGTCGTTCATGTCCACAGCACGCTTCCAGGTGATGCGCTTGGGGTCGATGCCCAGGGCGTTGCCCTGCTGGATGTGGTTGTCCAGCATGGCGGCCAGCAGGTTGTTGGCGGCGCCGATGGCGTGGAAGTCGCCGGTAAAGTGGAGGTTGATGTCCTCCATGGGGATGACCTGGGCCCAGCCGCCGCCGGCGGCACCGCCCTTCACGCCGAACACGGGACCCATGGAGGGCTCCCGCAGGGCCACCATGGCGTTCTGGCCCAGCTTCCGCAGACCGTCGGCCAGGCCCACGGTGGTGGTGGTCTTGCCCTCGCCGGCGGGGGTGGGGTTGATGGCGGTCACCAGCACCAGCTTGCCGTCGGGCTTCTGGACCTCCCGCAGCAGGGCATAGTCCACCTTTGCCTTCACATTGCCGTACAGCTCCAGATATTTTTCATCCACGCCGGCGGTCCTGGCGATTTCCGTGATGGGCTTCGGGGTGCAGGACTGGGCGATCTCAATGTCAGACAGAATCTTCATATACAGCCTCCCAAAAATATAAATCAACAACCGAAAAAGGTATTACTTATCCGCGCTTGAAAACTATACCACGAATTCCGGCGAAAGAAAAGAGTCATTTTCAAAGGTGGGCTTCATATTTTTGCAAAGATAGTATAAGGTATGCTAATGGCTTGACAGGGCAAGAGTGAAATTGCTATAATGGAAAAAACAAGTTGGAGAGGTGAAAGGATGATTTCTGTTTCCTGCTGAAAGGTCATAACGGCACTGTGGCTCCGGGAAGGGGCCGGGCTTCGCCATGCCCGGGTGCCGAAAGCAGGAACGAAAATCACCCATGCCATGTCATACGCGGCCCGTTTGTGTAAACGTGGCCTTGCTGTTATGCCGTGCGCCGCAGGAGAAGTTCCTGCGGCGCATTTTGTTTCGTATGGAGGGACCGCGTATGTCTATGATTCGGGTCACGGACCTGACGTTTGCCTATCCGGGCAGCTATGACAATATTTTTGAACACGCCAGCTTTCAGTTCGACACCAACTGGAAGCTGGGCTTCACCGGCCGCAATGGCCGGGGCAAGACCACATTCCTGCGGCTTTTAACGGGAGAGCTTCCCCATGGCGGCGCCATCACCGGCGGGGTGCCCTGCGGGTATTTCCCACCGCTGGTGAAGGATGGCAACCGAATGACCCTGGAGGTCATGGAGGCGGCCTGCCCGGCGGCGGAGGAGTGGGAGCTTCTGCGGGAGGCGGGATTGCTGGAGGTGGACGGGGAGGCGCTGTACAGGCCCTTTTCCACCCTTTCCAACGGGGAGCGGACCAAGGTGCTGCTAGCGGCATTGTTTTGCAGGGAGGACCGCTACCTTCTCATCGACGAGCCCACCAACCACCTGGACACCCATGCCCGGCAGGTGACGGCGGAGTATCTTCGGAAAAAGCGGGGCTTTTTGCTGGTGTCCCACGACCGGGACTTCCTGGACGGCTGTGTGGACCATATGATGGCTATCAACAAAACCGGCGTGGAGGTGGTGAGCGGCACCTTTTCCTCCTGGTGGGAGAACAAGGCACGAAAGGATGCCTTTGAGCAGGCGAGAAACGAGCGTTTAAAGGGCGAGATCAGGCGGTTGGAGCAGTCGGCGGAGGAACGGCGGCGAAAGGCCGACGCCGTGGAGCGGGCCAAGACCGGCATCTCCTCCCAGGGCATCGTCAAGCACGGATTGCGCCCCTATCTGGGAGAAAAATCCCGGAAAGGCCAGCAGCAGCGGAAAAACATCGACCGCCGGGCGGAGCGGGCCATTGCGGAAAAGTCTGAGCTTTTACAGGACCTGGAGCGGGCGGATGCTCTGAAGCTCCATCCCCTCACCGCCCGGGGACGGCTGCTGGACCTGAAGAATGTGGCCCTTTCCTATGGGGAGCGGACGGTGTGCGGCCCCCTGACCTTTGCCGTGGAGCCGGGAGACCGGGTGGCGCTGGACGGCGCCAACGGCTGCGGCAAGTCCACACTGTTGAAATTCCTGTGTGGGGAGGAGGGCATGCGCCATGCCGGGGGATTGACCCGCCTCTCCGGGCTGACAGTGTCCGTAGTGCCTCAGGATACCTCCTTTTTAAAAGGCTCTTTACGAGACTTTGCATGGGAGAGCCAGGTGGATGAAACGCTGCTGTTGGCCATCCTGCGGAAGCTGGACCTCTCCCGGGCGCAGTTTGAAAAGGACTTGGCGGACTGGTCCGCCGGGCAGCGGAAAAAGGCACTGCTGGCCCGGAGCCTGTGTCAGAGTGCCCACCTGTACGTCTGGGACGAGCCGCTGAACTACATCGATGTGTGGAGCCGGATGCAGGTGGAGGAGCTGCTTTTGGCGTACCGGCCCACCATGGTGTTCGTGGAGCACGACGGCGCCTTTCGCCGGAACATCGCCACCCGGGTGATCCAAATGTAAAAACAGCGCCGGGGACTTCCCGGCGCTGGCTCTCAGTAGTTGAATTTGTCGATGTGAACGTTGTCACAGTACTGTGCCTTCAAGGCCTGGAGCTTTGCGAAGATATCCGTCTCACAGTGGACCTGCTGCAGCTCCGGGGAGGTCCAGGACTCCACCAGCAGCAGTGCGTCTGCATCCTGCGCATCAAAGAAATAATCGTATTTCAGGTTGCCCTCCTCATGGATGGAGTTGTTCCGGACACCCAGCTGGGACAAGGCCTGGAAAAAGGCGTCCCGCTGGCCGGGCTTGCAGTGATAGGTGACGTTCCAAGTTAACATAATATATCTCCTTTTTTAGGATTCCGGCACCAGACGGCGCATATCCGCCGGCAGGGGCGCGGTCAGGGACAGGACTTCCCCGGTGACGGGGTGAATGAGGCGCAGGGCATAGGCGTGCAGGGCGGGGCGGGGGATGAGGAGAGGGTCCTCCGTGCCGTACAGCCAGTCTCCCGCCAGGGGGTGGCCGATGGAGGCCATGTGAAGGCGCAGCTGATGGGTGCGGCCGGTCTCCGGCACCAGCTTTACCAGGGAAAGGGCCGCTCCCGGCACCAGGACCTCGTAATGGGAGACGGCACGCTGTCCGTCAGGGCGGATCTTCCGCGCCACGGCGGAGGTCTCATCCCGGCCGATGGGGGCGTCGATGGTGCCCCGGAGAGGCTGGGGACAGCCCAGGCACACGGCCCGGTACTCCCGGTAAAAGCTCTCTGTGTGGAGGGCGCGGCGCAGGCGGTCGTGGACATAGCCGCTTTTTGCCACCACCATGAGGCCGGTGGTACCCTTGTCCAGCCGGTTCACGGAGTGGAAAATGAAATCCGTACCCCGCTGCCAGGCCAGAGCACCGGCCACGGTGGGGGTGTCCGGCAGAAAGTTGGAGGCGTGGGCCGTCATGCCGGCGGGCTTATTCACCACCAGCAGGTGCCCGTCCTCCCATACGATGGGCAGCGGCCAATCGCCGGGGGTGGGCAGGACCTTTGGGGGGCGGTGGTCTCCGGTCTCCACCTGCAATACATCTCCCGCGTGCAGAACATCCACGGTGCGGGCGTGGCGGCCATTTACCAGAATGCCGTTTTCCGCCCGGGTCAGCCGGGCCACGGCGTGGGTGGAAAAGTGCAAAACCGCCTTTAAAATATGGCGGACGGTGGAGCCGTCCTCCTCCGCCGTGATGGTTTTTGTGATGGTTTCCAGAGGCGTGCCCTCCTTTCGCCCTTTACCATAGCATAAAAAGCTGCTTTTGCATAGCCAAAACCGGAGAAGTGTGGTAAAATAACCTAACTGTGCAAATGAACGCAAGGAGGCATCCCATGCTGTTATCCGCGGAACACATTTCCATCAACTTCGGCAGCCGGCAGCTGCTGGAGGATGTGAATTTTTATTTGAATGAAGGGGACAAGACCGGCATCATCGGCATCAACGGCACCGGCAAGTCCACATTTTTGAAGGTGCTGGCGGGCATCACGGAGCCGGACGCCGGCACCATTTCCCGCAATCCCAACGTGCAGGTGAGCTTCCTGCCCCAAAATCCGGTGATGGATGACAGCGCCACCGTGCTGGAGCAGGTGTTTCTGCATTTTTCACCGGAGTTCCGGGCCCTGAACGAATACGAGGCCAAGTCCATGCTCAACCGCCTGGGTCTGCCGGACTTTGACCAGAAGGTAGGCACCCTGTCCGGCGGCCAGCGCAAACGGGTGGCCCTGGCGGCGGCGCTGCTCCATCCGGCGGATGTGCTGGTGCTGGACGAGCCCACCAACCACCTGGACGCCGAGATGACCGCCTGGCTGGAGGACTGGCTCCGCCGGTTCAAGGGCGGCCTTGTCATGGTGACCCATGACCGCTACTTTTTGGAGCGGGTGGTGAACCACATCACGGAGCTGAGCCGGGGCAAGCTGTACCACTACGAGGCCAATTACTCCAAATATTTGGAGCTGAAGGCCCAGCGGGCGGAAATGGCGGAGGCCAGCGAGCGCAAGCGCCAGTCCATTTTGCGGGTGGAGCGGGAGTGGATTCTGCGGGGCTGCAAGGCCCGGACCACCAAGTCCAAGGAGCGCATCCAGCGCTACGAGGCCCTGCTGGGCCAGGACGCGCCGGAGACAGACGACACGGTCCAGCTGGCGGCGGCCTCCAGCCGCCTGGGGAAAAAGATCATTGAGCTGAAGGATGTCACCAAGGGCTTTGACGGCAGGACGCTGGTGGACCATTTCTCCTATAACCTGCTGCGAAACGACCGCATCGGCATCGTGGGCCGCAACGGCGCGGGCAAATCCACCCTGCTGCATCTCATCGCCGGGGAACTGGCTCCGGACAGCGGCAACGTGGACATGGGCGCCACGGTGAAGGTCGGCCACTTTTCCCAGGAGGGGCGGGAGCTGGATTTGGACCAGCGGGTCTACGACTTCATCCATGACATCGCCGACGAGGTGCGGACGGACGAGGGCACCTTCACCGCCAACCAGATGATGGAACGGTTCCTGTTTCCCAGTGACCTCCAGTCTGTGCCCATCGGGCGCCTTTCCGGTGGGGAACGGCGGCGGCTGTACCTGCTGTCGGTGCTGATGTCGGCGCCCAACGTGCTGTTGCTGGACGAGCCCACCAACGATTTGGATGTGACGACCCTCTCCATTCTGGAGGATTATCTCCAGGGGTTCCCGGGCCCGATTCTGGTGGTCTCCCATGACCGCTTCCTGCTGGACAAGCTGGCGGAATCCATTTTTGAGGTCCGGGACGGCCAGGTGCTGCGCTATACCGGAAACTGGTCCGACTGGCAGGCCAAGCGCCGGGAGGAGGAAGCGCCCGCGAAAGCGGAGAAGCCCAAAGCGGCGGCGGAGCGTCCCCGGGAGCGGAAGCTGAAATTCTCCTATAAGGAGCAGCTGGAATTCGAGACCATCGACGGAGAGCTGGCGGAGCTGGAGCGGCAGGTGGCCGAGTGCGCCGAGGCCCAGGGGCGCTGCGGCAGCGACTATGTGAAGCTTCAGGAGCTTCAGGCCAAACAGGCGGAGCTGGAAGCAAGGCTGGAGGAAAAAACGGAGCGCTGGGTCTATCTTACGGAACTGAAAGAAAAAATCGACGCCCAGAACAGCTGAACGGAAATATCAGGTGACAGAGACGCTGACCTTTGTTATAATAATAGCGCTTACAGTTTGAAAACGGAAGGAGGGAGGACTTGGACACCAGATTTGACTGGCAAGGCGGCATCGCGGCCATCCGCAAGGAGCACCGCAGGATCGATGGGAAATGGCTGTGGATGCAGTACCGGCTGATGGCCGCGCTGGCGGTTTTTGCCACGGCGGCGGAGGTCATCATGTATTTTCTGCTGCAGGAGCTGCGAATCCCCACGGTTTCTTCGACTGTGTATCTGCTGAAGTATCTCGCGGCGCCGTTCGCGGCCAATTTGCTGTTGACCCTGGGTGCGGCGCTGACAGTGCGGAGCGGCCTGACGGAAACGCAGAAGAGCTATCTGGTCTCCACGCTGCTGGCGGTGATGGCCTTTGTGATGTACACAGTCCACGCGGTGTTTCCGGCATTGTCCTCCCTGTTCATCATTCCCATGCTGCTGACAGTGGTTTACGGTGACCAGCGGCTGACGGCCTATATCGCCGCCTGCTGTGTAGGCGGCAAGGCGGTCTCCGACCTGTTTTTGTGTTGGGACCCCAGCCGGATCAAAGTCACGGATAGTGTGGACACCCTGGTGGATTTTGGACTTTCCCTGGTGCTGCTTGCGGTGTTTTACGGGATCTGCGCCTGCATGATCCTGATGGAGCAGCAAAAGCACGAGGCATCCATCCGGCTGGAGCAGGAGCGCCAGCGGCTGCGGGAGGAGTCTCTGCGGGACCAGCTGACCCGTGTGGGTAACCGGGAGGCCCTGCGGCAGATGTTCCAGACCATGGAAGCGGACCAAAGCAGCCGGCGGTATTTCCTGGCCATGATGGATCTGGACGATTTCAAAAACCTGAATGACACCTACGGCCACAGCCAGGGAGACCGGTATCTGCGGGCCCTGGGCCAGGTGCTGCTGGACCTGTCCAAAGAGGGAACGGCCTTCTTCCGCTTCGGCGGCGACGAGTTTTGCGCGGTATTTTGGGACTGCGGACCGGAGCGGGTGGAACAGCTTTGCCGGGAGATCCAGCGGCTCTATGCCGCGGCGGCCGCGGACTGCGGCGGCCGGCAGGTGTCCCTCAGCATCGGCGTGGCGGAGTACCGGCGGCAGGAGTCCACAGAATGGCTGCTGGACCGGGCGGACGCCATTTTGTACCGGGCCAAGCAGAATAAAGGCAGCATCCTGTTGGAAGCAAATTAAAAAGAATCCCTCCCACTGTGGGAGGGATTCTTTTCATGTCGTTAGATGCGGTCCGCTTTTTCTTCGGCATACCAGAGATTCCAGGTCTGCCGGTACACGGCGGCGGTGGCCTCCGTGTGGCACACCATGCGCACCCGGCGGGGAAGCTCGTGTTCCGCCAGCCAGTCCATAATGGCCCGCAGGGCCACCGTGGCGGCCTGGGGCAGGGGATAGCCGTAAATGCCTGTGGAAATGGAGGGGAAATCCACGCTTTCGATGTTGTTGGCGGCGGCCAGGGACAGGCAGCTGCGGTAGCAGGAAGCCAGAAGGGCGGGCTCGCCCAGTCCGCCGCCCTGCCAGATGGGGCCTGGGGTGTGGATGACGTATTTGGCGGGCAGGTTGTAGCCTTTTGTCAGCTTGGCCTTTCCGGTCTCGCAGCCGCCCAGGGTGCGGCATTCCTCCAGCAGCGACCGTCCGGCGGCCCGGTGGATGGCGCCGTCCACGCCGGAGCCGCCCAGCAGCGAGGTATTGGCGGCGTTGACGATGGCCTCCGCGTCGGAGCGGGTGATGTCTCCCACGATGATGTCAAACCGTTTCATGAGATCGCCTCCTTAAAATCCAGTATATCCCAATTCCGTGAAAAAGCAAGGTCACATCTTTCCGCTGGGTATGAACCGCGCTTTTTCCGCGATAGCCCTTGCGGTTTCTAAATTTTTGTGGGATAATCATTCCAATGTTCAAATACTGTGAAAGAATGGAAGAATGAGTTATGTATCCACGGAAGATCGCGATCCTGACAGATTCCTGCGCCGACCTGTCTCCCCAACTGGCGAAGGAGAACCATATTTTCGTGGTCCCCCTGCGCATTTTGTGCGCCGATGGCGAATACCTGGACGGTGTGAATATCCGGGGCGAGGACGTTTACCGGCGCCTGCGGGCGGGAGAACTGCCCCAGACCTCCCTTCCTGCAACGGAGGAGATCTTGAAGCTGCTGACCCGTATTCATGAGGAAGGCTATGACGGCGTGATCGCTGTCATGCTCTCCGGCGGCCTGTCCGGCACCTATAACCTGCTGCGGCTGGTGGCGGAGGAATGCCGGGGCAAGCTGGAGGTCCGGGCCTTTGACTCCATCAGCGGATCCCTGGGCCTGGGCATGACGGTGCTGCAATTGGCGGAGGACATCCGGAACGGGATGGACTGGGAGGAGCTGACGGAGCGGCGGGCGCCCCAGCTCATTGCCGGGACCCATCCCTTCTTCTCCGTGGATACCCTGGAATACCTGCAAAAGGGCGGACGCATCGGCAAAGTCACCGCCACGGCGGGGATGCTGCTGCAGATCAAGCCCCTCCTCACCTTTGCCGAGGATGGCCAATTGACTTCCGTGGCCAAGGTCCGGGGAAGAAACCAGGTGGTGGACAAGCTGGTGGACCTGACGGTGAAGGCCTGCGGCGGCCACAGGCGGTACAACCTGGCGGTGGCCAACGGCGGCGCCCCGGAGGGCATGGCGCTGGTGCGCCAGAAGCTGACAGCGGCCCTGCCGGATTACAACCATATCTGGGAGGGTGAGATCGACGGCACCCTCAGTGTCTACATCGGCGACGGCGTGCTGGGCGCCGCTGTCCAGGTGCTGGACTGAAAAAACAAAAAGCAGCCTGCGTCCATATTGGACGCAGGCTGCTTGCTTATCTGGACAGGTATTCCCGGCAGCACCGGCGGGCCTGCTCCCCTGTGGAAACCTCGTCGATGGTGACGAGATGCCCCTCCTTCACGGTGACCTTTCCGGCTACCACCGTGTAATCCACCGGGCCCCGAAGGCCAACGGTGGCCAGCACATCGGCGGGACTGTACTCGCCGCCCACCAGCTCCAGCCGGCGGGAATCCACCAGGAAGAAGTCGGCGCACTTGCCTACCTCCAAGGAGCCGATGTCCTCCCGGCCCAGCAGCCGGGCGCTGCCCCGGGTGGCTATTTTCAGCACCTGGTAGCCGGAGGGGGCTGCCTTGCTGGAGTGGAGCCGGTGGAGGAGGTAGCACACCCGCAGCTCCTCCAGCAGGGAAGAGCCGTCGTTGCTGGCGGAGCCGTCCACCGCCAGGCCCACGGGGACCCCCAGGGCCAGCATCTCCGGTATCCGGGCTACGCCGGAGGAGAGCTTCATGTTGGAGATGGGGCAGTGGGCCACGCCGGTGCCGGTACGGGCCAGCTCCCGCAGTTCCTCATCGTTGAAGTGGATGCCATGGGCATACCACACATCCGGCCCGGTCCAGCCCAGGGAGGCCATGAACTCCAGGGGACGGACGCCGTGGTGGGTCAGCATATAGGCTTCCTCGTCCTTTGTCTCGCACAGGTGGGTGTGCAGGCGGACACCGTACTGCCGGGCCAGAAGAGCACTTTGCCGCAGCAGCTCGGCACTGACGGAGAAGGGCGAGCAAGGGGCCAGGGCAATCTGGCGCATGGAGCCGGGGCGGGGGTCGTGGTAGGCCTCGATGATACGGGCGGAATCCCGCATGATCTCGTCCACTGTCTGGACCACGCTGTCCGGCGGCAGGCCGCCGTCCTTCTTGGAGAGGTCCATGCTGCCCCGGGAGGCGAACATCCGGATGCCCAGCTCCTCCGCCGCGGCCAGCTGGGCGCCGATGAGGTCGCCGGCATGGGCGGGAAAGACGTAGTGGTGGTCAAAGCAGGTGGTGCAGCCGTGCTTCATCAGCTCGCCCATCCCTGTCAGGGAGGACAGGCGGATGACGGTTTCGTCCAACCCCTTCCAGATCTCATACAGGGTGGTGAGCCAGTCGAACAGCTCCATGTTCTGCACCTGGGGCAGGTTCCGGGAAAATACCTGGTACAGGTGGTGATGGGTGTTGACCAGACCCGGATAGCACCAGAAATGACTGCCGTCCAGCACCGTGTCGGCCTTCTGGGGCAGGTCCGGCCCCAGTGCCCGGATGAAGCCGTCCTCGCAGTAGAGATCCACCCCGGACAGCACCCGGTCCTCCGCGTCACAGGTGATGATGCTTTGCAGGTTTTTTACCAGTAAAGAGCGCATGAAAGCTCCCCCCTTTCAGACAATAGTATACGATAGATGGACACCTGGGTCAACTTTTTTGTATATCCTGCCGAAAACGCCTTGCGAAATGGAAAAGAGTGTGATATGGTCTAATTGTACCTGTATTGTCTGCGGGAAGCGGACAATCTAGAGGAAAGGAAATGAGAGACATGCTGGATATTTTCGACATTCTGGGGCCTGTGATGGTGGGGCCCTCCAGCTCCCACACGGCGGGAGCCGTCCGCATCGGAAACATGGCACGGGCTCTGCTGGGCAGCCAGCCGGTAAAGGCGGATATCGCCCTCCACGGCTCCTTCGCGGAGACCGGACAGGGGCACGGCACCGACAAGGCTCTGGTGGCAGGCCTGCTGGGTATGCGGCCGGACAACCTGGACATTCCCCGCAGCTTTGAGATCGCCGCGGAACAGGGTCTGGAGTTCCATATCCATCCCGTACAGCTGCGGGACGCCCATCCCAACACCGCCGTTTTGCAGGTGGAGGACGCCAATGGCAAGAAGATGACGGTCCAGGGCGTTTCCATCGGCGGCGGGCGCATCCGCGTGGATAAGATCAACGGCGTGGATGTGAACTTTACCGGCGCCTATAATACCCTGGTGGTCCGCCACCAGGACGTGGCCGGCGAGCTGTCCCGCATCACCAATGAGCTAGCGGTGGGCGGCGTGAACATTGCCAATATGAGCCTTTGCCGCAACCGGCGGGGCGGCGATGTGCTGACCATCATTGAGACGGACCAGAAGCTGCAAGCCGACGTGGTGAAGCGGATCAGTACGCTCTATGCCGTGCACGACGTCACCTATTATGAAAAGGAGGACGCGTAACCATGGCACTGGAATCCATGCAGGAGATTTTTGATGCAATCGAAAAAACGAACCAGCCCTTCTGGCGTGTGGTCCTGGCCACGGACATGGAGGAGCGGGAAGTGACCGAGGCGGCCTCCATGGAGCGGATGCGCTTCACCTGGCAGGCCATGCTGGACTCTGTGGAGAGCTACCAGGGGGAACGCCGGTCCGTCAGCGGCCTGGTGGGCGGCGATGGTGCCCGGGTGCGGGACTATGCCGCCAGGGAGAAGACCCTCAGCGGTGATTATCTGACGGAGGTCATTGCCACCGCCCTCAGCGTGGGCGAGTCCAACGCCTGTATGTGCAAGATCGTGGCGGCTCCCACCGCCGGCGCCTGCGGCGTGCTGCCCGCGGTGCTGGTGCCCCTGTACAAGCAGGGCAATATCGAAGAGGAGGACATCCTCAAGGCGCTGTATGTGGCCTCCGGTATCGGAGCGGTCATTGCCTTCCGGGCCTGCATCGCCGGCGCCGCCGGCGGCTGCCAGGCGGAGATCGGCTCCGCCTCCGCCATGGCGGCGGGTGCCCTGACGGCCCTCCGGGGCGGCGACGCGGACCAGATCGGCAACGCCGTGGCCATGGCGCTGAAGAACCTCATGGGCCTGGTGTGCGACCCCGTGGCGGGCCTGGTGGAGGTGCCCTGCGTGAAGCGCAACGTGGTGGGTGCTGTCAACGCCATCAGCTGCGCCGACATGGCCCTGGCCGGTGTGACCAGCCGCATCCCTGTGGACCAGGTCATTGACTGTATGGGCGACGTGGGCCGCCGTATGCCGGTGGAGTTCCGGGAGACTGCCCTGGGCGGACTGGCCGTGACACCCTTCGGACAGTCCGTGAAGGAGAAAATGCTCAAGGGCGAGCTGTGATACATAGAAAAAAGGACCGCCGTGAAACGGCGGTCCTTTTTTGTGTTTGCCGGAACGATTACTGCTTGGCGGCCAGAGCCTTCTGCAGCCAATCCTTGCCGTCCACAAAGCGGGAGACAATGTAGGAGACCACATAGTCGCCTGCGGAGTTGATCATGGTGGCGGGGGGGTCCACCAGGTTGCCGATGGCCACCAGGATGGGGAACGCCACTTCGATCTGCTCGGGGAAGAAAATGGAGCAGATGATGTACTCGCCAATATAGCCGCCGCCGGGGACGCCGCTCATGCCCACGGAGGACAGCACGGCCACCAGCACCACGGGGATCAGCTTTTCAAAGCCCAAAGGCTGGCCGAACACGCCCAGCACGAAGGCGATCTTCAGCACGCAGGAGAAGCAGGAGCCGTCCATGTGCATGGTGGCGCCCAGAGGCAGCACCATGTCGCTGACATCCTTGGAGATGCCGGTCTCGGCGGCCACTTCCATGTTGGTGGGGATGGTGGCCACAGAGGAGCAGGTGCCCAGGGACACCACGGCGGGACGGGTGATGTGCTGGAACATGGTCTTGACGGCGCCCTTTCCGCCGCCAAAGCGGGCGAACAGGGGCCAGGCGGTGAAGATGTACACGAAGCACAGGGGATAGTACAGCAGCAGGGCACGGCCGTAGTTTTCCATCACCTGGGAGCCGTAAGTGGCCACCAGGTCGGCGAAAATGGCGAAGAAGGCAATGGGCGCGTAATAAGTGACGATCTTCACGAACTTCAGCATGACGTTGGTCAGGTCCTCCAGGAACTTGCCCACCATGGTCTCTTTGCCGCCGTTCAGGTTCACGGCGAAGCCGAACAGCAGGGAGAACACGATGAGGGGCAGCATGGCCCGGCGGGTCAGCAGGCCCACAAAGTCACTGGCGGTGAAGAAATTGACGATCATTTCCGTCAGGGTGGCGTATTCGCCCATTTCCTCAGAGGGCAGCTCAGACCAGGCGGTCAGAACAGGGGGGAAGATCTTCACCATGATAAACATGATGACGGCGGCGATGGCGCCGGTGATCACGAAGGTGGCCACGGTCACGCCCATGATTTTACCGGCACGCTTGCGGCTCTCCATATTGGCCACGGCGCCGGAGATGGAGGCGAACACCAGGGGCACCACGATGCAGAACATCATGTTGATGAACACAGTGCCCAAAAAGCTGATTTTGTTGCCGAAGCTGGGCCAGAACCAGCCCACGATGGCGCCCAGGATCATGGCGCCAATCATAATGGCCATGAAGCGGTAGTTTTTCGCGACGGATTTTGCTTCCATTTTTATTCCTCCTAAAATTAATGTGCACACACAAGGGGGTTATTTTGCAAGGCAGAGGTCCTCGTCTGTGACCTCGCCTTTACAAACGATGTTGGTGGGGCCTGTCAGGTACAGGTCCCGGATGACGGAGCCCTCCCGGACAGTGTCGATGATGAGGCGGCCGCCGGCCATATCCACCTGCACATCGTGGCCGCTGACCTTGCCCTGGAGGGTCAGGACCGTAACCAGGGAGCCGGTTCCGGTGCCGCAGGCGTAGGTAAAGTCCTCCACGCCCCGCTCAAAGGTCCGCTCGTAGACGGTATCCTCGCCGGTGAGCTCATAGAAATTCACGTTGGCGCCCTTGGGGAAGGCGGGATGCCAGCGGATCTTTCGCCCCAGCTCCCGCAGCTCATTTTCGTCGGCGTTTTTCAAATCGTGGTACGGCACCACGGCGTGGGGAAGGCCGGGATTGCCCAGCTCCACATAGGAGCAGGCATACCGGACACCGTCCACTTCCACAGGATAGTCCAGCCGGACAGTGGTGGGGTCGTTGAGGCGAATTTTGTACAGGCGGGAAGTGATGCGCCGCCCGGTGACGATGCCCGCCGTGGTCTCAATGGTCTGTGTCTCTCCGGCCAGGCCGTTTTCGTAGCCGTAGCGGCAGATGCAGCGGGCGCCGTTGCCGCACATCTCACCCATGCTGCCGTCGGCGTTGTAAAACCGCATTTTGTAGTCGCCGCCCTGGTCGGGGGCGTCCACCACCATCAGCCCGTCGGCGCCGATGGACAGGTGCCGCTCGCAGAGGGTGCGGGCCACCTGGGGCAGGTCCTCCACAGTCAGGTGCTCCTCCAGGTTGTTCAGCACCACAAAGTCATTGCCGGCGCCATTCATTTTCCAAAATTTCAAGTGCCGTCCACCTCCAAGGATATTTTCTGTATTATAACAGCACACAATTGCAAAGTACAATAGATAATGTGCTAAAAAACTTGCGAATTGTGCGAAACCAATTGACGGATTGGATTGATTTGCAGAATATTTTGAAATATGGTATGCTGAAGCAGAAAAGGGGGCTGAGGGATATGCCGAGAAAAAACGCCAGAAATACGAAAGGACGCATCATTTCCGCCGCGTGGAAGCTGTTTTATGAGCAGGGCTATGAAGACACCACCGTGGAGGATATCGTCTTTGAATCCGAGACCTCCAAAGGCTCCTTTTACCACTATTTCGACGGAAAAGACGCGCTGCTGGGGACGCTGGCCTATGTGTTCGATGAGAAATACGAGGAGCTGATGGAGACCATGGACCCGTCCATGACCGCCATGGAAAAGCTCATCTACCTGAACCACGAGCTGTTTGCCATGATCGACGGCGGCATTTCCATGGACCTTTTGGCCCGGCTGCTGTCCACCCAGCTGCTGGCGAAGGGGGAAAAGCACCTGCTGGACCGGAACCGTACGTATTTCAAGCTCCTGCGGCAGATCATCTCCCAGGGGCAGAAGGATGGCCAGCTGCGGACGGACCGTACCGTCAACGAGATCGTGAAGGCCTACGCCCTGTGGGAACGGGCGCTGATGTACGACTGGTGTCTCTCCGGCGGCGAGTATTCCCTGGTGGCGTACACGGACAGTGTGACGCCCATGTTCCTGCAAAGCTATGGAACTTGAAAAATATCATAGAATTTGACTTGAAATGGTTTTATATAAACGTCTATTCTAAAATATTGAAATATCAATAAAAATCGAGGGAATTATTAAACGGAGTATAGAATTTATTCTATACTCCGTTCTGTATTTTATTCTATATGTAAGTGTGGTATCATAAGGCCCATGATTACAAGGGAAGGGAAACTTCCCGAAAAGGAGAAGAAAAATGACTGGTTCACAAATCTGTATCATGGCGACGATCATCCTGTATCTGTGCTTTGTGATTTTCACGGGCGTGATGATCGGCCGCCGTTCCAAAAAGAGCGCGGAGGGCTTTTACCTGGGCGGCCGCGGCATGGGCCCCCTGGTCACGGCTATGAGCGCCGAGGCCTCTGACATGAGCTCCTGGCTGCTGATGGGCCTGCCCGGCCTTGCTTACCTCAGCGGCGTGGCGGATGCCGGCTGGACGGCCATCGGCCTTGCCGTGGGTACTTACCTGAACTTCCTGCTGGTTGCCAAAAAGATCCGCCGCTATTCCGTGCGGCTGGACGCCATCACCATTCCCTCGTTTATCTCCAAGCGCTATGGGGAGAAAAAGCCTGTGATCATGTGCATCGCCTCCCTCATCATCCTGATTTTCTTTGTGCCCTATGTGGCCTCCGGCCTGGCCGCTATTGGCAAGCTGTTCAACAGCCTGTTTGGTTGGAACTACCTGCTGGCTGTGGTCATCGGCACGGTGGTCATTATCAGTTATACCTCCGTGGGCGGCTTCAGCGCTGTGGCCACCATGGACCTGATCCAATCCATCATCATGACCTGTGCGCTGATTGTCATTACGCTGTTCGGCATTTACCAGGCTGGCGGAGTGGGTGCCGTTATGGACAATGTACGGCAGCTGCCCGGTTACCTGAGCTTTGTACAGACCCACGACACCGCCACCGGCGCTGCCGCGCCGTATGGCTTGGTGACCATTGTTTCCACTATGGCCTGGGGCCTGGGATATTTTGGTATGCCCCACATCCTGGTGCGCTTCATGGCCATTCGGGATGAAAATGAGCTGAAGCTCTCCCGCCGTATTGCTTCTATTTGGGTGGTCATCTCCATGGGCGTTGCCATCTGCATCGGCATGATCGGCTACGGCGTGTCCAAAGCCGGCCGCATTCCCGTCCTGGAGGGCAGCGCCTCTGAGACCGTCATCGTCAAGATCGCGGACCTGCTCTCCTCCTATGGCATTATTCCCGCTATCATTGCCGGATTGATTCTGGCCGGTATCCTGGCTGCTACCATGTCCACGGCGGATTCTCAACTGCTCTCCGCGGCCTCCGCGTTTTCGGAGAATATGCTGCAGGATGTGTTCGGCGTGAAAATGACGGCCAAGCAGACCATGTTGGTGGCCCGCCTCACCGTCATCGTCATTGCTGTGATCGCCGCCTTTTTGGCAACGGACCCCAACAGCAGCGTGTTCCAGATCGTGTCCTTCGCCTGGGCCGGCTTCGGCGCGACGTTTGGTCCTGCGGTCCTCTTTGCCCTGTTCTGGAAGCGCAGCAACCGGCAGGGTATCCTGGCCGGCCTGGTTGCGGGCGGCGTTATGGTGTTCGTCTGGAAGTTCTGTGTGCGGCCCATCGGCGGTGTGTGGAACGTTTACGAGCTGCTGCCTGCTTTTATCGTGGCGTCTGTCGCCATCGTTGTGGTCAGCCTGCTTACTCCGGAGCCTGAGAAGGAGATCGTGGAGATCTTTGACGAGGTCAATGCCCAGTAAGAGATACCTTATTATAAATATCAGCCGCGGATGTTCCGCGGCTGATATTTTTTGAAAAAAAGAAAAAAGGTGTTGACAAACGGCGTATGGTCTGGTATTCTAACAAAGCTGTCAGCGCGGTGGACACCGCGGCGGCGCGAAAGCGGCGGAGACAGCGGCCATATTGAACCGCTGCGTCGAAAAACTTCGAAAAA
>Ga0129309_1000427_pt1 | contig 32802 bp, 23 predicted proteins | sample L1105metagenome_FD_94439 | JGI IMG/M metagenome (GOLD analysis project Ga0129309, IMG submission 94439) | Ring-tailed lemur group fecal microbial communities from Wisconsin, USA - L1105 metagenome | ecosystem: Host-associated > Mammals > Digestive system > Large intestine > Fecal | place: USA...
ACAGCGGGAGAGCGGGCAGGAGAAAAGCACCTGAACGGCAAGGGGGAGCGTCACCGACTGGTGGCGCTCCCCTTTTTTTGTTTATCTGCCTATGTCCTCGATTAAAACGAAAAATCCAAACCCATTCCCGATTGGGATTAGGTTCGGATTTCTCAAGTATGGTGGACGATACAGGACTCGAACCTGTGACCCCCTGCACGTCAAGCAGGTGCTCTAGCCAGCTGAGCTAATCGTCCGAAGCGGAACGAATATAGGATACACGAACTCTTTCGTTTTGTCAACACCTTTCTTGCTTTTTTTTCGATTTTTTGTTATACTGCTCCCAGCAGCAGGACAGGAGGTCATTTTCCATGAAACAGGTCGCATTGATCACCGGCGCCTCCCGGGGTATTGGCCGTGCCGTGGCTTTGGAGCTGTCCCAGGCGGGCTACGCCGTCTGCATCAACTATATCCAAAGCCGCGAAGCCGCCGAAGCACTGGCAGCCCAGCTGCGCGGAGAGGGCCGGGAGGCCATCGCCCTTCAGGCGGATGTGGCGGACAGCTATGCGGTAAATGAAATGGTGCGGCAGGCGGACGCAGAGCTGGGGCCTGTTACCCTCCTTGTCAATAACGCCGGCATCTCCTGGCAAGGCCTGTTTCAGGATATGGAGGACGCCGCCTGGGACCGTATGCTGGCCGTGAACCTCACCGGCGCCCGAAACGCCGCCCGGGCCGTTCTGCCCGCCATGATTAGCCAAAAGAGCGGCTGCATCGTCAACATCTCTTCCATGTGGGGCCTGCGGGGCGCCAGCTGCGAGGTGGCCTATGCCTGCTCAAAAGCCGCCATTGTGGGTCTGACCCGTTCCCTGGCCCTGGAGCTGGCCCCCTCCCGCATTCGGGTGAACTGCGTGGCCCCGGGCTGCATTGAAACGGACATGGTACGGGTTCTGGGGCAGGAGACCCGGGAGATGCTGGTGGAGGAAACCCCCATCGGGCGGCTGGGCACCCCGGAGGACATCGCCCACGCCGTGGCGTTTCTCGCTTCGGAAAAGGCCTCCTTTATCACCGGCCAGGTCCTGACCGCCGATGGCGGTTTCATCGTCTGACACCTTATTATAAAGGAAAGCGCCGCTGCAGCCGCAGCGGCGCTACTTTATTATTCCTTTCCCGGCAGCGGCGGCGCGTGGAGGATGACCCGCCCAAAGCACACCAGGCTCCGGCCGCTGGAGGGCGTCATCAGCACATCCGCGTCCGCCCGGGCGCGGTTCAGGGAAAACAGGTACACATTCCCAAAGGGGTCTTTGTAATACTGCTTGCACAGCATATCGCCATCCACGCAGAAAATGCCCACATCTCCGTTTTTCAGCGGGTCCCGGTTCACATAGGCCAAAGAGCCGTCGGCGATGTACGGCGTCATGGAGTCGCCCTGGATGCGGACGGCGAACTCCGCCGCCGAAGGCACCTCGTCCGTCACCGGAACGTAATCAAAATCCTCCCCAAACACCGGTGCCGCGTAGCCAGCGGCAGCGGGGCTGCGGTACAAGGGAATGACCCGGGGTTCCTGCCGCTCCCGGCTCTGCTCCAGCTCATCCCGGTAGACGCAAAGGGCCTCCACCACGGAGCGCACCGTCTCCCGTCCCACGGGGGACAGGCCCCGGTACTGGGCCAGCAGGGTCCGCTCGCTTTGAGAGAGAACCTGCCCCCCGGCGGAAAAGCTGTCCTGGAACAGGTAATTCGGGTCTGTTTGGAGGCAATCGAACAGCCGCAGCATCACTTCCTCCTTGGGAAAGCTGATGCCCGTCTCGTAATTGCCGATGGCGGAAGCAGACACGCCCAGCTGCCGGGCCAGCAGGGTCCGGGAAAGTCCCAACTCCTCCCGCCTGGCTCGCATACGCTCACCAAAGCTCATGGGAACACATCCTTTCTGAATGTATCCTATCTGATTTTTTGTTTCTTGTCAATTAGTATTTACAAGAAACTTGTAAATCATATTTTGACACACAAATATTCTTGTGATATCCTAACATTGTTCACAAGATTCTTGTTGTTTCGACGCTTTGTACGCCGGTGCGGCCCTGCAAAACAAAAACGCCCATCCTTTCGGATGGACGTCTGGCGGGGGAAGGTGGATTCGCCCGCCTGCGGGCGGGCCGTTCCGCGGCTCTGACGCGCCGCCGGCGCGTCATTCATTGCCGCTCCCCTTCGAATCCACAGCAAAAAAATACCGACCGCCCTATTGGACAGTCGGTACTTGGTGGGGGAAGGTGGATTCGAACCACCGAAGTCAGTGACAACAGATTTACAGTCTGCCCCATTTGGCCGCTCTGGAATTCCCCCATATGAACTTGGAGCTGGTGGACGGATTCGAACCCCCGACCTGCTGATTACAAATCAGCTGCTCTACCAGCTGAGCTACACCAGCAGTTCCAACAGCAGGATTTATCTTACCAGATGGTTTTCATTTTGTCAACACAATTTTTTTATTTTTCGTGTTTTAGGAGGGACTTTTTTGAAAAGAAGCACCTGCCGCCCGGGGCGGCACAGCCTGCTTTGCTCTTTGTGCGGGCAGGAGATCATACCGGGCGAGGAGTACTGGTACTGCAACGGCAGCACGGTCTGCCGGGAGTGCCTGCCGTCCTTTGCCCGGGCGGAGCTGGCGCCTTACCGCCAGACCCGCGGAAAGGAGGTGCGTCCATGACGCTTTTGGAAATGTCCGCCGTGTACGCGGACAGTGCGGCCGCCCTGCGGCTCCGCATCGCGGAGCTGCGCGCCGCCATGGGAGCATTGTCGGACCCGGAGGAGCTGCGCGCCCTGCGGGCCAGAATCGCGGCGCTGGACCCGCTGCTGCGGGAGGCACGGGCCCTGGCGGAGCTGACCGCCCACTATTATGACAGGAGCTACCGCAAGCATGAAAAATACACCCTCTAAAAGAGGCCGCCCCGACCAGTGGGCCGGCGATTTGACCGTATGGCTGCGGGAAAACGCCCCGGACAACGAGGAACAGCTTGCCCGCCTGCGGCGGAACCTGCGGGACGCCCGCCTCCGGGAGCTGACACCCCGGCAGCGGCAGATGGTGGAGCTGTACTACGACCAGGAGATGAACACCACCGCCATCGCCCAGCTCCTGGGCGTTCAGCGGTCCACGGTGTCCCGCACCCTCCGCCGGGCCAGGGCGCGGCTGTACCAGTTTTTGCGCTATGGTCTTTAAACCGCTTTTTCCCCTTGAGGTTTTTTCGGACAACCCGTATAATCAAAATACGGACAACTGACCGACAGGAGGAGACGCCATGCTTTACAACTCTCTGCATCACCGCGGCCTGCGGCTCGTGGTGGCTGTGATTGGCGAACTGATCGCCGCCGCCGCATTGAACCTGTTCATCGTGCCCCTGAACCTGTACACCGGCGGCCTGATGGGTGTGTGCCAGCTGCTGCGCACGCTGGCGGCCGATTATTTGGGCATGAGTTTCGGAGCCTACGATGTGGCCGGCATTTTGTATTTCCTGCTGAACATTCCCATTTTGCTGCTGGCTTACAAAAACCTGGGGCGGGCCTTCGTCGCAAAGACCCTCATCTGCACAGTGGCCTTTTCCCTGTTTTACAGCCTCATCCCCTCCCCCTCCGCCCCCATTGTGGATGACTATCTCACCGCCTGCCTGCTGGGCGGCATTCTGGCGGGTGTGGGCGGCGGCCTGGTCCTCACCTGCGGCGCCAGCGGCGGCGGACTGGACATTGTGGGCCTGTGTCTGAGCAAACGGGGCAGCCAGTTCACCGTAGGCAAGTTCTCACTGTCCTTCAACGCCGTTCTGTACACCGCCTGCCTGTTCCTGTTCAGCCCGGAGGTAGCCATTTACTCCGTGATCTACAACTTCTTCACCGCCATGGTGCTGGACCGGATGCACCAGCAGAATGTCAGTGTCCAGGCTCTCATTTTCACCAAGGGCGACGAGGACACCCTGGCCCGCTTCATCATCGAGAACCTGGGCCGCAGCGTCACCTACTGGGAGGGCGTCGGCGCCTATACCGGCGAGGACGTCCACGTGCTGTGCGTGTGCCTGTCCAAGTTTGAGATTGAGGAGCTGGTCCACGCGGTCCACTCCATCGACCCCCACGCCTTCGTGACCACCCAGGAGGGGACCCGCATTTACGGCAACTTCCGGCGGAAGGTGGGCTAAGTCCTTTAGGGGTATTGCTTTGTCCGATAGCGCCCTATCGCTTTTTTGCATTTCTTGTCCCGCCTGAAATCATGCTATCATCAGGTCAGGAGCTTTCCACCGCCGCGGCAGGCGCCGCGAAATGAAACAGGAGGGATTCAAGATGACACACCCCATCGCCGTTTTGGCCGGTACCCCGGTGGACACGCAAATGGGCGTGGACTTTCTTACCGGAGCCGGCCTGTCGGGCACCGCGTTCCCGCTGTCCGCCGACCCCCGGCAGCAGACCGCCTTTCAGATCTCCTCCGCCGCCGAAAAGCAGGCCCGCGCCTTGGCTGTGCTGCGGCAGGCAATGGAGCAGGGCTGTGAAAAGGCCTTTGTCTACTGCAACTCCCTGTCCGCCTCCGTGGACTTTCCCGCCCTGGCCCGGGAGACCGGCATGAAAATCGTAACGCCGCTGGATGTATACCGCGATCTGGCCCCCCGGTACCGGCGGCTGGCGTTCATCGCCGCCAACGCTCAAGGGCTGGCGGGCATTGAGCGGGTGCTGCTGGCCGCCAATCCGGCGCTGGACACCCTGTCCGCCGCCGCGCTGCCGGTGGTGTTCGCCATTGAGCAGGGTGAAGACCCGGACCAGTTGGTGGAGCGCTACCATCTGGCGGAGCTGGCGGACTGGTTCGCCGCCTGCGGCATGGAGGCACTGCTGCTGGGCTGCACCCATTTTCCTTATTTTAAAGAGGCTCTGGCCAGGCGGACAAGCCTGCCCCTCATTGACCCGGCCCGGGAAATGCTGGAGCTGCTGCAAGCCTGAATGCAAAAAGGCCCCGCATCCATATCGGATGCGGGGCCTTTTTCACTTCACGCTGTTCACGCTGTCAAAATGCCGTACTTGCTCTGGAGCCGCCCCAGCTTTTCCAGAACCGGCCCGGTCAAAAACCACAGGTAAAGGGCCGTGGCGGCAGCCTGGACCAGATCCATGGGCAGGCCAGCCCCCCAGTAGGCCATGACCATTCCCCAGGTGAGCTCTCCCTGCCACATGAGGGCGGAGGCGGTATTCATGAGGAGCCCATACACGCCCACGGCGGACACCGCTCCGAAAACCGCCAGCGGCGCCCGTTCAGCGGGAAGGGGGCCACGGTGAAACAGTGCGCCCGCCAGCAGGCCGATAAGCCCCAGCGCGAACATCTGCCAGGGGGTCCAGGGTCCCTGGCCAAACAGCACGTTGGAGGCCAGCATGGTGACGGCCCCCACCAAAAAACCGCTCTCCCCTCCCAGGGCCGCGCCGGTCAGCACAGTGAGGGCAATGACCGGCTTGCACTGGGGCAGCATGGAAAAGGCCGCCCGGCCCGCCACACCCAAGGCGCAGAGGACGGCGATGACCGCCACCTCCCGAGCCTGGGGCCGCCGCCGCTCAAAGGAGAGCAGGAAGGCCGCCGTACACTCCAGCAGCACCAGCAGCGCGGTAAAGAGGTATTTCCGGTCCCGGAAAACCGTCATGCCCATCCAGATGGTCAGCGGCACCAGGGCCAGCCGGTGTCCCCTCCGCCGGGTTTTTGGGGAGGGTGCCTCCGTCTTCTCCGGCGGCAGGGGCCGTTTCTCCGGAGCCTGCGGCGGAGCCGGCGGCGTTTCCGCGCCGCCGCAGCATCCGACCACCTCCGCCGCCGTCACCGCCTCCGGCAGCTGCTCCCGGGCCATACGGTTGGCGGCGGTGGTATAAAAGCGGCTGCCGGCGAAAAAGCGCCGGGGAATATCCGCCGCCGCGGCGGCGCCGTCAAAGAGCAGCACGCACCATTGGGCATATTCCCCGCAGAACTCCAGGTCATGGCTCACCATCATAACGGCGGTCCCCTGCCGGCAAAGCGCCCGCAGGATGTCCGCCAGCTGCTGCTTGCAGGCGGGGTCCAGGCCCTTGGTGGGCTCGTCCAGCAGCAAAATGTCCGGTGTGCCCAGCAGCACCTTGGCCAGGGCCGTCCGCTGCTGCTCGCCGCCGGAGAGGTCGTATGGGTGGCGCTCCAGCAGCGGCTCCAGACCGCACAGGGCCGCCATGGCAGCCCTGCGGTGAGGGTCGCCGCAGACCTCCTCCAGCTCCTCCCGGACGGTCTTCCGGGCAAACAGGGCCTTGGGGTCCTGAGGCAGGGCCCCCACGGTGCCCCGCAGCTCCACCGTGCCCCGCTGGGGACGGTTCCGGCCGGACAGCAGGGACAGCGCCGTGGTCTTACCCGCGCCGTTGCCGCCCACCAGAGCCGCCAGCTCTCCCCGGCGGACCTCCAGGTCCAGTCCCCGCAGCACATCCGCCTCCTGCTTTCCGTAGCGGAACCACACATCCCGCAGCCGGGCCAGCACCTCTCCTGCCGGGCGCTCCGGCGCCGGAGGCAGGGGGGCAAGGGGATGGTCCGCGGCATAATCCGCCAGCCAGTCCTTCCCCTCCCGGACGGAGAGGGGGCAGGGCCGGTCATTGGGCACAGCCGCCCACACCCGGACCGGCACCGGCATGGCCCGGAACATGGCGCGGCCCATTTCCCGCAGCCGGGCGATGGCCTGGGCCGGCTGCCCCTGGCACACCAGCCGCCCTCCGTCCAGCACCAGCAGCTGGTCCGCCATGGGCAGCACCTGGTCCAGCTGATGTTCCGTGAGAATGACCGTGGTGCCCAACTCCCGGTGGACCCGCTCCACCGCCGCCAGGAAATCCGAGGCGGCAATGGGGTCCAGCTGGCTGGTGGGCTCGTCCAACAGCAGGACCCGGGGCTGCAGGACCATGGCGGAGGCCAGGTTCAAAAGCTGCTTCTGCCCGCCTGACAGGCGGGACACCTCCCGGTGGAACCAGGGCTCCATGCCGAAAAAGGCGGCGGTCTCCGCCACCCGGCGGCGGATGGCCGCCTGCTCCAGGCCCAGGTTCTCCAGGCCGAACGCCAGCTCATGCCACACCTTGTCGGTGACGAGCTGGCTGTCCGGGTCCTGGGCGACGAAGCCCATACCGGCGCTCTGCCGCCGCAGGTCCAGGTTTTCCAGGTCTTCCCCGTCAAAAAGAAGACGGCCCTGCCGCCTGCCCTTGGGGGCAAGGGCGGGCTTCAGCTGCCGCAGCAGCGTGGTCTTGCCGCAGCCGGAGGGACCGCACACCACGGTGAAGCTCCCCGGCGCTACGGAAAAACAGAGATTCTCCAAAGCCCAGGCCGTCTGCCCGGGATAGGCGAAGGACAGCCCCTCCACCTGATAAAGCGGTTCACCCATTCCAGGCCCTCCTTTCCGCCGCGGCCCACCGCAGCTCCTCCGCCAGGTCCAACAGCAGCGGCAGGGAACACAGCAATCCATAGGCCCCGTAGACGCTGAGGGCAAATGCCCCCAGCGATGCCCCCTGGGCCCGGGGGTAAAAGCTCCAGGCCAGGGCCTGGCTCCGGCAGCCCCAGGCGGTATATGCCCCGCAGAGGGCCATGGCCCCCAGCAGCACGCCGTCCCGCCGCCGGAAACGGTAAATGGAAAACGAGGTGCGGCCCGGCAGTCCGTAGCCCCGGCTGCGCATACTGTCCGCCGTGTCCACGGCACCCTCCAGAGACCAGGTGGTCAGAATGCCCAGCTCCGCCATCCGCCGCCGGAGCGCCCCGCCGCGGCCGTTTCCGCCCATGGCGTCCCGGGCGTCGGAGATGGTCCGGTGCCGCCGCCGCACCTGGGGGACGAACCGCAGCGTCATGGACAGCAGCAGGCTCAGTGCCGGGGCCAATCGGCCGAACAGGTACACGAACTTGTCCGTGGTCATGACGTCGGCACAGCAGCCCAGCCACAAAACGGCGCAGCAGAGCAGCGCCGCCGCAGCCAGACCGTAGAGGATGGATTCCAGGGTCAGGGGATTGCCCGAGGGGAAATAGGCCAGCACCGTGACGCCCCGGTGGCTGAACAGGGGGTTCACAACAGCCGTCAGCACCAGAAGCGGCAGCAGCGTCCGCCACATCCGCCAGAAGCGGCGGCGCCGCAGGTACGCCCCGTAGGCCGCCGCTCCCAGCAGAGAAATGGCCAGGAACGCCGGCCGCATCACCAGCATGGTCAACAGCAGCACCAGGGTGAAAAACACGAAGGCCACCAGCGGGTGGCACCGGGAAAAAGCGTCCCGTCCGTCCATGTCACGCCCCCAGCTGACCGCTGTCGCCGCCGCCCACATCCCGGCCCAAATCGCAGGTATACACCCACTCCACCCGGTCTCCCGGCGCCGCCGCCACAGCGGAGCAGCCCTTGTTGGGGAAGGTGCCGTTCACCCGGTACATCCACCCCGACAAGGCGCCGCCGTCAAATTCGTACAGGTTCCCAATACCCTCCACATAGGCGGAGCCGTAGCCGGGGGTGTCCTGGTACTCCATATGGATGCCCGCCTCCCGGCAGGCCCTTTGCAGCAGGTCAAACACGCTGTCCCCCTCCTGTATCTCCACCGCCGTGGGCGCCAGCACCACGCCGTCCCCGGGCACCAGTTCCCGGACGCCCTCCTCCAGCTGGTCCAGGTGCTCCAGAAGGACGGCGCAGGAGATAGAGACCGTGCAGGTGCCTGCCGCTGTTTCCTCCGGCTCCGCCGGAGCGGGAGCTTCCTCCGGCACTTCCTCCACCGGAGCGGGGAAAGCCGCTTCCGCCGCCTGCTCCGGCGAGGTTTCCTCCGCCGCGTCCCCGGAGGCGGCGTCTTCATGGGCAGCGGGTTCCGCCGGAAGCTGCTGCTCCTCCACAGGAGCCGTCTCCGGCGGCGTTTGCGCTTTTTGCAGGGAGCAAGCGCAGGCCAGTACCGCCAACGCCGCCAGCACCGCCAGGGCCAAAAGCTGTTTTTTCCGTTTCATACGTACCTTTCCTGTCACATCCAGGCAGCTGCCCAAAAGCAGGCGGCCAGCCCGGTCCGCGCGCCCCAGGCCGCCGCCTGGGACGCTGCCGTTTCCACAGAAACCGGCTCCGGTTTTACATCCGTCATATCATAGAGGAAGGGCTTCCCCGCCCGGGCCCGGCACACAGCCGCCAGGGCGTATAGTCCCTGCTCCGTGGCCATGGCATCCGCCTCCGTCTCCGCCGATGTGTGGCGGAAGCCCCGGCCCGGCAGATAGTCCGCCAGGAGGCCGTCCAGCAGCGTATGGCCGTTTTTCACAAAGCGGCCATCCTCCAGGGAAATGCCCCAGGCCACGAGGGCCACCAGCATCTGCGCGGCACTCTCCGCCGCGGCAAAGCCGCCGCTCTCCCCCTGCAAGGCAGACATCCGCTCCAGGGCCTTTTCCGCCGCCTGCGGGACCGCCGCCTGGTCCCGGTAAGGCGCCAGCGCCGTCAGCACCATGCCCGTCACGTCCGGGTCCGTCGTCTGCCCCAGGCTCCAGCCGCCCTCCGGCAGCTGGGACTCCAGCAGGAAATCCACATACAGCTGCCGGGTGGCCTGCACGGCGGCGCCGGGCGCCTCCGGCACGGCGTAGCCGCCGGCGTCCAGCGCAATGAGGGCCCAGGCGGCACCGTTGGCCCCCTGGCGGACCACCTTCCGGTAATCTCCCAGGGGGGCCAGCAGGTCTGTGCCGCCCACCTGCCGGGGGTCTTTGCCGATGGCCGTCAGAGCCAGGGACACCCGGGCGTACTCCGTATATTTTGTGGTGGAGAGAACGCCGCCGCATTCCGCCGCATAGCGCTCCACTTCCTTGTAATACCGCTCACAATACCCCTCCGGCAGGGCGTGGCCGCTCCGCGCCAGTCCCAGAACGGCCCATTCACCCCCCACGGTGCCCACCGACGGGGCGGGCGTCCGCTTCAGGACGCATTCCGCCGTATCCGCCAGGACCGTCTCCGGGGTCAGGCCGGCGGCGGCCGGTACGGTCAGGCACACCAGCAGTACGGCGGAGAGCGCCGCCGCCAAGATCCGCTTTCGCCAATTCACGGTTTTTCTCCCTTTCAGGCCAATTTTTCTTCCAGCCGCACCAAAAGCGCCGCGCTGTGGGCACGGGTCAAGGTCCCCTCCGGGCGCAGGGCGCCGTCGGTGCCGCCCTGGAAAACACCCTCCGCCACAGCCCACTCCATGGCAGGCCGGGCCCAGGCGCCCACGGCACCTCCATCGGAGAAGCCGTCCAGGGACGCTTGCTTACTGGTATCCAAGCCTTTACTTTTCGCATAGCGGGCCAGCACCGCCGCCATCTGCTGGCGGCTCATGGGGGCGTCGGGGCGGAAAGTACCGTCATCATAGCCCTCCACAATGCCCTGCTCCGCCGCCCAGGCCACCGCCGCGGCACAATAGCGGTCCGCCGCCACGTCGGAAAACTCCGCCGCTGTCTCCACGGCGGGGCTGCCGGCCATGCGGTATAGCACCGTCACCAGCATCCCTCGGGTCATGGGCGCATCAGGGGCGAACCGGCCGTCGCCGGTGCCCCGGAACCAACCCCGCTCCACGGCGGCCATCACCGCATCGTAACACCACATCTCCGCCGGGACATCGGCAAAGCCGGCAGCCGCCGTTTCCGCCTCCTGGGGCTTGTCCCCACTGCCGCCGGAACCGCCGCCGTACTCCGCGCCGCCGTCTTCCTTTGTATAGTCATCGGTGTAAAACCACACCACTTCACAGTTTTTCCGCAGCCGGTACTGGCCCGCGCCCACCTCCGGCAGGATGCCGTCCACCATGTACATCCAGCCGGAGCGGCTGCTGTGGTCGAACTCCGCCAGGCCGCCGATCTCGGACACGTAGCCGCTGCGGATGGTATACTCCACCCCCGCCGCGTCCAAGGCCGCAACAAGCGCCTCGCTGGCCGTGGTGCCCTCCGGCAGCGTTACCGTCCGGTCCACCAGGGTGGTGTAGTCCTTTTCATTGCTCTGATACGTATATCCGCCGCCGCAGGCCGCGCCGTCGTGGGTCTTGACCTGTACACTGACCTGAATGCGGGAGGCGGTGCCGCCGCCCTGCTCCCGGTCGAGGGACACGGTGACGGTCCGGTCCGAGCCCAGCTCCTCCTCTGTGACAGTCAGGGTGCCGCTGGCAGCCTGATAGCCTTCACAGCGCACCGTATAGGCGTAGGTGCCGCTTCCCAGCAGGAAGCTCCCGTCACCTTCCGCCATGCAGCCGGCCACCGCTACCTCCGCGCCGGCAGGCTCCACATCGAAGGTCACGCGGCAGCGCTGCCGGGCTGTTTCCGTCCGCTCCAGGGCATAGAGGTAGCCGGAATCATTGTGATAGTAAATGGTGCCGTCGCCGTCACAGATGGCGGAGGCGGTGCACCAGTCGGACTCCTCCGGTGTATACAGGGCGGAAAGGGCCAGGGCTTCGCCGTCGTCCTTCACCACGTACATGGCGCCGGGGGTGGTGTTCTGGGTCACATAGAGGTAGACAGCGCCCTCCTCCGTATAGGCCGTGGTCAGCAGGGGGGATGCCTGGACACCGGCGCCGGTGTCCGGGAAGGCCACCCGCCGCAGCTCTGCCAGCGTTCCGGCGTCCGCCGCCACCAGGCAGCCCTGGGCGCCGTAGTACACCACGCCGCCGTAGATGACCGGGGAACTGGTGCTGTACCCGGTGTCCTCATGCCGCACGCAGGCAAGGCCGCTGAGGGTGCCGTCCTCCGCCAGCTTCACGGAGCAGAGGTAGCCGCCGTTGGTGGTGAAATACAGCGTATCCCCGCTGCGGACCAGAGAGGACCGCACGCTGCCCATGCTCTCCAGCTCCACCTGGTCCAAAAGGGCGCCGGTAAGCCGGTCCCGGGAGAACAGGGACGCCGTCCCGCCGCTGTTGGCGTCGGTGCCGTAGACCACCGCGTTCTCCGTCACCAGCGGCGTGGCCCAATAGGAGCCGCTGGGGAAATTGGCCTCGTAAGCAGTCCAAAGGGCGGTCTTGGTCTCATTCTCCGCCGCCGGGTCCTCATCCTCCGCCGTCAGGCAGAAAAACATCGCCGGCGAGGAATTGCCGGTGGAGCCGTACACGCAGCCGTCCCGGTAAATGAGGGCCGTGGTGCACTGGCTGCCGAGAGACTCACTGACCCACAGGGAGGTCAGGTCCCCGGCGCTGAAGGCCTGGACCCGGCCATCCCCCAGGGGGACAAAGAGCATCCCGTCCCCGTAGGCCAGGGGCGCGTTGCCCCAGGCGCCGTCGGCGTCCGCCATGGTGCCCCGGGCCTTGACGGCGCCGGTCTCGCTGTCAATGCGGTAGATGGTGGTCCCGGCGGTGCAGAACAGGTCCCCGTCCACCATCAGCAGGGGGGAGACATAGTTCCACCCGTCGTTGAGGCTCTCGCTGCTGCGCCAGCGGAGGGCGGTCTCCTCCGCCGTCCGGGGCGTTTTGGCAGTTGTCACTGCCAGGTTGTCATCACTGTTGCGGAAGTTTTTCCACTGAGCCTCATACCGGGGCAGTCCGCTCTCCGCCGCAGTGCCGGTAACTGTCAGGGTGTACTCCGCGCTGACCGTGCCATCCCGGCTCTCCAGATGGATGCGGAAGGTGTTTTCCCCCTCCCGGACGGCATAGCGCTCCGCCAGCGGCTGGCCGTTGACGGTGACCACCGTGTTGTCCTTGTCTCCCGCCGCCGTGGGGGTCAGCACCAGGGAGGAGCCGAGCGCCGCGGAGGCGGTATAACCGTTCTCCCCCGCCTTGGAGACGGCGACCGTCTTGCCCTCTTCCGTTTCGGCAGTCAAGGACGCCAGCGCCACGGCCCGCTTCACCGTCACGGTATAAGCCGTTTCTTTGGTGCCGGACGCCAGTGTGCAGGCAATCTGGTTGGTGCCCGCCCGCAGGGCAAGTCCGGCGCCGACGCCGGAGGTCATGGGCACCGCTTCTTCCCCGTTGACGCTGGCGGAGATGGCATAACCCTCCGGAGCCGTCACCGTCAGGGCCACGCTGCCCTTTTCGCAGGCCTGGTCCGGCATGGTGTAGGCAGTGACCTCCGGGGAAAACGCCGGGGACAAGCCCTCCGCCTCCAGCTTGATGGCCGCTTCGGCGCCCGCCTCCGCCACGACCACCTTGCAGGAGGGCATGACGATCCGGCAGCCACCCTCCGTATAGCCCATGGCTGTAATTTGATAGGTGCCCGGCGTGTCAAATGTCATCACTGCCGCGCCGGTATCCTCTGTAATGTCGCACAGCCAATCCTCCAGCCGGCCGTCCTCATCCACCGTATAGGCCGAAAGGGCGTACCCGCTGTTGTAGACCGGCTCCGGCTGGGGGCCCGCATAGCCGTTCATATAAATGAAACCCCGCAGGTACAGCGTAAAGGGCTGCCCTGCCTCCGCCCCCACGGTATCCAGCGGTTGGCCGGAGCCGCCGGCGAACCACGTGAGATAATCGCACCAGGATGCGTCCTCATAATAGAAAAACTCCACCACATCGCCGTCGGCCAGGGGCGCCGTAGCTGCCGTATAGCCCATGCCATCCCCATCCATGGGATAGGCGTGGTTGACGGCAAAGCCGCTGTACAGCGCCGTTTCCCCGTTTCCGAACATGGCCTGGGGGCTGCCGTAGGAGATGGACAGATAGTCCTCCGCCGTCTCCGCCGTAAAGGCCTCGCCGTACAGCTTCCGGTGGGCCGCCACCAGGGCGTCCAGAACGGTGATCTCGCCCTCCGCCGCCGGCTCAAGCCCATACCAGTAGTTGGCCGCCATGCCGTAAGGGACCGTCAGCTGCTCCTCCCGCGCCAGGAAGTCCGTGCCCCGCTGGGCGCTGAGGGTCACGGTCACGGCAGAAGAAGCATCCGCTTCTCCTTCCTCTTCTCCCGCAGCCAGGGCATATCCCGGTAGCAGCTGGGTCAGCAGGACCAGCGCCAGCAGCCAGCTCGCCAATCGTTTTTTCATGTGTTTTCCGCTCCTTTCCGTCTCGCTGTTCCGCTTCTCTCCGCCGCCGGCTTTTGGAAGTATGAAAACGGCCGCGGCAGTCCTTCCGGACCGCCGCGGCCGTTTTTCCGCAGCACAGCCAAACACATCCGCTGCCGCAGATGTGTTTCAGCAGTCATGCAAAGTAGGTCTCCTGACTCGTGATAGGGAGCAAGCGCTCCTGCGGTCCCGCCTACCTTCTCAGTTTCCCAATGGCGGACTTTCGTCCAGCGCCGCTGCGCGGCCCTTCGGCGGTCTCTCTCACATACAGTGCCGGCACGCTTCGGATTCTCACCGAATTCCCTCATCCCGGGGCCATTGACACCAAAGGCTCCGGGACACGATGCACCTGTTCATTTGCCGCCATTATAGTGCGCGGAGCCGCAGCCTGTCAATGCCCGGCGGAAAAACGCTCTTTTTTCGGATATTTACGGGCAAAGCCGGCGGTAAAATCTTGAAAAGCTCCACATGATATGGTAAATTAGATTGGTTACTGTAAAAAAGGAGGCACCACTATGTCTGCCCTGAAAGAAGAAATCTCCCGGCGCCGGACCTTCGCCATCATCTCCCACCCGGATGCCGGCAAAACGACCCTGACGGAAAAATTCCTGCTGTACGGCGGCGCCATCGCCCAGGCCGGCGAGGTGAAGGGCAAGCGGGCCCGTGCCGCCACCTCCGACTGGATGGAGATCGAAAAGCAGCGCGGCATCTCCGTCACCTCCTCCGTCATGCAGTTCCAGCACGACGGCTTCTGCATCAACATTCTGGATACCCCGGGCCACCAGGATTTCTCCGAGGACACCTACCGCACCCTTATGGCCGCGGACAGCGCCGTCATGGTCATCGACGGCGCCAAGGGCGTGGAGCCCCAGACCCGGAAGCTGTTCAAGGTCTGCGCCCTGCGGCACATCCCCATTTTCACCTTCATCAACAAGATGGACCGGGAGACCCGGGACCCGCTGGACCTGTGCGAGGAAGTGGAGCGGGAGCTGGGCATCGACACCTACGCCGTCAACTGGCCCATCGGCTGCGGCAAGGAGTTCCAGGGCGTCTATGACCGGGAAAAGCAGCGCATTTTGTTCTTCCAGGCCGAGGAGCGGGGCAAAAAGGTCAGCTCCGCCGAGGTGGCTCTGGATGATCCCGCTCTGGATGACATGATCGGTGCCAAAAAAGCCGCGGCCCTCCGGGAGGAAGTGGAGCTGCTGGGCGCCGGCCGGGAGTTCGATATGGAGGCGGTGCGGAACGGCACATTGTCCCCCGTGTTCTTCGGCTCCGCCCTGACCACTTTCGGCGTGGAGCCCTTCCTGGAGGAGTTTCTCCGCATGACCACCGCTCCCCTGCCCCGGGTCTCCGACAAGGGCGAGGTAGACGTGTTCAGCGAGGACTTTTCCGCCTTCGTTTTCAAGATCCAGGCCAACATGAACAAGGCCCACCGGGACCGGCTGGCCTTCATGCGCATCTGCTCCGGCAAGTTCCAGCGGGACACGGAGTACTACCACGTTCAGAGCGGTAAGAAGCTGCGGCTGAGCCAGCCCCAGCAGATGATGGCCGCCGAGCGGGAGATCGTGGAGGAGGCCTACGCCGGCGACATCATCGGCGTGTTCGACCCGGGCCTGTTTTCCATCGGCGACACCATCACCGTCCCCGGCAAGAAGTTCAAGTTCTCCGGCATCCCCACCTTCGAGCCGGAGCATTTCATGCGGGTCTCCCCCAAGGACACCATGAAGCGCAAGCAGTTTATCAAGGGCACGGAGCAGATCGCCCAGGAGGGCGCCATCCAGATCTTCAAAATTCCCGGCGCCGGCCTGGAGGAGGTCATCGTGGGCGTGGTGGGCACGCTGCAATTTGACGTGTTCCAGTACCGGATGCGCTCCGAGTACGGCGTGGAGCTGTATATGAACGGCCTGCCCTACGACCACCTGCGGCTCATCACCGCCTGCCCCTGCCCGCCGGAGGACCTGGTGCTGTGCACCGGCGCCGCCATTTTGGAGGATTTCCGGGACCGGCTGCTGGTGGCCTTCGGCGGCGAGTGGTCTGTGGGCTTCCTCACCAAGCACAACCCCGGCCTGGAGCTGGCGGATTCCCTGTCTGTGTAAACAAAAACAGCGTGTACGGATGTCCCGTACACGCTGTTTTTTTACTGGATTTCCTCCAGAATGCGCTTGATGAGCGCCACCCGGCGGAAAGGCGTCATGAGATAGATGCCGTCGGTATAGGGCTCCACCTCCCGGGCCACCCGGGCGGAAATGCGGACGGCCAAATCCTCCGCCTCCTCCCGCTCCTTGCCCTTATACAGGGCCACGATCTCGTCACACACCCGCATACCGGAGATCTCGTTGTTGAGGAAGCAGGCGTTTTTATAGCTGACCACCGGGAACACGCCGCCCAAAATCTTCCCCTTCAGGGTCTCACGGGCCAGCTTCAGATTCTCCAGGGCCTCCGCCGACAGCACCGGCTGGGTCAAAAAGCCCGCCACGCCGCACTCCTCTTTCTCCTGGGCCATTTTCAGCTGGATGGCAAAGTTCCGGGCGTTGAGGTTCAGGGCGCCGAAAATGCGGAACGGCGTGGTGAGGGTGCTCTCATTGAGGCCGCTGACATAGCGGGCCAGCTTCCGGGAGTTGAAGTTGAACACGCTCTTCACCTCGCTGCGGTCCTCCGTGGGGATGGGGTCGCCGGTGACCAGCAGCACGTTATGTACGCCCTCGATGGAAAGGCCCAGCAGCAGCGCCTTGGTGGCGTTCAGGTTCCTATCCCGGCAGGCCATGTGGGGCAGGGACTCCACCCCCAGTTCCCGCTTGACCTTACAGGCCAGCAGGCTGCTGTCCGCCCGGGGACGGCCCACCGGGCAGTCGGCGATGGTCACCACGTCGGCGCCGGCGTCCCGCAGCGTCTCCACGCCGTCCAGGAAAAAGCCGATGTCATCGTCCACCGGCGGGTCCAGCTCCACGGCCACCACCCGCTTGCCGGCGCTGAGCTTGTCCCACAGGGGGTTGTCCCCCGCTGTCCGCGGGGGCCGCTGGCTGCTTTTGGGACTCTCCTGCCGGGCGGGCAGGGGCTTGGACAGGGCGGCGGCCAGCCGGGCCATGTGCTGGGGCGTGGTGCCGCAGCAGCCGCCCACGATGGCGGCGCCGCTCTGGACGATCTCCACCATTTTCTCGGCGAAGTAGTCCGGTGCGCCCTGGAACACGGTCTTATGACCCACCACGGTGGGATAGCCCACGTTGGGCATGGCGGAGAGGATGACGCCTTCGATATCCGTGCGCTGGATCTGCTCCAGAACGTGGTGGGGGCCGGAGACGCAGTTGTAGCCCACGGCGTCCACCCCCGGCAGCTGGGCCGTCTGGCGGAACAGCTCCGCGCCCCGGCGGCCCTCCCAGGTGACGCCATCGGAGCTGACGGCGAAGGATACGATGAGGAAGGACTCCGGGCACTGCTCCTTCAAATACCGGGCCAGCTCCGGGATGCCGTCGTTGGTGGGCAGGGTCTCCACCAGGAAATTGGTGACACCCTGGGCCAAAAACTCTTTCGCCTGACGGCAGTAAGCCTCCGCCGGGGTGACGCGCTTGCCCTGGGGCACGGGCCCCATGTCCGCGAACACCCAGGCGCCGAAGGGCTTTGCCGCCTCCTTGGCAATGCGGCAGCCGGAGCGGATGATCTCCAGGGCCAGCGCCCCATTGCCCTCCGCCAGCTCCGCGCCCACGCCGAAGGTATTGGTCTTGATGGCCCGGCAGCCGGCCTCCAGATAGGCCCGGTGGATGGTCAGGATCTCCTTGGGCCGGTCCAGGTTGGCCCGCTCGCACTGGTCGGAGGGCAGGCCGGTCAACGTGTTGAAATAGGTGCCCATGGCACCGTCGAACAGCAGGGGCGTCCCCTGCTTTAATGCGCTTCTGATGTCCATTATCCCAATACCTCTCTGGCGATCTCCACGGACTGCCGCGCGTCCTTGGAGTAGTAATCCGCCCCCATCTGGTGGGCATATTCCGGCGTCACCACCGCGCCGCCCACCATGATGGCGGGAGGCTCCGGCAGGGTCTGGAGAAGATGGATGGTCTCCTCCATGGCCGGCAGGGTGGTGGTCATGAGGGCCGACAGGCCCACCAAGCGGATGTGCTCCGCCTCCACCGTTTGCAAAATGGTCTCCGGCGGAACGTCCCGGCCCAGGTCGATGACCTCGTAGCCGTAGTTTTCCAGCACGGTCTTGACGATGTTTTTGCCGATATCGTGGATGTCGCCCTTGACGGTGGCGATGACCAGGCTTCCCTTTTTCACCGGGGCGCCGCCCTTTTGGGCGATGGAGGCCCGGATGACCTCGAACACCGCCTGGGCCGCCTGGGCGGCGCTGAGGAGCTGGGGCAAAAATACCTTGCCCTGTTCATAGCCCTCGCCCACCTTGTCCAGGGCGGGGATCAGGTGGCCCTCCACCAGGGAGAGCTCGTCCTCCGTCGCCAGCGCGGCCTTGGCCAGCTTGCCGGCGTCGGCCCGCAGGCCCCGGATGATGGCCTCGTCCAAGGTCATATCCGCCGCGACCGGGGCAGGCGCCGCCTTGGCGTCCACGCCAGCGAAGCGGTCCACGTAGGCCCGGCACTCCCGGTCCTCTCCGGAGAGCACCCGGAACGCCGCCACCGCGTCCATCATCTCCCGCTGGTTGGGGTTGATGATGGGCAGGCTCAATCCGGCCCCCAGGGCCTGGATGAGGAAATTCTGGGTGATGAGAGGCCGGTTGGGCAGGCCGAAGGAGATGTTGGACACGCCCAGCACCGTCCGAAGACTCAGTTCCTCATGGACGGTCCGCACCGCCCGCAGGGTCTCCACCGCCTGGTCCTGCTGGGCGGAGACCGTCAGCGTCAGGCAGTCGATCCACACATCCTCCTTGGGAATGCCGTGGGCCAGGGCCGCCTCCAGGATGCGGCGGGCAATGGTCACCCGGCCCTCCGCCGTCTGGGGGATGCCGTTTTCATCCAGGGCCAGGCCCACCACGGCGGCGCCGTATTTCTTCACGATGGGCAGCAGCCGTTCCAGCACCGCAGGGTCGCCGTTGACGGAGTTCACCGCCGCCTTGCCGTTGTACACCCGCAAGCCCGCTTCCAAAGCCGCCGGGTTGGTGGAGTCCAACTGCAGGGGGATGTCCAGGGCGCTTTGCAGCTTTTTCACCACCCGGGGCAGCATGGACACCTCGTCCACGCCGGGATAGCCCACGTTCACATCCAGGATATCCGCTCCGGCGTCCACCTCCTGGAGGCCCACATCCAGAATATAGTCCAGGTCCTCCTCCAGCAGGGCCTGCTGGAACCGCTTTTTGCCGGTGGGATTGATGCGCTCGCCGATGACCCGCACGCCGTCCAGCCGCAGAGGCTCCGTGGCGGTGCAGACGAAGGGCACGGCGTCATAGTGCCGCTTGGCCGGCGTTTTGCCCTCCAGCGCCGCCGCCACGGCCCGGATATAGGCCGGGGACGTGCCGCAGCAGCCGCCAAACAGCGTGACGCCCAAATCCAGACAGGGGGCCAGCGCCGCCGCGAAGGCCTCCGGACCCATGTCGTAATGGCCGTCCACCGGATCCGGCAGGCCCGCGTTGGGCTTGGCAATCACCGGAAGGCGGGTGTTTTCGCACAGCTCCTTCAGCATGGGCGCCAGCATATCCGGCCCCAGGGAGCAGTTGAGGCCGATGGCGTCCGCTCCCAGACCCTCCAGGGTCCGGGCCATGGAGGCCACGGTGCAGCCGGTGAAGGTACGGCCCCGGGGCTCAAAGGACATGGTGACGAAGGTCGGCAGGGCCGTGTGCTCCTTCACCGCCAGCAGCGCCGCCTTGGCCTCGTACAGGTCCGTCATGGTTTCAATGACCGCCAGGTCCGCTCCCGCCCGGGCGCCGGCCTCCGCCATCTCCCGGAACAGGTCATAGGCCCGCTCAAAGGGCAGGCTGCCCATGGGCTCCAGCAGCTCTCCCAGGGGGCCGATGTCCAGGGCCACCAGGGCCCGGCTCCCCACGGCCTCTTTTGCCAGCTGCACCGCCGCTGTGACGACCTCCGCCACAGAGCGGCCGGTCCGCTCCAGCTTCAGGCCGTTGGCGCCGAAGGTGTTCGTGTACACCACCTGGCTGCCGGCGTCCACATATTCCTCGTACACGGAGCGCAGCAGCGCCGGCTCCGTCAGGTTCAGCAGCTCCGGCTGGCCGCCGGGGGGCAGGCCCCGCTGCTGCAGCACGGTGCCCATGGCGCCGTCCAGTATCACGATCTTGTTTTGGATCCCCTCAAATCCCACAGTGCTTTCCTCCTTTGCGCAGGCGGCAGCTGGCCGCCATGGCGCAGTATGCGCAGCCCCGGACCCGGGCCATCTGCGGCCGGTCCGCGATGCCGATGACCGCCGTCACCGATTTCATCGGGTTCATCAGGAAGCTGTCCGACACATGGATGCCCACCCGGCGCCCTGCGTCCAAGGCGGCACAGACCGCCGGCTGGATGCTCAGCGGCAGGTCTCCATAGCCGGGGCTGAAGCGGTCCGTGAGGAACAGTCCCGGCAGGCGGACATGGAGTTCCTCCTCCGCGGTGTTGCAGCCGCTCTCCACCCAGGCGCTGCCGCAGGCGTCCAGCATGACGGCCCGGCCCATATCCCGGGCCTGCTCTTTCCGCAGCAGCGTGTCAAAGCCGGGCCCCAGGGTGCAGGCCAGCAGCGCCGCCCGGCGGCACTGGGCCAGCATGGTGGACGCCGTGGCGCCGGGCAGCCGCACGCCTGTACCCACCAGGAGAATGGCGCCGTCCTCCCGGGCCAAGTCGAACACCCGGTACACATACCGGGGCTCCAGGGCTGCCGTCAGCTCCGCCGCCACCGCCTCCAGCTGCCGCCGCAGGGCATCGTCCCCCTCTCCCGCGCCCAGGTAGCGCATGGCCTCCATGATATCCAGCTCCACGGTTTCACTTCCTTTGCATATTCTTTAATACTATAACTGGTTTTCACTAAAATGTATAGCCCTTTTTCCCGGAATTTCCTGAAAAAAGAAGATACACCGTCCGGCTGCGCTTTCAAAACGGACTCCGGAGTTGCCTCCGGCAAAAGAAAAAGGACATCCAAAGCTGGATGTCCTCATGCAGGGCTCCCGCCGGGACCCAGCACTGCGGTCCCGTCACTCGGCCGTGAATCCAGCGAAGCGATTCTCGGCCGAAGGCGAAGAAACTTCCTGTCCGGCTAAGAAGCCTCGCCGCAGGCGGGGATTCGTGTCAAACAGGAAGTTTCTGAACCCGAGCGGGCCACGAGGCTCGAACCCGCTTCCCGGCATCCCATGAACGCAGGGTCCCCGCCGAAACCCAGCGGAGCGGTTTCGGTGGGGAGAGGACGAGCAGTGAAATGAGCGAAGGTTTGGCATCAGACAAACCTGAGAGATATGGAGCTTGTGAGGACGATGGCCATTCGCAGGAACCCTGCCTCTCCTCTGATTGAATATGCGCTTCGCGCATGGGTGGAAAGCGGGGCAGCGCCGCCTGCGGCGGATGAAGCGCTCCGCTTTCGAGGAAGCGCCCCGGTTTCCGGCTTTTGGCGAAAGTCGGAAACCGGAGTGGCGCGACGGTGTTTGGCAGCGAGTTCGCTTCTAACAAAAGAAAAAGGACATCCAAAGCTGGATGTCCTTTCTGCGCTGGAGCGGGCAACGAGGCTCGAACTCGCTTCCCGGCATCCCACGAATGGCCTCCGGCCATTCGCAGGAACCCTGCCTCTCCTCTGATTGAATATGCGCTTCGCGCATGGGTGGAGGCAGCGAGTTCGCTTCTAACAAAAGAAAAAGGACATCCAAAGCTGGATGTCCTTTCTGCGCTGGAGCGGGCAACGAGGCTCGAACTCGCTACCTCCACCTTGGCAAGGTGGCGCTCTACCAGATGAGCTATGCCCGCGGAACAAGGGTTATTTTAGCAAAGGAATGTCCCCTTGTCAAGTATTTGTTTTCAGATTTTCTGAAATTTCTTCTTCCGCCGTTTCCGGCTCCGGCGTTTCTGCCGCCGGCGGCACCGGCTGGGCATCCAACTCCGCCCCCTCCAGGACAAATTCGATGAGCCCCGCCGTTTCCTCCGCCGGATAATAATAGACACCCCAGGGCGGCGTGTCCGCCAGGCCGCGTTCTTCCCGCAGCTGGGCAACGATCTCCGCCACCCGCTCCCGGTCCCCTGCCCGCCAGTAGCCAATGCGCACCGCCAGCTCCGTCTCCCCATTGTCCAATGCCGTCTCCAGCAAGCTGGACAGGGCCTCCGTGCTGGTGGCGTTCACCACCGCCTGGATCTGCTCTGCCGTGCGGCGGTAGCTGATCTGGACGGACACCTCGTAATAGCCCCGCTGGGCCTGGCTGGAGGAGGTGATAAACTCCACGGCGTAAGCGCCCATGGGCGTCTCCTGCTGGATCTCCGTGGTGGCCTGCTCCAGTGTCTCCGCCACCGTCATGTCATCCTTAAAATTGTAGAGCCGGATGGTGGCGCTCTCCGTGTGCTGCCCGATGAGCAGCAGCAGGTCGTTGACGATGTCCTGGTGGTTCTCCGCCCGGAGGGTATCCGCCGCCTCGCTCTCCCAGAATTTGCTGCTGTGGGGCTCCACGATGCTGTACTGGCGCTCCAGAAGGGAGGCGCACCCCGTCAAAAGCAGCAGGGCGCACAAAGCGGCGGCAGTTTTCAGCTTTTTCACGGAGCACACCTCCTTTCCGGCAGTCTTAATAACCCAGGTCCTCGTCCACCAGGACCACTTCCATCTCCATGCCCATCATGGCCTCCCACAGCACCACAAGGCCCCGGCAGATGCGTCCCGGGCTCTTGCAGTCATAGCAGCGGTCGCCCTTGACGGCGCAGGGGGTCTTGCAGTTCAGCCGCTGGGCGTTTTTCGGCGCGGCGATGTTCCGGGCCCGCCACAGGGCCTGGTCGTAGGTGGGCGCCAGCTTGTTGCGGCCCACGACAAAGTACACCTTCTCATGGCCGAACAATGTGCCGGCCACCCGGTTGCCGGCGCCGTCGATGTTGATGAGTTCTCCGGTCTCCGCCAGACCGTTGACGGAGGTGATGTACACCTGGGCGTTCATGGCGGCGGTGCGCTCCGCGGGGCCATTGGTCCAGTGCCAGTGGACCTCGTTGTGGGAGGCCAGCAGGTCGTGCAGTCCCAGCTCCTGGACGGTCATGGAGCCGCCGATGCCCACGCTTTTTCCGTCGATGGCGCCGTTCAGGTAGGCGGCGGCCTCCGCGCCGGCGGCAAAGGTCTTCACCGCAAAGCCCCGGTCTGTCAGGTTCTTCTGGACAGTTGCGAAGTCGGTCATTATAACTCCTCCTTTTGATAATCGCCGAATCCCTCGCCCAGCACGTCATGGGCGTCGCAGACGATGAGGAAGGCGTTGGGGTCGATGTCATGGACCGTGCGCTTGATCTGCACGATCTCCTTTTGCTTGAAGGCCACCAGCAGCACCTGCTTGGGCGCGCCGGTCCAGCCGCCCTCGCCCTGGAGGATGGTGACGCCCCGGTTCTGCTGCCGCAGCAGGGCGTCGGCAATGGACCGCCAGCGGTCGGAAATGACGTAGGCCACCTTGGAGGTATCCAGGCCGTAAAGCACGGTGTCCATGACCTTTGTGGACACGAAAATGGCCACCGCGCCATACAGCGCCGCCTCCACCCGGCCAAACGCCAGGGCCGCCAGCGCCAGCACGGTGCCGTCCGGCAGCAGCATGAGCTTGCCCATGGGCAGCCAGGGAAATTTCAGCTTTAAAAGCCGGGCCACGATATCCGTTCCGCCGGTGGTGGCGCCTTGAGAGAACACCATGCCGAAGCCCAGGCCCATAGCGGCGCCGCCGCAGAGACAGGCCAGCATGGGGTCCATGGGCGGGAACTGCCGCAGGGCGGCAATGGCGTCGATGGCCAGGGAGCTGACCGCCAGGGAGTACAGGGACGAGGCCAGCAGGTGCCAGCCGATGAACTTCCATCCCGCCAGAAACAGCGGGATGTTCAGCACAAAGGCCAGCGTGCCCACGGAAAGCCCCGGGGCCAGGGCGTTGATGACCTGGGCAAGGCCGGTGATGCCGCCCATGGCCACCTGGTTGGCGGCGAAAAAGACGTCAAAGGCCAGGGCAAAAATGACGGAGCCCAGGGTGATGATGCCGTAGCTTTTCAGTTGTTTTTTCATAGGGTCTTCCAATATCTCCTCAATCCAGCAGGTCCAGCTGCTTTTCCTCGGAATCCTCCTGCCGCAGCAGGGCGCCGGCGGCGGGCAGGGCCCGGACCCGGTAGCGGCTCAGGTGGGAGATGCCGCTCTCCTCCAGGGTCTTCACGGTGTCCAGGCGGTATTTGGGCTTCAGATTCATGACCGCCACGCCCTGGGTGGTGCGGGTGGTCTTGGGAGCGAGCAGCGCCGTGTGGAAAATGAGGCAGCGGGGCTCCGTGGAATACACCGCCAGCTCACAGTCGCTGTCGATGCGGCGGATGCAGGCCAGAGGCGCCTTGTCGGAGTAGGCGCCGGTGAGCTTGCGGCGGTTGGAGGTGGTCTGGTAGGCCTTGATCTCCACCCGGGCCGCCTTGCCGTTTTCAAAGAAGAACAGCAGGGCGCCGGAGTAGTCTCCCGGCAGCACGGCAAACACCACGTTCTCCCCGGCGTCCATATTCAGCTTGGCGGGCAGGTAATCGCCCAGGACGCTGGCCTTGGCGTCGTCGAAGTCGCTGAGGCGGGCCTTGTACACCTGGCACTTATCCGTGAAGAACATGACCTCCGCGGCGTTGGTGGTCTCGAAGCTCTGGCGCAGGCCGTCACCCTCCTTGTACTTCTGCTCGCTGTTCATGCGGAGGGAGGCGGGAGTGATCTTCTTGAAATACCCCTCCCGGGACAGGAAGATGCTGACGGGGTAGTCCTCCACCGCCGTCTCCTCTTTGTACTCCTCCACCTCGTGGCCGTAGACGATGGCGGTACGGCGGGGCTCGCCGTACTTCTTCGCCACCGCCGTCAGTTCGTCCACGATGATCTTTTTCACCCGCTTGGGGCTGTTCAGGATGTCCTCCAGGTCGTCGATCTCGTCCTGCAGGGCCGCCGTCTCGTTGACCCGCTTGAGGATGTACTCTTTATTGATGTTGCGCAGCTTGATCTCCGCCACGAACTCCGCCTGGACCTGGTCGATGCCGAAGCCGATCATCAGGTTGGGGATGACCTCGGCCTCCTCCTCCGTCTCCCGGATGATCTGGATGGCCTTGTCGATGTCCAGCAGGATGCGCTTGAGGCCCTTCAACAGGTGCAGCTTTTCCCTGCGCTTGTTCAGGACGAAATAGGTCCGCCGCCGGACGGACTCCGTCCGCCAGGCGGTCCACTCCTCCAGCAGCTGCCGCACCCCCAGCACCCGGGGGCTGCCGGCGATGAGGACGTTGAAGTTGCAGGCAAAGGAATCCTCCAGGGGCGTCTGCTTGTAAAGCTTCATCATGAGCTTGTCCGGGTCCACGCCCCGCTTGAGGTCGATGGCCAGCTTCAGGCCGCTGAGGTCCGTCTCATCCCGCATGTCGGCGATCTCCTTGGCCTTACCGGCCTTGATGAGCTCCGCCACCTTGTCCAGAATGGCCTCCACCGTGGTGGAGTAGGGGATCTCGTAGATCTCAATGAGGTTTTCTTCCTTCACATAGCGGTACCGGGCCCGGACCCGGACGCTGCCCCGGCCGGTGTCGTAAATGTCCCGCAGGGCGGCGGGGTCGCAGATGAGCTCACCGCCGGTTGGGAAATCCGGCGCCAGCAGCGTCTCCGTCAAATCGCAGGCGGGGTTCTTCAGGTAGGCGATGGTGGTGTCGCAGACCTCCTTCAAATTGAAGCCGCAGAATTGGGAGGCCATGCCCACGGCGATGCCACTGTTGGCGGACACCAGGATGTTGGGGAAGGAGGTGGGCAGCAGGGCCGGCTCCTTCATGGTGTTGTCGTAGTTGTCCACAAAGTCCACGGTGTCACTGTCGATGTCCCGGAACAGCTCCGCGCAGATGGCGGTGAGCTTGGCTTCCGTGTACCGGGGCGCCGCCCAGGACATATCCCGGGAGTAGGACTTGCCGAAGTTGCCCTTGGAGTCCACAAAGGGGGTCAGCAGCGCGCCGTAGCCCTTGGACAGGCGCACCATGGTGTCATAAATGGCGGCGTCGCCGTGGGGGTTGAGGCGCATGGTCTGGCCCACGATGTTGGCGGACTTTGTCCGGGCGCCGGTGAGCAGGCCCATTTTGTACATGGTGTACAGGAGCTTGCGGTGAGAGGGCTTGAAGCCGTCGATCTCCGGGATGGCCCGGGAGACGATGACGCTCATGGCGTAGGGCATGTAGTTGGTCTCCAGGGTGTCGGTGATGGGCTGCTCCACCACCTGGGCGCGAAGACCCAGGACGTTGGGGTTATTGACTTTGGGGTGCCCCTCCTGGGGCTGCTTTTTCTTCGGCATACGTTTGGTTCCTTCTCATCATGATTTCGCAGGGGACCGCGGAGACGGGATGTACCGTCTCCGCGGAACAGGGAGATTACGCAAACAGCTCCGGCACGGGGCTGCCGTTTTCCTCAAAGGGATATTCAAAGGGGTCCTCTTCCTCATAGGGGTCGATGACCGTCGCCCCCGCCGGGGGCGCGGTGACAGGCCGGGCGGTGGTGGCGGCGGTGGTGGCGGTATAGCGCAGGTTCAGGTCGAACTGGTTTTTCAGGCGCAGCAGCATCTGCATATTCACTCTGGCGGCGGAAACGCTGCCGGAGGCGTCCACCAGCACCACGTCGCCGTAGCCGCTGTCCTTGTTCTGCACCAGCACCCGGAAGGTGGCGTCGCCGGACTGGGCGATCTTCAGCTCCAGGTCCAGCTTTTCAAACTCGCTGGCCCACTGGGCGTATTCCTCACCGCCCTCGGCGGCCAGGGCCGCCTCATAGTCCGCCTTGTCATAGCGGAGGACGCTGTATCCGCCGCTGCTGCGGAAGCACTCGTCGCCCACATACGATGCAAGCTCCCCGGCAGTCTCCATCAGGTCCCGGTACACCAGCACCGGCGTGCCGTATTTGGCATAGGCCAGCGCGTTTTCATACAGGGCGCCGCCCACGGTGGAAACGCCGGCGCTCTCCAGCTCCTCCAGAGAGGTCATGGGCACCGCCAGCCAGCTGCCGTCGGCGTAGGTACCGTAGGTCAGCTGGGACAGGCCCGGCACCTTCATGTACAGCATGCCGCCCTCGCCGTCATAGATGACCTCCAGCCGGGCATCCTTCAGCGAAGCCGCCAGCTGGGCCAGGTCCTCGTAGTTCATCATGCCCGCGGCCACCATCAGATTGGCCAAGTCTCCCATCTTCAGCTTGGCGGTGAAGTTCACGGTGGTGCCGCTGGCCAGCAGCTCCATATCCGCGCTGAACCGGTAGGTCTTGTTGCCGTTGATGGAGTCCAGCATGGTCAAATCGCCTTCCAGCTTGGCGGTGGTCTTGTAATGGTCCCCGGCGCCGCCGGATTGCATAACTTTCAGGAAGCGGTTCAGCACGGTGAAGCGGCTGTCCATCTCCGCCGTTATCTTGTCCCGCCGCAGGATCACCGCCGTGTCATACGTCCCGTCCCACAGGACGTCGCAGCCCAAGGCCTCGGCGAAGAAGCGGACGGGGATGTAGGTGCGGCCGTTTTTATAGTAGCAGGGCACGTCCATCTGGACGGTGGTCTCCGTGCCGTCGGCCAGGGTCATGAGGGCGGTGTCCCGGCCGTCCTGGAAGCGCATCGTCACGCCCTCCAGGCGGCACACCGCCTCGCCGTTTTCATACGTCACGGTGCCGCCGAAGGCCTCCAGCACCTGGCGGCAGGGCACCATGGTGCGGCCGTTCACCACCTCGGGCACCGCGTCGGGGAACTGCACATAGGTCCCGTCCACCATGACGCCCACCTGGCCGGCCACGCCGCCCAGCTGCGCCCGGGTCCGCTCCACCTCCTGGGCCATCCAATAGTCCCACCACTGGTCGTCCAGCCACTCCTCCAGCAGGCATTCCCGGAAGTCCTCCTCCGTCTCCAGGAGCCAGTCCTCCATGAACGCCTCCTTGGAGTCGTAATACTCCGCCTGCCAGCACTCGCCGGAGTTCCAGTAGTCATCCGCGTCGAAGGCGGCGATCTCGCCGGCCTTGGACGCCTCCCAGCTCTCGCGGGCCAGGGCATATTCCACCTGCTCCTGATAGGCGCTCTCGTCGCCGTCAAACCAGTAGGCGATGCACTCCTCCCGGGAGGAGAAGCCGTATTCCTGCCACAGGGGCGGGTCCGTGTCCTCCGCCGCGAAGGCGGGGACCGCCAGGGACAGTGCCAGCATCAGCGCCAGCAATACCGCGGTCAATCGTTTCATAAGGCACCTGCTTTCTTTCCTATTTTTCAGCTGACGGAGGCCAGCAGGCTCTCCGCCGTCACACCGGGCACGCCGGTGATGGAGGTCTTGAACATGGCGTCGTCAAACAGATCGCTGTAATTCTGCATCAGTTTTTTCACATAGGGGCCCCGGGTGACGGTCCACGGGTCCTTGGTCCCCACGTCTTCCCTGGCCCACCAGTTGTAGCCGTCCAGGTAGTTTTCAAAGGCCTCGTCCCAGCTTTTGAAATTCTCCTGCAGCAGCGTGGCCGCCGGCTCCAGCATGGCCAGAGCCTCAGGGTAGGTGAGATAGCCCGCCGCGTAGCCCCACTGAACCAGATTGCTCATGCGGAACAGGTCCCAGCACAGGATGCCCCGGTCGCCCCACTTCTGCCCCAGCCGCTTGGTATAGGGGAGCATGTAGGCGTCCATGCCCTCCGCGTTTTTCAGCACTTCCCGGTACTCCGCCGCCGACATCCCCTCGATCATGGCCACATAGGACTGGAAGTCGGCGTTGTGTCCGGAATCGGTCATGCTGCACACCGTTTGAATGAGGCTCTCCCGGCCGGTGATGCCCCAGCTGTCCTCCAGGATGTACCGGGCCCACTCATAGGTGTAGACGGTCCCCACGGCGGAGGGCTTTCCGATGGCGTCCATGCCGTAGGAGAGGCCCCGGCCCTTGCCGCCGAACACCGTGGGCCTGCCGCCGTTGTTGACGGCGTTGAGGTAAGCGCCCATGGCCATGGCCCAGGGCTCCAGGTTGGTGTCTCCCGCCAGGGCCTTGTTCTCCGTGACAGCGGCGGTACGGCTCTCCGCCACCCATTGGATGCTCTGGCCGAACAGCTCCGACACGTACCGGGCGGGGATCATGGTCCGCCCATTTTCAATATAGGGGGCGATGTCCATGGTAAAGGGCTGTCCGTTGACAGTGCAGGTCTTGCTGCCGATGGGCATGACGATCTCCACCCCCGCCCGGACGATACGGGCGGCCTTGAGCTCTTTGTCATAGGACACGTCGGCGCCCAACTGCTCCGCCAGGCACCGGACGGGGATCATGGTCCGGCCGTTGACCACCCGGGCCAGATTCTCCGTATTCACCCAGTTGCCGTCCAGCGTCACGTTGGCCCGGGTCTTGGCGATTTCCGCCTCCGCCCGCTCCTGGGCGGTACGGGTGTCGATGGCGGCCCATTCCGCCTCCGTCACCACCTTTAGGGCGGAGCAATCCCGGAACTGGTCCATGGTGTAGCCGGAGGCTTTTAAGAACTCCTCCAGTTCCAGGCCGGAAAAGACCTGGCTGGTGCCGGGCCGGCACTCCAGCAGCCTTGCCCGCTGATACCACAGGGTAAAGAGATAATACGTCTTGTCCGTCCGGCTGCCGCCCTCGTCCAGCCAGCTGTCCTTAGCCAAGCCAAAGTAGCGGCGGGTCCGGCTCGCCTGGCGCTGACTGCCGGAATTTTCCGCATACTTCATGCCGATGAGGCCCAGCTCAAACTGTAGTGACGCCGGGGCATCGGTCTTTTCGCCGATGTTCCAGTCCGTGTAAAGGTCTCCTGACTGGGGCTCCAAATTGCCCGCAGCCGCGTCGGCCCGCAGCCGCAGCACCGTCTCCCACGTTTCGCCGGTATAGGTGCTGTCCCCTTCGAATACCGCGTATTCCTCCGCCTTCACCCAGGCGGGCGGCGCAGGCGCCGTCTCCGCCGCCAAAGCGGTAGGGGTCAGGGTCAAAAGCATCAGCAGGGAAAGTGCCAGGGAAATCCATCGTTTCATCATTGCAGCCTCCCTTATGTGATTTTTTGTTGCTATTACAAAATATCCGCCATCTCCGCGTCGTCACAAAGTCCGCTTCCTCCGTTTCCGCCTGCGGCGAAAACTGCGTGCGCTCCCTTGCTCCTCCTTTTCCCGCCGCACCCGCTTCGCTGGGCTGCGCCGGGAACCCTTTTACGAGATATCCGCCATCTCCAGATACTTGTACCCGTTTTCCGCGATATGGTCCTTGCGCCCCTGGAGGTTGTCTCCCAGCAGCAGGTCAAAAACCTGGGCGGTGCGCTCCACATCCTCCGGCATGACCCGGATGAGGCGGCGGGTGGCCGGGTTCATGGTGGTCAGCCACATCATGTCCGGGTCGTTCTCGCCCAGGCCCTTGGAGCGGTCGATCTTGTACTTCTTCCCCTCCAACTCCCGGACGATGTCGTTTTTCTCCTTATCGGAGTAGGCAAACCAGGTTTTTTCCCCGCAGTTGATCTCAAAAAGCGGGGTCTCCGCGATGTAGACGTAGCCCTCCCGGATGAGGGTGGGGGTCAGGCGGTACAGCATGGTCAAAATGAGGGTGCGGATCTGGAAGCCATCCACGTCGCCGTCGGTGCAGATGACCACCTTATTCCACCGCAGGTTCCCCAGGTCGAAGGCCGCCATGTCCTTGACATGCTTGTTCTGGACCTCCACGCCGCAGCCCAGGACCTTGATGAGGTCCGTGATGATCTCACTTTTGAAAATGCGGGCATAGTCCGCCTTCAGGCAGTTGAGGATCTTGCCCCGGACGGGCATGATGCCCTGGTACTCCGCGTCCCGGCTGAGCTTGACGCTGCCCAGAGCGGAGTCGCCCTCCACGATGTAGATCTCCCGCTTGTCCGGGTCCTTGGACCGGCAGTCCACGAACTTCTGGACCCGGTTGGCGATGTCGATGCTGCCGGAGAGCTTTTTCTTGATGTTCAGCCGGGCCTTTTCCGCTGTCTCTCGGCTGCGCTTGTTGATGAGGACCTGCTCGCCGATCTTCTCCGCGTCGAAAGGGTTCTCAATGAAATAGATCTCCAGGTTGGAGCGCAGGAACTCCGTCATGGCCTCCTGGACGAATTTGTTGGTGATGGCCTTTTTCGTCTGGTTTTCATAGGAGGTCTGGGTGGAAAAGTTGTTGCTCACCAGCACGATGCAGTCCTCGATATCCGCCCAGGTGACCTTGCTTTCGCTCTTTTGGTACTTACCCTGGTCCCGGAGGTACTTGTCGATGGCGGAGACAAAGGCGGACTTGGTGGCCTTTTCCGGGCTGCCGCCGTGCTCCAGCCAGCTGGAGTTATGGTAGTGCTCGATGACGCTGACCTTGTTGGAAAAGCAGACGGCACAGCTGAGCTTTACCTTGTACTCCGGCTTGTCCGCCCGGTCCCGTCCCCGCTTTTCCGCCTGCCAGAACACCGGGGCGGTGAGGCTGCCCTCTCCGGCCAGCTCCACCACATAGTCCTCAATGCCGTGCTCGTACAAAAACTCCGTTTCCTCGAACTTGCCCGGCTCCGCCTCGTTGCGGAAGCGGAAGGTGATGCCGGCATTCACCACCGCCTGGCGTTTCATCACATCAGTGAAGTAGTCGGCGGGGATGGCGATGTCCGTGAACACATCCAAATCCGGCAGCCAGCGGGTGCGGGTGCCGGTCTTTTTGCTCTGGTTCTTGGGCAGGGGGCGCTTTTCCAGCTGGCCCACGATCTCGCCCCGCTCAAAGTGGAGGCTGTACTCCTGACCATCCCGCCAGACAGTGACATCCATGTACCGGGAGGCATACTGGGTGGCGCAGGCGCCCAGGCCGTTGAGGCCCAGGGAGTACTCGTAGTTGTCGCCGGAGACATTGTCGTACTTGCCGCCGGCGTACAGCTCGCAGTACACCAGCTCCCAGTTGTATCGCTGCTCCTTCTCGTTCCAGTCCACGGGGCAGCCCCGGCCGGCGTCCTCCACCTCGATGGAGCGGTCGGCGTAGCGGGTGACGGTGATGGCGCGGCCATGGCCCTCCCGGGCCTCATCGATGGAGTTGGACAGGATCTCAAACACCGCGTGCTCACAGCCGTCCAGGCCATCGGAGCCGAAAATGACGCCGGGCCGTTTCCGAACCCGGTCCGCGCCCTTCAGGGACGAGATGCTGTCGTTGCCGTAATCTTGCTTCTTTGTTGCCATAGTTCCTCCGAAAAGGCAGAAACTGCCATGATTTCAATATGTCTTTATATTGTATCACACCCCTCTCCCAGGTTCAAGTGTCCGAAAAACGCGCCATCTGTTATCATTATGTAGGACTGGGGCACTGGTCGGACAATTTTGGAAAAAAGATACAAACCGTTCTCTTTCTGTCAAAAATTTCCGCAAAATAAAACCGCCGGTGCACAGCGTCTGGCAGAATGCGCCGTCTTGCGGCCCCGTTCCATGAATTTCGCCCAAAATGTTGTTGCGTAAATTTTCCCATAATCCATCCGCACCTTTATAATTTGTTCATATCACAGGGTTTTTCACATTTTCCACAAGGTTTTCCACACCGTTATGTCAACTTGTTTTCACGCAAAAAATATCCCGCTTTCCCTTCAGGCAAAAACGCGGTGCCCGAAGGTGGACACCGCGTTTTTCGCTGCCTATCCCATGAACATCAAGATCACGCCGTAGAGCACCGACGCCAGCGTGCCGAACACAATGACCGGCCCGGCCACGGTGAACATTTTTGCCGCCATGCCGGTGATGAAGCCCTCTGGTTGTGTCAAGATAGACATACACTTTTTCTGTCGAATCATGCGTTTTTTCCCGTGACTTAGGCTTCTCATTCCAGTTCTCGGAACAAATTACTCTCCAATTCCAGAACTTCTGTGA
>Ga0129309_1000430_pt1 | contig 32720 bp, 26 predicted proteins | sample L1105metagenome_FD_94439 | JGI IMG/M metagenome (GOLD analysis project Ga0129309, IMG submission 94439) | Ring-tailed lemur group fecal microbial communities from Wisconsin, USA - L1105 metagenome | ecosystem: Host-associated > Mammals > Digestive system > Large intestine > Fecal | place: USA...
CGGATTATATCTGGCGGTAGGACAGGCGGCCAATATTGTCGGCGTGATCTTGGCCGCCCCATTAAGCAACCGGATCGGAAAGAAAAGAACCTATATGGGCTCCATGCTGATCGCCTCGGTCTTAAGCATCCTCTTTTTCTGGCTCGACAAGACGGATCTAGCCCTGATATTCACGTTCCAAGTGTTCATCAGTATTTGCGCCGGTAGTATTTTCCCCCTACTTTGGTCCATGTATGCCGATTGCACGGACTACTCAGAACTAAAAACAGGGAACCGTGCCACAGGATTGATCTTCAGTTCCTCGTCCATGAGCCAGAAATTCGGATGGGCGATCGGCACGGCTATCACAGGCTGGCTGCTCGCTTTCTTCGGGTTTCAGGCCAATACCGTACAAAGCGAGGAAACGATTAGCGGAATCAAGATGTTCCTCAGTTTCTTACCGGCCGTAGGTACGATCCTGTCCGTTGTATTTATCGCCTTCTACCCGCTTAGCGAGACAAAGATGAAGGAAATCACCGCTACGTTAGAAACCAAAAGAAAAGAAACAAATGAATAAAATCACCGAAGATTTACAAAACGAGGTTCAATGGGAGCTAGAGAACAATATCCTCCCTTTCTGGATGAACCGAATGATAGATAGTGAGTATGGCGGCTTCCATGGGCAAATCACGGGAAACAATCAACGAGTCGTACATGCCCCTAAAGGCGCCATCTTGAACGCCCGTATCCTATGGACATTCTCCGCCGCATACCGTTTATTACGAAAGCCGGAATATCTGGAAACGGCGACCCGTGCCAAACGTTACCTTATCGATAAATTCTACGACCAAGAATTCGAGGGTATTTACTGGGAATTAGACTATACCGGTCAACCGGTGCAAACCAAAAAGCAAATCTACGCCTTAGGATTCGCTATCTACGGATTAAGCGAGTACAACCGGGCTACCGGAGATAAAGAAGCGTTGGATTATGCGATCCGTCTCTTCAAGGCAATCGAACAATATAGTTTCGACCCGGAAAAGAACGGTTATATGGAAGCCTTTACGAAAGACTGGAAACTGATAGAGGATATGCGACTAAGCGACAAAGATGAGAATGAGAAAAAAACAATGAACACCCATCTGCATATCCTCGAACCTTATACTAACTTGTATCGGGTATGGAAAGACGAGCACCTCAAAAAACAACTCCGAAACTTGATCCTGATTTTCACCGACAAGATTCTGGATCACCGTACCTATCATTTAAACCTCTTTTTCAACGAGGATTGGGAAAGCAAATACCGTATCATCTCCTACGGTCATGATATAGAGGCATCTTGGTTACTGCATGAGGCCGCTATCGAATTGGGAGACAACGAGATCCTTCAGAAAGTAGAGCCCTTGGTTCAAAAGGTAGCGATAGCGGCCGAAGACGGGTTATTAGCGAACGGTAGCCTCATTTACGAGTATCACCCGAATGAGAAGAAAGCCGACACGGACCTGCATTGGTGGGTGCAAGCCGAGAATGTAGTGGGTCATTTCAACTTGTATCAACATTTCGGAGATGAGCCTGCCTTAGGCACAGCCTATACATGCTGGAAATTCATTCAGCGTTATTTGATCGACAAGGAACAAGGGGAATGGTATTGGAGCGTATCGCTCGATCACGAGATCAATCGCGAGGATGACAAGGCCGGTTTCTGGAAATGTCCCTATCACAACGGACGGATGTGTATGGAGATTATCGAACGACTTGCCGGCGAATAACCGTCCGGCAGACCGCCTGCCGGCTCTTTTTTATCAGATTAACAACCGTCGGAAGCTTCCGACATCAAAAAAACAAGCGATATGAACAAATTCTATTGGATGGCGATAGGCCTCCTTCTCGGTTTGGTGAACCTCCGGGCCGAGATCAAGCTGCCAGCTTTGGTAGGCGACAACATGGTACTCCAACAAGCCACTAAAGTACGGCTCTGGGGAAATGCAACCCCAAATTCAAGCCTGAAAGTCCGTAGTTCTTGGGACAATACGGAATACACGGCCCAAGTAAACGATCAAGGCAGATGGGAAATCTGGGTTCAGACGCCCTCGGCCAGTTTCGAAAAGCAACAGTTAACATTAGAGAATGGACAAGACAAGATTGTCTTGCATGATCTTCTGATCGGCGAGGTATGGTTCGGTTCCGGCCAATCCAATATGGAAATGCCATTAAGAGGTTTCTGGCACTGCCCTATCGAGGGAGGAAACCACGCTATCGCTACATCCGGGAAATATAAGAACTCGATCCGTTACGCTACGATCCAACGGGTCGGAGCCTTGGAACCGAAAGATTATCCGGTAGGTGGCGAATGGAAAGTATGTGATCCGCGAAACGCCCCGGAGTTCGGAGCTACCGCCTATTTCTTTGCGACCCTATTGACCGAGGTATTGAATGTCCCGGTAGGTATCATCAATTGTAGCTGGGGCGGTTCCACGGTTGAAGGTTGGTTGCCCAAAGACATCCTGCGGAATTATAGCGATATAGATCTATCCTTAGCGGGTAACGATGAGAAAATCCATCCGATGCTACAACCCATGATCATGTATAACGGAATGCTGAAACCGGCCAGCAAATATACGGTCAGAGGTTTCCTATGGTATCAAGGAGAATCAAATGTCGGACACCCGGACTACGCTAAACGCCTAGCGACAATGGTAGAACATTGGAGAGGATTATGGGGACAAGAAGAATTACCTTTCTATCTGGTAGAAATCGCCCCTTACGAATATGGAGAAGGAGACCAAGCCGCGTACCTTCGTGAAGAGCAATACAAAGCTACCCGGTTGATCCCCAATAGCGGTATTGTTTCCACGAACGATCTGGTACAGGATTACGAGAAACGGCAAATACACCCCAAAGAAAAACAAAAGATCGGTGAGCGTCTTTGTTATATGGCTCTAAACAAAACCTATGGTTATACAACCATCGCTTGTGAGGGCCCCCAATACGATCATATGGAAGTAGATAAAGATAAAATCATTCTTTTTTTCAAGAATGCGGAAGATGGCTTCAATCGAGATAACGGGATCATAGGCTTCGAGATAGCCGGAAAAGACATGCGTTTCCACAAGGCTAACGCAACTATAGACGCTAACAAAAAAACCGTTATTATCTCAGCTCCAGACGTAAAAGCCCCAATAGCCGTTCGTTATGGCTTCCGGAATTTCCAAATTGGCAACTTGCAAAACGTACAAGGATTACCGGTGCTTCCATTCCGCACGGATAAATAAAACGACTAAGAAAATAAAATACAATACGTTATAATATTCAAGCTTGTCACACGTAATGTCTTATTTTCATCTGTAAGACGTATTTAGTTTTTATTTCATTCTATTGTGATAATAGAAATTACCCTCCTAAAGTATTAGTGAACTTAATTCTTCCCATAAAAAAATGGGAGATCTTATTTTACAAGGAATCAGAGACCTCCTCTGATTCCTATTTATTTTTCATTCATATCATAATGTATACAAAAAATGATAGTTTGTATACAGACCATACTAATACATTGCGCTTTTTTTGCATCTAGATTTACTGAAGGGGGAAATATTTGTATAACAAACTAAATAACAATAATTTTATGAACAAGCTTATTAACAGAATTTCTCCGGAAACATCTGAAAACCGAATCTTACACGCTGGCTTTAGTATCATATTGATGTCAGAGGAAATAACACAAACCCTATCTGGTTTATCCAGCGATATGATTATTTTTATCTTAAGCGGATCCATAACTATATATTCCACTAAAGAAGAAAAGAAAACAATCGGTGAACAGTATATGATCTTTCTAAGATCATTTGAAAATTACACATATGATATCACACTAGGTTCAAAAATCATCATTTTCTTTTTTGACAGTTTAACGATGAATGAGTTACCGTATTACCAACATCCGTACGGAATATTACCTCAACCTATCTCTAAGTGGATAGAACTGAAAATAGTGGAACCTTTATACGGTTTTCTAGAACTTGTCGGACAATATCTTGAAAATAATTTCCTGAACTACCCTTTGTATGAATTAAAGAGAACGGAATTATTCTACTTACTGAAAAAGCTTTATAGAAAAGAGGAATTAGACTACTTTTTCTATTTATCAAGTACGCATTCAGCAGAGTTTGAGAGACTCATCGCCGAGAATTATATAAAAGCTAAAACAGTAACAGATCTAGCTCAAATGATAGGTTACGGAGTAAATTCCTTTCGGATGAAGTTTAAAAAAGTTTTCGGTATTCCAGCCTACGAATGGCTGATGCAAGAGAAATCCAAACGACTATTGGTCGCCATAGCTAACAGCGAGGATGATTTTAAGAATATAATAGATGAATTCGATTTCTCCTCACATTCGCATTTCTACAAATTTTGCAAGGCACGCTTTGGATATAGTCCCACGGAGCTAAGGAAAAAACTTAAATCGTTGTAAAAAACACCCCCTATCAGAATATACATTTAAATTGTCAAGTTGTATAACTCCTAATAAGTTATGCTCATTTATCTTTGCCTCATTGATTTTAGACACCTATCCGTATGGATGATCTAATAAAAGATAGTGTATAATGACCACCATATTTTTTTATGTTTTACTATTCCAAATTAAAGACTGGGATAAAATTTGTGAAGAAGAGGGTAAAATGACATCGCCGATAATTTGCTATATTTTGCTAGGGGTTATCTTATTCATAATCTTGATGCGTATACTTTCCATATTGCAGTTTTTGCGATTGAAGCGGAAGGTAAAGAAACGTATTTCCCCGAAACACGATAAACCTTCCTGTAAATAAAGCCTCAACCCGCTTACATACATTAATAATTAAAGGAAGAACCAATTCGCTTCTTTCTATGTTTATATAGGAAAAGCGTTTAGATCATGGGCTTCAACATTCCTTACACAGACAAAAAGCGGGTCGTAATTATCGGGGGCGGATTTGGGGGGTTAAAACTAGCTGAGAATTTGAAAAAGAGCAAGTTTCAAGTAGTCTTAATCGACAAGAACAACTATCACCAGTTTCCTCCCCTGCTTTATCAAGTAGCGTCCTCCGGCTTAGAATATAATGAAATATCCTTTCCATATCGAAAGATATTCCAGAAGAGAAAGAACTTTTACTTCCGGTTGGCAGAGGTCTATGGCGTCAATCCGAAAGGGCATACCATTCAAACCTCCATCGGCGAATTGGAATATGATTATCTTGTAATCGCCGCTGGAACTATCACCAACTTCTTTGGAAACAAAACGATCGAGGAACAGTCTCTACCCATGAAAACGGTAGAAGAGGCGTTAGCTTTACGAGACACCTTATTAATTAATTTAGAGAAAGCGACTACTTGTACGGACCCGGACGAGAAGCAAGCTTTGCTAAATATAGTTGTTGTAGGTGGAGGGGCTACAGGTGTAGAAGTATCCGGCGCCTTATCCGAGATGAAACGGTTTGTTTTGCTGAAAGACTATCCGGATCTAGGAAACTTTCATATGAATATCTATCTGATAGAAGGGTCCTCTAAATTACTAGGGGCCATGTCTCCGGAAGCCTCCTCCAACGCTAAACGCTTCCTTGAGGATATGGGCGTTAACATCATTCTTCAGAAGCGTGTCGTGGACTATAAGGATGGGAACGTTTTCTTAGATGACGGACAAACCATACCCACTAGAACCTTACTTTGGGTAAGTGGTGTGAAAGCGGTGCATTTCGATCATATCGAAGGAGAACTCTTGACCCGGGGGGAACGGATTATCGTCAATGAATGTAATCAAGTAAAAGGCTTATCCAATATATTCGCCATAGGAGATGTCTGCTGGATGGCAGAACCGGATTACCCGAACGGACATCCGCAAGTCGCTCAGGTAGCGATTCAGCAAGGTGAGTTATTAGCCGAAAATCTACAACGGATCGAGGCTCTAAAAAAACCGAGACCTTTCCATTATAAGAATTTAGGAACTTTAGCTACTGTCGGCAGGAATAAAGCGGTTGCCGATTTAAATAAGGTGAAATTACATGGATTTACGGCATGGTTGGTTTGGATGCTCGTACATTTACGTTCCATCTTAGGAATCAAGAATAAGCTAATTGTACTGATCGACTGGATCTGGAATTATTTCACGTACGACCGTTCCATGCGTTTCATCTTGTTCATCCAAAAGCACAAACAAGATGGAACACAGGGCACGGAACCTACTTTATAAACTATAAGTCAACGTAAGCCAAGCTACCCGGGCATCACGATTGCGCTTTTGCGTCATTTCTAAGTTCGGGGCATCAATAATCGTTGTTTCTTCTAAACTATCGAATATATTGTTGATACTTAAGTTCGCGCATAATTTACGATTGAGGAAATATTGAGAGAGACCGGCATTTACGCTATAACGGCCTTTGATCTTACCTTGAGGCGTAAGCTGGTCGGAAACGTAGAAGCCGTCTACCTGAAAATCCGTAGTCGGCGTAATACTTACGTTTACATTCCCCTTCACATCCCAGCAAACCAAGGATTTCTTCTCGTCATAGCCTATCGTACGCCCATCGATCTCGTCCCGATAGATATCCCCGGAGAAACCGACCGTCAAGATACGTACCGGATTCCAGCTACCGGACAAGTCGGCTCCGACTGCTTGGCTATGTCCGATATTCTCTTTCTTCCAAACCGTCTCGTCATTTACTTGGCTAGCGGTTTCCATGATACGATTCGTACGATTCCGGTAATAAATAGCCGGAGTCAAACGGAGACGGGGAGCCGAGAACTGATATCCTAGCTCTACGTTATGGATAAACTCATCCTTCAAGTCCGGATTCCCCTGTATGATATGGGTAGGATCACTGTTATTCAAGAAAGAGCACAAATAGCTGCCATTCGGACGAATCGCCCGTTGCTGATAACTCAAGCTTAAGCGATTGCTCTTATTCACCTCATAAGTAAAACGGGAACGAGGATACAAATGAAAACGGGAACTCTTGTTCTCTTTGCCTTTTATCCCCTGCCAATAAGGATCGTTGATCCAAGAAGGGCTAAACTCATCCATCTTAAAATGACTAAATTCCGCCTGTATCCCTATCTCCGCGTTAAAAGCGCCCCAATTCTTAACCACGTCCGCATAGATCAAATTCAGATAACGGTTGAAATCGTAATTATACGATTTCGCCGGACTTAACTCAAAACTACCGTCAACCTTATCAAAAGCAGCCGTCAGATAATCCTCGTTTCGCACACGACCTATATAACCAAGCTTGAAATCCCAACCATCGATCTCCTGCCCATATCCAAATCCCCAGAAATAATTATGTTTCGTATGGTCGATAGATTGGTTATCCTCCGAGACGATATTCCCGTTTTGAGGATTCTCATTCTTGAAATCATTATCCTCATCATACGAGAAATTATTATAGTTGAATACGGTATAAAAACCTTGATTCTCCGAAATCTCATGGTTCCAATACGCTTCGGCGGCATAAGCTTCCTGGCGCTGGTCGTTATACCGGTTACGGATCACATACTTCATTTGCTCCCCTTTCGGGTTGAATACCCGGTTGTTAATGCGTCCATACCGGCTATAATCCATCAAATGATACAGGCCATGCACGGTGATCCGGTCTTTCGCGGAAAGATCATAGTCTACTTTCATATCCGCCACATGTACGTCCGGACGAGCCGTGGCATTATTATTCATCTCCGTCCGGTTTTTAGCGGTCGCGGTCGATTTGCTGAAAGATCGTTCCCGGTATTCCCTCCTATAATTGTATTTCGCATTGATATGGAATTTTCCGGGATGCAAATTCAATACCGCTCCTGCGTTATATCGCTCATTCCATCCCGCCCCAAGCGTAACATATAGAGGGGAATCTCCCGTTCCATACATACGAGGCACCAGATTGAGTATGCCCGCGTCACCATCCGGCACCGCATTAATCGGAGGAAATGCCCCTAATGAGATCTGGTTAAAGAACAGGGCGGGAAGTTGGATCAGCACGTCACCGCTATATTCTTCCAGCAAACCGTAAGGAACTCCATCGACAAGCATCCCGACATTACCGGAGCCCCTGTATGTAACGGCTCCTTCCATATCGGTTATGACAGAAGGCAATTGGCGAAAAGCATCCGCCGCCGTATTGGTAACGCTACTCAAGTTATTATCTACCCGCAAGATTTTCATCCCACCCCTCTCGCTCAACCCGGCGAAACGGGTACCTTGAATCTCTATATTCCGAATCGTAAGCGTCGTATCGGCAGGAGTCTGCGAGAATACCGGCATAGCCAATAGAGCGGCCAATGGAAGAAGTAAAATTTGTCTCATATCATTATCTATGGTTTATAAACAAAAAAAGTCTGTATGTTCAACGCATACAGACTGTCCTCAAAACTCGTTTACTGATTATTATTCAGCAGGAGCAGCTTCTACGGCAACAGAGTCAGTAACCTCGACAGCTACAGAATCAGTAGCGGCAGCATCCTCTTCTACTACAGGAGCTTCCTCAACTACAGTAGCCTCTTCTGTTTCAGCAACAGATTCGGTAGTTTCAGCAGATTTGTTGCCACAAGATGCGAATGATACAGCTGCGATAACAGCAGCAAATGCAACTAACTTTTTCATTTTGTTCTTAATTTAAACGGTCTATAATATCTTGTTGTTGTAAAACGATGCAAATGTATGTATTAATCATATATGTTGTACAACATAAGACGTTTTTTTTTGAATTATTTTCTACCGCTTTTACAATATGCTGAATATTAGCTGCGTTTGCTTTCTATTTATTTATCAATAATTACTGTACAGGTAACGCTTAATACTTTTCTTCGGTGTTTTCTCAAATTCTGTCGGATACAATTGTATCTCCGAGATCGTTTCGTAAGGAGCCAAGAGCTTGTTCAACTCTATCCTATTTTGTTCCATGATAACTGGAAGATCCGTATGCGAGATACCCGTACTATCCACCGTATCGTAATCCGGATACACCATCCCGATCAATTTCCCGTTTTTCTCCACGACCAAACTCTCCATCACGAATGGCAAATTGTTCAATTTGGATTCAATCTCTTCCGGATAAATATTTTGTCCGCTAGCGCCCAAGATCATCGTCTTGCTACGTCCACGTATAAAAATACGGTTGTCATGATCGATCGTACCCAAATCACCAGTCCTTAGCCAGCCATCTTCCGTGAAGACATTTTGGGTTGCCTCATCATTCTTATAATAGCCTTTCATTACGTTCTCGCCCGATACTTGAATCTCGCCTACCTTATTATAAGGGTCTTCCGAATCGATACGGACTTTCATGATCCCTTTCAAGATCTGTCCGCAAGAACCGGGCACATACTCATTATTATGGTCATAACTGATCAACGGGCCACATTCCGTCATACCATAACCGATCGTGAACGGGAATTTGATCTTATACAAGAAATCCGTTACTTCTTGATTCATGGCGGCGCCCCCCACGATCACTTCACGGAAACGTCCTCCCAAGGCATCCACCAAATGTTTGCGGATCTGGGCATAGATACGTGAATCCAACAGTGGGATATTCAAAGCCAACTTCAAGGTTCGCTTATTCAACTGAGGAAGGATCATCTTCTTATAGATCTTCTCCAAAATCAGGGGAACCATCAAGATCAAGTTCGGCTTCACCTCCTCGAATGCCTTTAATAAGATCTTAGGAGACGGCACCTTACCCAATAAATAGACATGCACACCGAATGCCATGGGTACCAATAAATTGAAAGCGCAACTATAGGCATGGGCCAGAGGCAGGAAACATAACTCACGTTCACCCCGGAACAATAGATCCAGTGTCCGGGCATACGTCACGTTACCGGCTAAATTATTCCCCGTCAACATAACCCCTTTGCTAAATCCGGTCGTACCCGATGTATAGTTGATCTCTACCACCTTATCATTATCCAGCTCAGCGTATTTGATATCCTCTTGGGTGAAGCCATCCGGATATTTCTCGGTCATCTTCTCATCCAGCGATTTCATCAACTTCTGGATATTCTCTCCATCCCGTTGATGCAAGCAACGATAATCGGAAAGAGAGAATACGCCGCGAACCTCCTCGATCTTATCTTCCTCCAAAGAATCCCAAATCCGATCGCTAACGAACAAAAAGACAGATTCCGAGTGATTAATAATATGATGTACATCATTCGGATTAAAGTCCTGAAGAATAGGCACGATAATCGCCCCATAAGTAACAACCGCCATATAAGCGATGCACCAACGGGAGCTGTCTTTACCGATCAACGCGATCTTGTCTCCACGACGGACTTGGCACTCATGGAATAAAAGATGAATACGCGCGATCTCCGTTGCTACATCACCGAAAGTAAAGGTTTTACTTTTCCCGTAATCCGTTAATGCCGGCAAGGCCCAGTTTTCCTTGAAACTCTCCTCGTAAATCTTAATGAAATTCTCTTTGATCATAGCACACTTTTGTGAAATTCGCGTAAAAGTAAAAACAAATCCTTACTTTTGCCATGATATAACCTATAAATTTAAAATAAGAATGAAAAGAATCACTCTCGCATGGGCATTGACCCTCTGTAGTTTTATTACATTTATCGCCTGTTCATCCCCAGATGTTGGAGAAAGAAGCGTAAGCATTATCCCCGCTCCGGCCCAAATGACAGTAGGCGAAGGTACATTCACGATCCATCCCGGCATCGAGATCGGTTATGCGGACGAATCCTTAAAGGGTATGGGCGAGTTGCTATCCAACGAGATAGAAAAGCTATCCGGCATCAAGCTGGCTTCCGCCTCAGACAAAGAATCGAATTGCATCATCTTCCTCGAGTTGACAGATCCGAAAGAGTTCGCCGACCTGCCAAAAGCTTATGGATTGAGTCCGAAAGATAGTGTCCCCGTAGATGAGTCTTACTCCCTCTCCATCCAAAAGAGAAACATCTACATCAAGGCCACTACCCTAGAAGGTATCTATCGAGGTATCACTACCTTGAAACAAATCGTGGGTGGTAACCTACAGCCCGGAGGCGAGAAGATTTATCTACCGCTACTGGAAGCGAAGGACGCACCTCGTTTCGCTTGGCGCGGACTCTCTTTCGATGTATCTCGTTGCTTCTTCGATCCCGAGGAAGTGAAACAAGTGATCGATATGGTCGCCTTATATAAAATGAACGTACTGCATATGCATCTTTCCGATAACCAAGGTTGGCGTATCGAGATCAAGAAATATCCCGAGCTAGCGGAAATAGGAGGTCAACTTCCCAACAACGGGAGAAAAGGTGGCTATTATACGCAAGAGGAATTCAAGGGTCTCGTGAATTACGCGAACGAACGCTTCATCACGATCATCCCGGAAGTGGATATCCCGGGGCATACAGCTGCCGTATTCGCCGCTTATCCGGACTTTAAGAACGCTGTCAAATTCAAGACCAAGGTTAACATCCCGGGGCAGGCCTTCAATGCCCTCGACGTAGACGATCCGAAAGCGATGCAATTTACGGAGGATGTTATCGCGGAGCTAGCCGCTTTAGCACCCGGAAACTACATTCATATCGGAGGCGACGAGGCGATCGGCTTACCCCATGATAAGTTCGTCCGTTTTATAAATAAGACACGAGAAATCGTATTGAAGAATGGAAAGAAAATGGTCGGCTGGCAAGAAACCGCCCGTGCGGATATCTCGGAAGGCGATGTCATCCAGCACTGGATTTATCTGAAGCAAAAAAGCGAGGACTCTTCTAAGAAAAAAGATAATATACCTGCCGAATATAAAGAGATCATGGCCTTATTCGCCGAATTCATGAAAGAGGCACCAAAAGATCCGGGACTTGGTATATCCAAAAAAGCGAAAGTGATTCTCTCGCCGAGCGGTTACGTTTATCTGGACCATAAATATCTGGAACCAAGTGCGGACTCCACCCAAAACGCGGAGCAAGAACGTTTAGGTATGGCCGCCTACGAGAAACAAACGATCCAAGAAATGTACGACTGGGACCCGATGACCTTCAACCCGACTGTAGAGAATCCTCAAAAAGATGTAGCGGGTATAGAAGCCGCTATCTGGTGCGAGACGATCACCAATTTCAGAGATCTGCAATTCCTGTTAATGCCCCGTTTGGCAGGTGTCGCCGAAAAAGGTTGGTCCAAAGTAGAGAACACACATTGGGACGAATATAAAGTAAGACTTGGCGCACAAGCCCCCTTATGGGAAAAGGCCGATTGGAACTATTTTAAATCATCCTTAGTGGATTGGAAATAACAGTACAAAATCTTCATAATATTACGAATATTTCGAAACAAATTAAATATCTTTGTCCTATTAACTTTAGGACAAAGATATTTTTATGAATAAATGGCTTATTATATTTGCGATATTACTAACCGCTTGTACCGGCACAAGCGAGAAATCAGAGGAATGTATAACAATTGACCTAGCAACTGTTTTTGACCATCAGCCTCAAGAAGTAGCCTTAAAGAAATGGGCGAAATCCATCCAATTCATCCCTCTGCAAACGAATGACTCAATCTTGATCAAATACATCTCCCGCATTATTAAACATGGCGATAAGCTATTGGTACAGCATGATAACAGAGCTTCCGTTTTCGACTTGGCAGGAAAATATTTATACGATATCGGCAAACAAGGAGGAGGTCCGGATGAGTTTAGTCGTATATCCGGACTAGAACCTCATGATCATCTTATTTATATAAAAGATAGCCCCACTCGGATAAAGATATACGATTGGCAAGGGAAATTCCACCAAACCATTCAAATTCCGGATAAGAACATCCGGGGATTTTATCCCCTCCCTAAGACGAACGTTATCCTAGGTCACGTACCCAACCTCTCTGGCAACGCACCCATTCGGTTCTATTTTTGCCAAGATACAGTCATATCGGATAGCATACCTTACTATAAATCTTATACAGAACCTCCTTTCGTCATGACATTTACCTATGAGTTCCGTCCTTTCGACGGAAATAAGATTGCCGCATTTAAGGAGTTGTTCTGCGATACGATATTTAAAGTTTCCAACGACATGAAGCTAACTCCTTATGCCGTCCTCGATCTAGGTAAATACCGAACACCCGAGGAACTCCGTTATAATATCACGATAGACGATATAAAAAACGACCTGTTCAGGACAAAGACGATCCCTGTCATACCCGGGCAAATCGGAGACCGGCTCTATATGCATAACTTCTCTGATAAAGATACCTATACATTATATTATGATATAGCGGAGAAGCAATTAGCCTATGTACAATTCATATACCCGGAAAACTCATTTGAACTTCCCGAAGAAGCCTATTTCACTCCCAAATACATCTCAAACGACAACCGTTACCTAATCGACTGGGAGCAACCCGAGAATGATAACAATCCGGTATTAATCTTAGTGGAGCCCTAGTTGCCGTATTTCCTCTATCGGCACAATAAACAAAACAAGGCCGCAGCAAGGACTATTCGATAACAAGTCTTCATAAATAATGTTGCTTGACTGTATCTATTCCTTAGTTCACGGCATGGTCTGTACAGACCACGTGATGGTTTATACAGGCCATGACGTGAATCGTGCAAACCACGCCGTGGTTTGTAGAACATATCCAATAGCAAAAAAGAATAGATAAGCTTCCGGAAAACTATTTATGCGATAGTAAAGAGTTTTTAAGTCCATCTCAATCCGAACTCTTTACTAATCCGGGCTTAATTAGTACCTTTGCACTCTAATTAAATCGAAAATGATAGATCAGACCGTATTTAACAATAAAAAGGCCGCTTATTATACACTGGGTTGCAAACTAAATTTCGCGGAGACCTCTACCATTGGAAAGCTATTAGCCGAACAAGGGGTACGCAAGGTGCGCCCCGGTGAAAAAGCGGATATATGCGTGGTGAATACTTGCTCCGTAACGGAACTAGCCGACAAGAAATGCCGGCAAGCGATTCGCCGGATCGGTAAACAACACCCCGGTGCCTTTATCGTGGTGACCGGTTGCTACGCACAGTTGAAGCCGGAGGAAGTCTCCCATATAGAAGGCGTTGACTTGGTTCTTGGCGCCGAACAGAAATTAGAGATCCTTCAATATCTGGAGAACCTGGAGAAGAAAGAAAATGGTGGAGCGGTTATCGCCTCACAAAGCAAGGATATACGTTCCTTCTCCCCTTCCTGCTCGGCGGACGACCGTACCCGTCATTTCTTGAAAGTACAAGACGGATGCGATTATTATTGCTCTTATTGTACCATACCCTTCGCCCGCGGAAGAAGCCGGAACGGGACGATCGCCAGCATGGTGGAACAGGCACAGGAAGTCGCACGTAAAGGAGGCAAGGAGATCGTATTGACAGGCGTGAATATCGGGGACTTCGGCAAAAGTACCGACGAGACCTTTATCGACTTAATCCGGGCTTTGGATGAGGTAGATGGAATCGTACGCTATCGTATCTCTTCCATCGAGCCGAATCTGATTACCGACGAGGCAATAGACTTCGTGGCTCACAGCAAACGTTTCGCACCTCATTTCCATATCCCTTTACAAAGCGGCAGCGATGCTGTCTTGCAATTAATGCGCCGCCGTTACGACACCGCTCTTTTCCGTCATAAGATCGAAAAGATCAAGGAAGTAATGCCGCATGCTTTCATTGGCGTAGACGTAATCGTTGGAACCCGTGGCGAGACAGACGAGTACTTCGAGGAGGCACGCCAATTCATAGGCAGTTTGGATATAAGCCAACTTCACGTGTTCAGCTATTCGGAACGACCCGGAACCCAAGCGTTGAAGATCGATTATGTAGTAGACCCAAAGACCAAACACGCACGCAGCCAACAACTCTTGGATATCTCGGATCGGAAACTACATGCCTTTTATGAGGCCCATATCGGACAGGAAGCGAATGTCTTATTCGAGCATACCAAGAAAGACGGCAAGATGCACGGTTTCACCGAGAACTATATAAAGGTAGAAATCCCTTATGATGCCACCTTGGTCAATGAGACCCGCAAAGTCGTACTAGGCGGCTGGAATGAGGATCGCACCGCATTAATAGTCAACAATCAATCATCAACCGTCAACTAAGATGTGGGATAAAATACAATATGCCTTTCTTTATAGCTGGGTAAAAGTACACGCCTTACTTCCCATGCGGGCTTTATACGTGTTATCAGACATCCTATATGTCCTTATCTATAAGATAGCCGGATACCGGGTAAAAGTAGTGCGCCGTAATATAACCGCCTCTTTCCCGGATAAATCCAAGGCTGAGTTGCGTCAGTTGGAACGCCGGTTCTACCATCATTTCGCCGATTATATCGTAGAAACGATTAAACTAGCCCATATCTCTCTGGATGAGATACAACAGCGAGCCTATCTGAGGAACCCGGAATTGGTTGACCAACTTATGAAGAAAGGCCATACTTGCTTCATCCTCACGATGGGGCATTATGGCAACTGGGAATGGTTTTCCGGATCGACCACCCGTTTCGAGGACTCACGCATCTATCAGATATACCGTCCGTTAAACAACAAGGCCTTTGATAAGCTATTCGCCGATCTCAGGACACAGTTCGGTTCTTTCGGCATCAAGAAAAACGATACGATACGGGATATCATCAAGTTAAAACAAGACAAAACCAAATCAGTCGTCATCTTCTTGGCGGACCAGACACCCAGCAAGGCGAACCTGCATTATTGGACTGAGTTCCTTCATCAAGACACAGCCATATTAACCGGTCCGGAGCGTATCGCACGGAAACTGAACCTGCCCGTGATCTTCCTCGATACCCAAAAGGTAAAAAGAGGATATTACACCGTAGACATGAAGCTGATTACGGAGAATCCAAAAGAGACTCCGGAGAATTACATCACCGAGCGATACGCACGACTTTTAGAGAAAATGATCTTGCGTGATCCGGCCTACTGGCTATGGACCCATAAACGTTGGAAACATAAACATGAGCAACAAGGATGAAAAAAGTAGCGATTGTCATCTTAAACTGGAACGGAAGAAAGCTAATGGAGGAATTCCTTCCTTCCGTCGTATCCAACTCTCCGGAATGGGCGGAGGTTATCGTAGCAGATAACGGTTCTACCGATGACTCGATCAAGATGTTGAAAGCAAAATTCCCCACGGTCAGCATTATCCGCCTCGACCGGAACTACGGATTTGCCGAAGGATATAATCAAGCGCTCAAAAGGCTCGACCATGAATATTGCGTTTTATTAAACAGCGACGTAGAAGTTACTCCCAATTGGCTGGATGCCCCGATTGCCACTCTCGACTCTGATCCGTCAATCGCTTGTGTCCAACCCAAAATACGGGCTCAACGAAATAAAGAATACTTCGAGTACGCAGGTGCGGCCGGAGGATACATTGATAAATACGGCTATCCATTTTGTCGGGGGAGAATCTTGCATATCGTGGAAAAGGACGAGGGACAATACGACACTCCCGCCGATATCTTATGGGCGACAGGAGCCTGCTTATTCGTTCGCACGGCTACGTATAAGGAAGTCGGGGGATTAGATGCCGGATTCTTCGCACATCAAGAAGAAGTCGATATGTGTTGGCGTTTACGTTCCCGGGGATATCGGTTGGTATGCGTCCCACAATCCATCGTTTACCATGTCGGTGGAGCCACCTTGAACGCAGAAAGTCCCCGCAAGACCTTCCTCAATTTCCGGAATAGTTTGCTGATGCTTTATAAGAACTCCCGGGAAGCTGATTTAAAGCATGTGATGCGCATTCGCTTTTGGCTGGACTATATCGCCGCCGCTAAGTTTCTGATGGAAGGTCATATCCAAAATGCGAAAGCGGTTTATGAGGCACGGAAAGCCTATCACCAGCTGAAGCCGGAATATGCGCCCAAGCGTAAAGAGAATCTGGAGAAAAGTACACTGAGCACCATCCCGGAACTTATGCGGGACAGTTTAATTCTGGCATTTTATCTAAAAGGGAAGAGGACATTCAAAGCGATAAAGGATAGACGATAAAGAAACCGGCCGCCTATGCCACCGGCTACATATATATTCGCCTTCTTCTCCATCATTTCACGATGCCCTTCTCTAGATACTCAGCCAAATTAGTACGAACATGCGCAGAGGCACGTTCCACGGTCACCTTCGCCATATCCGCGTCCACCATTATCTTCACCAGTTGCTCAAAAGAAGTCTTTCGCGGATTCCACCCCAGCTCACGTCTCGCTTTCGATGGATCTCCCCAAAGATTAACCACATCGGTGGGACGATAGAAATCGGGAGATACCTCCACCAGCACCTTTCCCGTCTTGCGGTCGATTCCCTTCTCATTTTCTTCCTCACCTTGCCAGTACAATTCAAAGCCTACATAACGGAAAGCCAATTCGCAAAACTCCCGTACGGAATGTTGCTCACCCGTAGCGATCACGAAGTCCTCTGGTTTCTCATTTTGAAGGATCAGCCACATACATTCCACATAATCCTTGGCATACCCCCAATCGCGAAGCGACGATAAGTTACCTAAATACAATTTATCCTGCTTGCCTTGGGCGATACGTGCAGCGGCAAGGGTTATCTTACGGGTTACGAATGTTTCGCCACGACGTTCCGACTCATGATTGAATAGAATGCCCGAACAGTAAAACATATGATAAGCCTCGCAGTACTCCTTGGCAATCCAGAATCCGTACTGTTTCGCCACGGCATAGGGAGAGTAGGGATGGAAAGAAGTATTCTCGTTCTGTGGTACTTCTTCCACCTTGCCGTATAGTTCCGACGTGGAAGCTTGGTAAATACGGCAGGTTTCTGTAAGGTCACACTGACGCACAGCTTCTAAAATACATAGTACGCCGGTGACATCGACATCTGCAGTAAATTCAGGTGAATCGAACGAAACCTGTACATGGCTCTATGCAGCGAGGTTGTATATTTCATTCGGTTTTACATTCTTCACCACTTGCAGGATGCTTATTGAGTCGCCGAGATCGGCATAATGGAGATGGAAATTCACATGTCCTTCCAAGTGGGTGATGCGTTTGCGGAAATCGACCGACGAGCGGCGTATGGTGCCATGCACATCGTACCCTTTCTCTAAAAGAAATTCGGCAAGATATGAACCATCCTGTCCGGTGATACCGGTAATTAATGCTGTCTTCATTATTTTTTTATGATTTGATATTTGATTCGTTTACGTTTTTCCCATTCTCCGTATAATAATTCTGGAAGGGTTATAATCCTAAAATCCGCAGCTGACTAATTTTAGGAAAAAGATAAAATCTATTCATCATCGAGATTACTTACGGAGCAATTTCTTGTAAATCAACTCACGGCATTTGTTAGGGATAACACGTGTTATCATACGGATACATACATTATTTGCCATGCATATAAAATTGATATAGCCTAAACAATATAAACACCATTGAAATTTAATTTCCACAAATGCATATTTAAAGCCACCGCGACGTTTGAACATATCCGGAGAGAATCGAAAGTACAGGAGCGCTTCAGGCAGATTATATAGCTTTGCCCCATTAAGCATCATGCGCACCCACAGATAATAATCCTCAAACAGATAAAACGGTTTGTAGCTCCCCACTTTTTCTACGGCTTTCTTTCGGAACATGACTACCGGATGATTTATCGGGTTTCTTTTTTTTCCAAATCGGAAGATATCCCTTGGCTTTTCCGGAAGTCGGCGCGTGGAAATCACGTTTGAAACACCATCTTGAAATTCATCTATCCATGCACCTACGACATCTATTTCCTGATGTTGCTCCATAAATGCCACTTGCTTGGCAAAACGGTTAGGTTTACAAATATCATCCGTATCCATTCGAGCAACCAAGTCATGGGAGCACTGCTTTAACCCCTCATTCAAAGCCTTTCCCAACCCTCTGTTCTCATCCAAGACAACAAGTTTCAACTCTGAGTGCTCATTTGTATACTCTTCTACCACTTCACGCAACGCTGAGGTAAGCGGGCCATCTTCTACCAGCACCACCTCATCAGGAGGTAAGGTTTGCGAGAAAACACTCTCCAGACTTTGACGTAGAAACCCTGGACTTTCCTTATGATATAAGGAAAGCAACACTGTAAATTTCATTCTGCTCATTTTGTGCATTATTATTTACTCTTGCCAAGAAACAATAAGGATGTATAGCGATATTTAGCCAGCAAGGCAACTGACAACAGTCACAACCAGCCGTTCTAACTTTTCAAACAGGGATAAGTATTTATGCATGAAATATCCCATACAGTAAAAAGGAAAAATACCACGCTAAGGTATCGTAACAGCTTTACAAATTGCCTTAAATTCCCGAAGTCGATTCTTTTAGGTTCAATATGCCAGTGGATTTGCTCCGAGCCTTAAGGCATAGCATTCATACCGTCTTCTTCCTCCCTCCAGCCAATGCTCTCCCGAAGTATGCAGTGGATTAGGGCGAGGCAATGGCGTAATGGTTAGAAAATCTTTCTTCTTTCCCGCCAAAGTCTGCCGGATATGATGGTTGCTTTTGACAGGGTAATCCGATTCATTCATCAGTACCACGTAATCACCGTGACACCTTCTTTGGATATCCTGCAGGCCATCCAGGATAGCAAAGGCTATATCTCCCCCCCCTATTTTGTAGTACGCTGATTATTATATAGACATCCCACCAGGAAAAGGAAGAATTGGCAATGACATTGTGCTTGCAGAGACTCATCAGCTGCATATCCGCATAGCTTTGCGTCCCTTTGTTCCAGTCCACATAGACAATCTCCTTACCAGGCAATAGATCATGCAGGTTGCTTTCGCACCAGCCGATGTCATTCGAAAAGATACAATATACCTGTGGATTTACATGCTCTTCCATGTAGAGTATCGCCGCTTATAATAGTCCAAGTCACAGATGCCTTGAAATAGGGGATAGTTGATATAATCACCGGCGGCGTATATGCAATGCAACACTGTTGTCCGTCCGGAGTCGTGCCACTATTTCTTTATTTCGTGCACTTATCAACTCTGAGAAAGAAAATGCTTTCCTGATGGTTTCTTCCGCATCCTTAAAATATTCCTCATGTTGCCAATATCCATCATAATAGCGGTCACCACTTTGTACCAGCAAGGATGTATCATATAAAAAATCTTTCCTCTCCACACACATTGTTCAGCGTTTAGGCAAGATGTATTCACCGACCTGCCAAAACCGGTAATTCGGATAAGGATGCTTACAATAAGTTTAGTAAGCACTTTATTTAGCTCATATGAGGCACTTGTTTGTGCCCCAAACTGAGTTTATCAAAAGAAAATATATCTATATCTAATTATCTGTAATTTGAAAATTTACAGATAGGCACATTTACATCGATTCACCGCTTGGTCGCAAAATTAATGCCTAATCTACTCAAGATACTTTTTAGCGCTCTCCGTTGCTTAGGTGATATTTTCCACTGAAGCCAATTAGTCATATCAATCTTTATCTGTTGAGAGAGAGGAACAACGCCTCTACCAGAATCTATATACAAGCTCAATCCACTCAAATTTTCAACAGCATGCCTAATCCATTTACCTTTATATACTCCATGTATATATGGCAAGACATATTCCGAAACAGCCACCACATCTTTATAATCCTCTGATGGAGCAACAGCAGCTTGTTCATTTATTGAGTTTTCAATATCCCATGCGCTAAGAGAGCCATCGCCTAACAGTTCAACAAAAAGATCCTTTCGAAATATTCCAAATTGAAGATTGAGAGCATAGGGGATTTGCTTATTGACACTACGCAATAAAGGGAAAGATTTAATTTTAGATCCTTTAGGGGTAGGGCCTAGATTACAATACCTTATCTCGTGACTATCCATATAGTCAAGTAGTCGCTCTATTAATGAATTGTCAACATTGTCGCTCAAGATAATGTCATCACACATCAACATTACATACTTCGATTTTATAACTGGCAAAGCCGCTATAGTACGCTCAACCCAAGTATCATTTTGCTTATTATTGCATATACAAGTAATACCTTCATACGATTTGGTATTGGTGGTTAGAATAAACTCATAGGGACAATCACTCCAATATCTCCGATATCCTTTTAAAAATACGGCAAGCACATCAGAATACGAATCAGGAGAACTAACATAAATAGAAAGTCGCTTATCCATCAGCTATTTTACTTTTTCTATATATTCCTTCAAACTCATCAAGTTTTTATCCTTGTCAGAAATGATCAATTTCTCAATACCGCCAATCTTACCGAAAGGCCACTCTATAGCCATATCCGGATCATCATACATTATGCCGGCATCACCTTCACCATAAAACACCTCACCACATTTATAGCTAACGACAGAATCCTCCAACACCAAATAGCCATGACCGAAATACTGAGGTACGTATAGAGTCTTCTGATTCTCTCCGGTTAGATCAAAACCTTGCCATTTACCAAATGTTGGCGAATCAGGGCGAAGATCTATGATTACGTCATACACATGGCCACTTATACAACGAACAAGCTTGGCTTGCTGCTTAACGAGTTGGAAGTGCATCGCACGAATTACACCCTTTTTACTAATGGTATAGAACACCTCTTTAAGTTCATGATCTATACCATTTTGCTTAAATGCATCAATATTGTAATCCTTGATAAAGCCACCACGTTCGTCTGTGGCATAGAAGGGAGTTATCTCATATGCCCCCTTCATATCAAGTTCCTTGAATTCAAATTTCTGTATCATGACTAATTCCGCTATAACATCAAAGAGTTTTTAAGCCAATTAATAGTTTTATCAATGCCTTTATCAAAGTCTATAGACGCATATTCTCCAATAGTACTAACCAAGTTACTATTGTCAAACATATCCATTGTATACTTTACACCATCATCTTCACGGACTCCTATCCCTACCTTATCAGCGCAACCAACTAGTTCTCCTATACGAATAAGATAATCTTTCAAGACTCTAGGATTGCCAGAGCCTATATAATAGAACGGCTTATTCGTTTCCTTAAAGCCTAGACGATATACAGCTTCTATAAGATCATCCACATAAATAAAATCATATGGTTGTAAAGCTGGACCAAATGCGGCTTCTTTACCAGCCATCAACTCACCTAACGTATAACTAACCAAATTGCCCGTTTTATTACCTACACCGTATATATTTGAGAACTGCATCCACACAAACTGTTGAGCGATATTCTTGCAATAACCTTCCAAAATTATTCTGCAAGCATGCTTAGCCACACCATACATCATTCCACCAGTCGTTTTTTTCAGATGCGACAAACTAAATGCTACATTCTCCGCTACAGTACCCGCACAAAGAAATTTTTTCACATTTAGCCTCTTGCAAATATTAGCGCAATCTACTGCCATCTGAATATTTGATAATTGAACCGTAGGATCTGCTTTATCAGCCCCATTTACACCTTTCCACGCAAAATGATAGAAAGAGTCATATTCAATTACTGGCAGTCTTTCGACTAGAGATGTATTCACCCCTGATTCTATCCTCGTAATAAGATTTGAATCAGGCAAACGATTGCCATGAAAGGTAATATCAACAGCAACAACCCTAGTACCTTTTTCTATCAATTTCTTTATAAGTGAACTACCTATAAAACCATTGCCCCCTGTGACGATTACGTTCTTCATATTATCGTTATACGTTTAAAAATTCATTTATCTGTTTATCCATACAAACACGAACATCCCCACCTGCTAGCCAAACCTTACTCCATTCAACAATCTTTTCCATTGCCTCATCCAGATTCCATCGAGGGCTCCATCCAAAAGTCTTTTTCAATTTAGAGCAATCAAGCTTCAAGAAATTTGCCTCGTGAGGACCACCATCATACTTGTTCACCCACCTCATGCCTTCGCCCCACTTGTTCACAAATAGGTCAACAAGAGCGCCTGTTTGAAAACAATCCACATCATCGGGACCTACATTATAATAATCCGCAAAACCGATATCCTCATATTGTTTCATCGCTATCAGCAGATAAGCATACAATGGTTCTAGAACATGTTGATAAGGACGGGTAGAGTATGGATTACGCACAACAATATCCTCATGTTTTACAGCCGCACGGATACAATCAGGTATTATTCTATCACTGGCGAAATCTCCACCACCTATCACATTACCCGCTCTAGCAGTAGAAATAGGAATAATAGGCAGACCATCAATATCTGTAAAGAAAGAACGCTTGTAGCTATGAGTCACCAGCTCCGAACAGGATTTGGAATTTGAATAAGGATCATACCCATCCAATTCCTCATTCTCCCTATAACCCCAACTCCACTCCCTATTCAAATACACTTTATCCGTAGTGACATTCAAGAAAGACTTCACACAACAATTATTGCGAACACACTCAAGAATATTCACGGTACCCATCACGTTTGTCTCGTAGGTATAGGCAGGATCTTTATAAGAATCTCTAACAATGGGCTGAGCGGCAAGATGCAGTGCAATTTCTGGTTGCGACTCATCAAAAGCCTTCTTCATGGAGGCATAATCTCGTATATCGCCAATCACGGAATGTATGTCATCTTCAATATTGGCAATTTGAAACAACGAAGGCTCTGTTGGGGCTTCAAGTGAATATCCGGTAACGATCGCTCCGGCATTAGCGAGCATCCTACACATCCAAGAGCCCTTAAAGCCGGTATGGCCTGTAAGGAAAATCCTCTTGCCTTTATAAAAATCCAATATATTTCCCATTTATATGATAACTTATTATTTTGCGTAATCTGGTATTTCCGGAACAGAGCGCTCCCAACGCTTCCAAGGAGCTTTATCCTCGGCAAGCAGTTTTTCAAGCATAGATTTCTCACGTATATTATCCATGCACTGCCAAAAACCAGTATGGATGTAAGACATCAACTGACCTTCTTGCGCCAACTTGACTAGTGCGGTCTTTTCGAAGACACAAGAGTCACCCCCTCCCAGCATATCAAAAACCTCGGGCTCTAGCACCATGTAACCGGCATTAATAGGAGCACCATCAGAGGCGTTCTTTTCCCGAAAAGCCCTTACGGCTTGATCTTTAGTAATATCTAAGACACCTTTATCTTGTGCTATCTTGACGGCCGTAAGGGTCGCAAGCTTGCCATGGCTCTTATGAAACTCCACCAATCTATCAATTTCCACATCACAAACACCATCGCCGTATGTCATCAAGAAAGTCTCATTCTCCACATATCTCTGGATACGCTTAATACGACCTCCAGTCATAGTGTTGTAGCCCGTATCAACGACTGTGACTTTCCAAGGCTCCATATTAGTTTGATGAACAGTCATTTCATTGTTGCCACCACGATAGTCGAAAGTCACATCAGAGTTATGAAGGAAATAGTTGGCGAACCATTCCTTTATATATTCCTGTTTATAACCGGCGCAAATGATAAACTCGGTATAACCATAATAGGCATACTCTTTCATTATGTGCCACAAGATTGGCATACCACCAATCTCAATCATTGGCTTCGGCTTGAACTGAGATTCCTCAGATATACGAGAACCGAAACCTCCTGCAAGAAGTACTACTTTCATTGTAATAAAATTATAGTGACGCAATCAATGCACAGTCTTAAATTTGACAGTAAGCAATCGATAAACTCCGTTATTAGAGTATCTATTGTAAGCAGTCACTTTAGACCCGTTAAGGACCTAAAGGAACATGTTTTTATATAGCTTTAACAATTAAACTTGATTTAAACATTCAATTAGATGGCCACAGGTTGCCATTTGTGTGGTAACAAATTAACCAACTCCTCTTTTGAAGTTTTCTTGATCCGGCGAAAGACATCACACAGATATGATACCGCTTTCAATTTATGGTTGCGGATATTGGCAAAAATAGATTGAAGTCTTGCAAAACGTACCCAGCTTCGGTAGATGCTATATTTTGGAGAGCAAAAATAGCGGTTGGATGCTTACGATAAGTCAATCATTATCTGTTCGTTGGGAGAGTATTCTTTCAACGAAAGGTATAAAGCATATTGGAACATTTGGTTTCCCTAACCGCCTAGAATTTTTACGATTTTCATAGAAACACATTAAACCAGGAAATAGGAATTTCACTAAGAGTTATATTTTTTCAACTTTACTATTTCTTGATATATTTCTATATGACGATTATAAAAACATTCGGGAGAATATTTTTGCACATATTTTGAATGCGCTTTTAAAGCTAGTTCGTCTTTCTTATGGCAAGCTGTTAATAATGCGTTCTGTAAACTATTTAAATTATCTACTTCAAAAGTAGCGATTTCGTCTTCTGAAAATATTTCCTTGAAAACTGATATTTCAGAACAAACAATAGCTTTCTGCATGGAAGCAGCCTCCAACATTGCCAATGGGAATCCTTCGCTATAACTGGGCATAACAAAAATATCCGCATATTTCAAATATCTAAATCCATCGGGTTTATGTCCGATAAATAATACTCTATCTTCAAGTCCCAATTTAGAAACCAAATCCTCTAAAATTCTCCGTTCATTACCATCGCCCACTATGCAATACCGTACATTAGGCAGTTGAGGTAAAACTTGAATAATTTGATGTAGTCCTTTTCTCTTATTCAGACCACTTACAGAACAGAGCAGTATATTATTGTCTTTAAAGGAAAGTAAATTCTCTATTTCTTCGTTTTTTAGTATCGAATCAGATTTACACGAGCGTGTATTATATGCATATGTCAATTTTCGATTAGGCAAATAGTCTTTATAATACACCAGCATATCCTTGCTCAATAAGATAATTTTATCATCGCGCATGGTGGATGCCAACACTATTCGTGCTGTTATTTTAGACCAGTACTTTCCATATTTATACGCATAGTCAAGGAATATATAACTATGAATTGTTGTACAAATAGGTATTTTGCAAAATATTGGTTTATGTAATAGAACGAATAAATCTGGACGTAAACCGTGACAATGTATCAAATCGTAGTTATTGAACTCAAATTGTTGCCACATACTAATTTGGTGTGTTGGACATGGAAAGTCTAAATCCTTTTTATCATCGAAATAGAAAACCTCTATTTGATGATTATGCTCAATCATTTTTTGTACTAATTCGTATGCAACAACAATTGGGCCTGCATTTTTCAATGAAGACAAAATATATGCTATTTTCATATTCTTTGTATTAACGATATTCTCCTTTAAAATTCAAATGGCTCTGTACCCATTCATCAGTATATGTATAATCTTCTATAAGTGTTATTGGACTTAAAATCACACGATATTGCAACAAGAATTGAGACAAGGAGGCTCTTTGTGTATAGGCATAACACCCAAACATAATCATGAAAGACAATAATGCCATTTTTAACTCTTTTAACGATGTTTTATCATCATTTAGTGTTGTAAGTAAAACTACAAAAAGTATAGCAATAGCCACATTTGAACACCTTAGCAGCAAGGTTAAAGAAGACACAGATATTGACAATAACAACAAAAGCAAAAAACAGATTTCAGATAAGAAGGGATTTGCATCTTTTTTTTTTAGCACAATGTATGTTAATGGTATAACAGGTAGGATGCGAACAAAAGTAAAAATCAAACCGCCAAAACTTGCACTTTTCAACATGGCATTTGTTCCCCAATAACCATCAACATATGTTGATACGCTACCTGATATTAAATTGTTTTCAGGAAACAAATATAGTAATAGATTACCTATACTGGTTTGAGCCGTGATAAGTAAAACTATAATAGTCAATCCTTTCACGATAGGAGGTATTTTAAGTCGAGGCAATAAAACACCTCCTATAACCAATGGAAGAAATAGTAACATTGAAAAATGCATTGTAACAGACAGCACAAATATTACAATGGATTTTATGTAATCTTTTTTGTACCATAAATAGATAGCAATAATGATAATTGTGGACGCTACTCCAAAACGAATACCCGCTGTCAACGTGAATAACCTTATACTAAAAAAAAGCGAGAGTACAGATAATCCAAAAAATCTTTTATTATTAATGAATGTCGGATTGTTTTTTACTATATCCAAAAACATCCAACAATATAGCATATAACTAATTAAAAGCAAAAAACCTTTAAAAAGTTCAAATGTTAGCCCCATTCCATTAAAGATAGATGATAAAAAAGAGAATAAGAAATCTTTATTTTTTATCCATAAATGATTAAAATCAAAAGAGAAATAAGTTGTTTTATAATATAATTCACGATAACGATAAGCATCTGACACAGGAGGCAAAAACGCTCCAAAAACAGAAAAGAATGCACCGATGAAGTACACATACACCTTTTCTGTCAATACGTTCTTGCACGACAACAATAGAGATAAGAATGGAGATAATATAAATACAAAGATATTATAGATAAGTTCTTTCATTACTTAATAGATTATTCCATAGGGTAAGAATTTGCTTCTCGGAAAAACGCTGGACTAAATGCAATGCATTCTTTGCCAGAGAAATTCTTAGTTCATTATTCTTTGCCAACAATAATATTTTAGACGCAAAATCCGAGAGATTTTTATTGGGAGTTATAAAACCGTTTTCCCCATCAGAGATTATATCTCGGACAGATTTATAAGAATCCATCACAATTGGAACTACACCATATTGTTGTGCTTCCAAAATTGTCATACCAAATCCTTCTGTTGCGGATGTCATGAGGAAAATCGAAGCCCTCAGATAATATGGAGAAGGGTCTGCCATACCTGTGAATGTAATTCTTGGTAGATTATTTCTCCGGGCAATATCTTTGTAAGCCTGCAAATCTGAACCAGCTCCAACCAAAATCAATTCCCATTCTTCTAATTCTGCATTCAGTATTTTCCAACAATCCAATACACGAGAAATTTTTTTGGAGGTTTCCCCCATGCGTGCTACTACTAACAAGATTTTTTCTTTCTTTTGTAATACACTTTCGTCTTGCAAAGGATAAGTAATCGAGTTAGATATAGCTGTAATTTTATGATTTTCATCATTGTTGTCAATAATCAGTTTAAAATCAGATATGAAAGATTTTGAGAGTAATACAACTTTATCGGACAATTTATAAATGCGTTTGTATTTCCATTTATCAGCTTGATAGAAAATGAATATAAATTCTTTTGCTAATGAGCGTAATACTAATTTAGGAAATCTGAAATCCCTAAATTGTAATACGTCACGGCTACCAGTAGGGGATATATGAATAAATGAATACAACCTTATTTGACATTCATTTTTTAATCTTGACAGGAACTTGGTATCCAATATGCTAAAACCGCATTGGTTGATAATTATATTAATTTTATAAGTTCTGCTAAATTTCACCAATTCAGTAAATGTACTATCATCCAAAGAGTTTATTTTTAAGCAATCCTCAAATGCATTCTTTAGATTTTCAGTAAAAGTATCATTATCTTTATAAACTACATAAACTTTATAGCCAAACAACTTTAATTGTTCGGCTATATTATAGGAAACTCTTTGCACCCCACCTTTCAAAGGATTAATGCCAAATTGATAAAATAAAATATTCATAGTCTTAAACTTGTAGCATTCGAAAAAGTTGTTTTCGTGAATCTTCTCGTAGTTCTTCTAATATAGCTGAAACGTGTTCATAATTGATCTCTTTTTCGAGAATCGATTGACATTCTAACACCGTATGGGCAATCCGGTCTGTTAGCCCCAAAGCAGATAATAAGGAGGTCAAACGTATAGAGCGCTCTTTCAATGCGGGCAAAACGACAAACTGTCTTTGATGTAATAATGAAAAAACACAACCATGAAAGGAGTCTGTTACCACATATTTTGCTGTAGCGATAGATGAAATCCATTCAGAAACAGTTGTGGATTTTATATTAAGGCCATGCATATCATCTTGCTTTTTCAAATATCTTCCACTTAATTCTATTAGATTGCAATTGATCGTCTTAGCTAACTTTTTAGCTTGTAAATACCAATCATAAGAATAGATCAATTTGTAGGTTACCAATCGATCTTCATCCTCTCCCTTTTGCCTTTGACTTTTTATTATTTCAGAATAATCATTCAGTAAAAAACATGGGTCTAATACTTGATGAGAATCCAATCCAAATTGTTTTTTCAATATATCCACGCCCGAAGATTCTCTAACAGTAATATATTTAAAATCGCTGAGCAGTTCCTTTACTTTTTCATATAGTTTTTCATCCTTCCATTTTTCTGTTCCAAAGCTTGCTGCGTATGATACTTTTTTATTTCCTTTAGGGATAAAGGAAAGCATATACTTTTCAGTCTCTTCTTGCAATATTTCAGGATTCCAAACTTGGTCACTTCCCACCATATATAAATCTGCCGGAGTTGATAAATTACATGTATATGGCGGCAAGAAATCTGATATAAATTGAGTCATTTGAGATAAAAAAAGTTTTCGTTTCAAATTATGCAACAACTTATTAGTTTTATTAAAGGGCACTTCGTATAGAAAAACTTCATGTCCTAAATCTTTTAGGTATTTAGACAATGCATAACATTGAATCATTGCTCCATAATTGGGAACATTAAAAATTGTCATTATTCCTATTTTCATATATTTATTTTTACACCTCACACGATTCTCGTATGTGAGTTTTAATTATTTCTTTCAAATCTTTAGATATTGTAGGGTCTACTTTTCCACAAAATAGATTTCCACTTACCATATTTTTTCGTAATCTTGTTCTGTCTACAACATTCTAGGCCGTGACCAGTCAATGTATCGTAATGAGGTATTCTATCTTAATTTCTGATTGTACTACTTTTCTCAGTAGGGCTATAGTGACTTTTATTTGTAAAATAAAAGAGTTACGAAACAAAATATTTATTTATAGATAAATACGTAGTAACAAACAAAAAAAGGACACGGACTCATTTGTTTAAAAGCAATGACCATATCCTTTTAGCCATTTATACATTGGAAGCAACAAACGATATTTGAAAGTATATGGAAATCGTCTGTAATCCATGTTTAAATTGATAATTCGTGAATTATATTCCAACTGTTCTATCGTTTTATATAAAGCGTATGCCTGTAATACCGCTCCGTAGTTCGGTTCTTTGTGTATGGTGAGGATGTTTACATCGTACATAATTGATAGCTCTTATTTAATGTGACTTATGTGTTCCGTTATTTTTCGCTGAACACTTTCCGGCAAAATGGATTTAGCGACTCTTTTCACAATACCCTTCACAGATTCATTCAATGTATTCATATACAAGATTGAGGTATTTTCGTCAACCTCGTTGGTGAAAGCCTCCCAAATAAGAGGCTTATCTGTCAGCCTGTCGGAGGTGAACCAATCTATATTTTCAAAGAAACTCTCCTTATCGCTTGAGGCACGATATTCAAATCCTAAATTGTTGGCCAGATCACGTACCAATGTTGGTGATTGTGCGCCGAAATGACCGCGAGCAGCGAAATATTCATTGGCGGCATCCCCGAACTTATAGGCCGGATGAAGATAATTTTTAAACTCTATACCCTCTCCGTTATTCACAAGAAGAATCCTTATGTTATTCTTGATGTAGTGGTTTCCAAGGGCATTAAGGTCATAGAAGAACGCCAAGTCACCAACTACAAGAAAAGATATTTGCTTGGAATTATTTAAAGAAGCGCCAACAAGTGTCGATATAGGGCCGTCAATACCAAATCCACCGGTATTACATTGAAAATGAACGCCATCAGGGATATTAAAGTAATTCCATGAACGTAGAGAATTCAAGATACCAACATGGAGAATTGCTTCGTTCGGAAGCTTTTCCGAGAGTTGGCTTGCCATCCAGATATTCGAGAAAGGTATAGCGTCAACATTGATTTTGGCACGTGTAAACTCCATTTCTGTTTGGCACTCTTCAAAGAAAGCGTTTTTTGCTTTTGTTGGTGTATCCATAGAAGCATAATAACGGAAAAACCATTCTTCTTCGGTTTGAAATACATATTTCAACTTCTTGAAATGGTCGCGAAGTTCTCCATCAAGATTTACTCGCCAAACCTCTTGCGGAAATGCTTTCATGTAGGCTCCGGAAACCTCTCCAATGTGAATTAGGAGACCTACATGATTTATAACACAATCTTTTTGCGATTGAGAGCTCAACAAGGGAAGCAATACCTTAAACCGGCCATTATAGCCGCTTGTGTTATCACAAAAGACAACAGCCCCGTATTTGTCACAGAAAGCATCCACTGCTTCTGCAAGACCGGAAGTGAATCGAGAATGATTACCCACAAATATAGCTATACGTGCGAAATCACCTAATGAAGGTAGAATATCAGTGTAGCCAAACCTGAATATGGCATTGGCGGGACGGAATTCTTTAACTGTATAATCCCCAGATACAAGCGTTACACAATTGATGTGTGCCGGTCCACCTCCATTGCGGCGCAATGCCAGGATCGCTTTATTGGCTTTTACTGTATTTCCCCACTCATCATTAGCATCCCTGCAAATTTGAAGATGGACACTGCAAACATAAGTATCTTGAGGTTGGCACAAACGATTGATTGTTTGAGGATTTAAATGTCCGTATGTATCAACTTCTCTAGCTCCAGTTATAGCCAGTACGGGCAACTTGCGATAATGCGCCTCAGTTATTGCCGGAAAATAGTCGCGTGATGCTGTCGCCCCCGTGCAAGTGATAACAACAGGCTCACCTCTTTCAGCAGCCAATCCGCAAGCCATATATGCGGCAGAACGTTCATCAACACACGAGACAACGTCGAACCATTTGTCATATTGTACACTGGCCACGAATGGCATGTTTGTCGTTCCTGGAGAAGCGATGATTTTCTTTATGCCATGTTGCTTCAGAAGAGAAACAAGAATTTGCACATTCCGCTCGGCACTATAATATTTGGAATCCATAGATATTACTTTTCTATAACCTTAAATATGTGATTAAATAATGGTCTTGGCATATAGCGTACAATTATTTGTCTCATTACCCCTTTAAGCCCCCGTATGTTTCGCAAAGGAACAAATGAGTTTGCAAGCCGCGCATGACACGGAACAGGAATAGACTTGAAATTCTCCGTCTTAAGAAATTCGGTAAGACAGTAATCCAACTCCTTTTTTACCTCTCTGAATTTCAAGTCAGGCAAGACGCTCATTAACTTGGCATTATTGAATCTTCTGTTATAAAGTCGATCGTATTTTGCATGCCATTGCCCCTGTTTGAAGCTAAGATTCAAACTCTCATCCGTCCATTTCATGCGCATCTTTAAGTTTCGTTCACGAAGAAGGACTCTCTTATAGATGTCCAGAATTTCAATCCATTTCAATGACTGGTTGGTTGTAATGGTAAAATCGTCTCCAAATGCATTTTTATTGCCAATCAATTTACTTATGGCAAGAGCTACATCTTTCGCAAAAGTAAGTGTGGTGTATCGTTGTGCGATGTCTTTACTAAACAAGACCTCACCTCCGTTAAGACAGCGCCATAGCCACAACTCTTTCTCATAACATCCCAGTTGCAAACGGTTAGAGTTAAAAGTTATATATGGTCTTACAATTGTCCAGTTTGTCAATCCAGTCTCTCGCAATATGTTTTCACATAACGCCTTGTTTATCGGATATGGCTTAATCGTCAAAAACTCTTTATCGGTAGTTACGTCAAACAAACGCAGAGTCTTTTCTGTGATTATCTCATCCAAATCAGAGTATTCTGTAGCAGATGACAAAAAGAAATACTGATCGGTAGAATTTAACAGCAAGTCAACCCTTTTATGGAACTCCTGTTCGCTATATATCATAAAGTCAACGATGGCATCCCAATGACATTGCGAAAGAA
>Ga0129309_1000433_pt1 | contig 32628 bp, 28 predicted proteins | sample L1105metagenome_FD_94439 | JGI IMG/M metagenome (GOLD analysis project Ga0129309, IMG submission 94439) | Ring-tailed lemur group fecal microbial communities from Wisconsin, USA - L1105 metagenome | ecosystem: Host-associated > Mammals > Digestive system > Large intestine > Fecal | place: USA...
AGCCGCCGCAAAATGCCAAATCCTCGTCGCTTCGCTCCTCGCATTTGGCATTTTGCATTTTTTACACTTTAACTTCGTAGCTTTTTGAGTCCGAGTGTAACATATCATTGACAACTATACAAGCCGAGATGTGCGCCGATAGCATTTTCTCTTGACTTATAGCGTCATTTCGTGTATAATGTTGTGTGAATATATGAACATTTTGCGGAATAAATCAACATATTGTATGAACATGATTTTGTTCATACCACATTTTGAATATGTTCCACGTGGAACATAGAGAGGACTTGATATTATTTATACAGCAAACGCCTATGATATAATCGTTATCGGAGCAGGTCACGCGGGCTGTGAAGCGGCTCTCGCCGCAGCAAGGCTCGGTAAAAAAACGGCTGTTTTCGTGCTTTCGCTTGATACTATCGCAAATATGCCGTGTAATCCATGTATAGGCGGCTCGGCAAAAGGTCAGCTTGTCTGTGAAATTGACGCGCTGGGCGGTCAGATGGGTAAATCTGCGGACGCAACATTTATTCAGAGCAGGGTTCTTAATAAAGGAAAGGGTCCTGCTGTACACTCTCTGCGGGTTCAATCCGACCGTGTAAAATATCACTCTTATATGAAGCACGTTCTTGAGTTCGAACCGCTGCTTGACATAAAGCAGGACGAAGTGACAGAAATATGCGCCGAAAACGGGAAAGTAACAGGCGTAAAGACAAAGCTGGGGCTTTTCTATCCCGCAAAAGCTGTCATAATCACCACGGGAACGTATCTGAACGGCGAAATCCACATAGGCGAGCTGAGTTATTCCTGCGGTCCGGATAATGTTGCTCCCGCAATTCCGCTTACGGAAAGTCTGAAAGCACTCGGACTGGACATACGCAGATTCAAAACGGGTACGCCTGCGCGAGTCCACAAAAGAAGCATTGATTTTTCAGTTATGGAAGAGCAAACGGGCGACGACGATATTATTCCTTTTTCTTTTGACAACAAGCTGCCGCTTGAAAATAAGGTCAAGTGCTATGTGACGTATACAAACGCCGAAACGCATAAGGTAATTCTCGAAAATCTTGACCGTTCGCCGCTTTATTCCGGCAGAATCCATGGAATCGGTCCGCGCTACTGTCCGAGCATTGAAGATAAAATCGTGCGGTTCAAGGACAAGGAGCGTCACCAGCTTTTTGTTGAGCCTATGGGGCTTGATACCGACGAATATTATTTACAGGGAATGTCAACCTCGCTGCCCGTCGATGTGCAGATAAAATTTCTGCGCACGATAAAGGGACTTGAAAATGTTGAAATAATGCGTCCGGCATACGCAATCGAATACGACTGCTGCAATCCTCTGGAGCTGTACGCAACGCTTGAAACGAAAAAAATCGAGGGTCTTTACGGCGCGGGGCAATTTAACTGCACTTCTGGATATGAAGAAGCGGCGGCGCAGGGGCTTATAGCGGGAATCAATGCAGCACGCAAGCTGGACGGAAAAACGCCTATAATTCTTGACCGAGCAAGCTCATATATCGGAACTCTCATTGACGATCTGGTCACAAAGGGCTGCGTTGAGCCGTACAGAATGATGACAAGTCGAAGCGAATATCGCCTTATTTTACGTCAGGACAACGCGCCCGAACGTCTTACCACGCTTGGACATGAAATAGGACTGATAAATGACGAAAGATATGAATTTTTCCTCGAAATGCAGAAAAAAGTTGAAGCGGAAACGCAGCGCATACGCCGAGCGACAATTCACCCGTCGGATGAACTGAATAAAATGCTCACAGAAAAGGGTACAAGTCCGCTTACACAGGGCGTTAAATTTATTGAACTGCTGAAACGGCCGCAAATAGGCTACAACGACCTGAAGCCGTTTGACAAAAATGCGCCGCAGCTTTCGGCGGATATAATAAGCAAAATTGAAATCAACATAAAATATGAGGGCTATATTAAAACTCAGGAAGCGCAGATAAAGGAAATGCGGCGGCTGGAGGGAAAGGCTCTTCCGACCGACCTAGACTACAAAACAATAAGCGGACTGCGGCTTGAAGCCCAGGAGAAGCTGAACAAGCATAAGCCGCTGAACATAGGGCAGGCGGGAAGAATTTCGGGCGTGAATCCCGCAGACGTATCCGTTCTGCTTATCTGGCTTGCTGCAACTTCAAATAAAAGCGGGGAAAACGACAATGCTTGAACAATTTGCAAATGCAGGAATAACTCTGACCGAATTTCAGGCAAAACAGCTTGAAACTCTGACTGATTTTATGCTTGAATACAACAAAAATGTCAATCTCACCCGCATAACCGACCCCAACGAGGTAATCGAGAAGCACTATATTGACAGTATTCTTCCGCTTACGATGGTCGATGTTCCACGTGGAACATTATGCGCGGATATAGGAACAGGAGCGGGCTTTCCGTCTCTGCCTATGAAGATATACCGCCCCGACCTTGAATTTACGCTTATTGACAGTCTCGGAAAGCGCATAACCTACCTTGACCTTGCCTGCGAGAAGCTAGGCATAACCTGTCGGACAATTCACGCAAGAAGCGAAGAAGCAGCCAAAAAACCGGAACTCCGTGACAGCTTCGGCTTTGTTACAGCAAGAGCGGTCGCAGCGCTCAACGTTCTTTGTGAATACTGCCTGCCATATGTCAAAAAGAATGGCATTTTCGCAGCTCTCAAGGGTTCTGAGGACGAAACAAGTCTTGCCGAAAATGCTGTAAAAAAGTTGGGCGGAAAAATTGAAGATGTAAAAAAATACAAGCTTCCGTCAGGCGACGCGCGGCAGCTTGTAATAATCAGAAAAATTATAGATACGCCCTCACAGTATCCGCGGGCGGGCGGAGTTATTGCGAAAAGACCGCTTTAAGGGAAGTTGGGAAAGGGAAGGCGGCGAGCGAAGCGAGCCGCAGCAGGGAAGTCTTTATTTTTTCGGGCAGGCGGCGTTTCGGAAAGTGGGAGAGGCAGTGAGGATTGAGAAAGCCGCCGTGTGAAAAAGATAAGCAAATTGAAAGGAGTGGTCGGACTGAAAAAATTGTTTCGGGTAATACGCAGAAACTGGCGAATGGCAATAGTTGTGATTATTCTTATGACTATCTGCGGGTATGTTCTCGCGGCTTACGGGTTGCAGAAACACTATATTACTACTGCGGAAATCTATATTGAAAGTACGGACGGGACTTCATCTGCCGAAAAAGCTGAAACCTGCGCGCTGCTTTTTACAAGTCCTCAGATGTACAACGCTGTCAACTCCACTCTGGTTTCAGGCTTCTCGTATGCAGAATTTGATCGAATGGTAGCAATAAACAAAAAAAACGGTACGCAGATTCTTGAAATTTCAACCGACTGCGATAATTCGGACGCTTCATATAAGCTTATGACGAAATTTCTCGATATGATGCCAAGCGTCATTGACAGCTATCGGGCAGAGGCTAAAATAACAATAATGCGCGACCCTGTACAGCCGTCGGAGCCTTCTTTTCCCGATGAAAAGCTGTTTACAATACTCGGCGCGGTTTTCGGAACGGTTTTATCCGTCCTTGCAATACTGCTGATATGGAAACTCGACAACAGCATAACGGCGGAAGACGACCTGACTCAATTGTACGATCTTCCTGTTCTCGGAGAAATACCGGATTTCGACAGGGAAATCGATTACCTAGGTAGATAATTTTAATTTACTATAACCTTATCTCAGATGTTCCCCCGCCTCTTAAACGGCGGGTTCCACTTCAGTCTTTCAGTGGAAGATTAAAATCTCCTGCTGAAATCCTGAAAAGCAGAAGCTTAAGTGATAACAAGTTATCCGCCTTGCGACGGTTGCAATCGTCGCAGTCTGATTAAGCCGGCTTATCAGACTTTGCTTCAATTTTAAATATTAAAATTTTACGGCTAATATAAGAAAAGAGCAGTATTTATACAGTACTGCTCTTATTTTATACAAAATTAATTTAAAACACAGCGGAATTTCTGCTGTAAAATATAAAAAATTATTACATTTCCAATAAGCCAATAAGTGAAATTTCGCTTTCCTCACTATTTTTCCCACACAGGCGTCATATCAAGCGTTTCACATCCCTTCTCCTGTGTGAACCCATCAAACCCAAGCTCCGCACAAAGGTCGGTTACTTTACGGTACTCAAACGTCGTGATACGTCTGTTAAGCTCCGGAAAATCAGCAGCTTTATAACAAGGCGTGTACTGCCGCATAATGCTGAGAAGAGGTCGATTCTGAAGTCCTGAGAGCCACTCTATCAGCTTCATGCTGTCTTTGTAGCAGCCGGGCAAAACAAGATGACGCACTATTACTCCCTTTTTCATTATCCCATCAGATATTTCAGCTTCAGGCTGCTGCCGAAGCATTTCCTCAAGAGCGGCAGAAGCCTGTTCAAAATAATCTGGCGCGGCCGAATATTTCGCTGAAAGTTCATCGCTATAATACTTTAAATCAGGAAGATAAATATCGATCAGACCGTCCAGACGGCGTATTGTTTCCGCTTTTTCATATCCGCCCGTATTCATTAAAACAGGTATTTTCAGTTTCGGCTTTAGTTTTTCAAGCATAGGAATAAGCCTATGAAGATACTGCGTAGGCGTAACAAGATTTATATTATGCACGCCCTGTTCCTGCAGAGAAAGAATTTCCCTGTAAAGCTGCTCGTCGGTAATATCACGCCCGAAATGTTCATGACTGATCGGATAATTCTGGCAAAAAGAACATTTAAGCACACATCCGCTGAAAAAAATTGCTCCGCTTCCGTTTTTTCCGGTAATAACAGGCTCTTCGCCTCTATGAACCATTATTTTTGCAACGCGCAGCGTTTCGCCGCAGCCGCAGAAGCCTAGTTTTTCAATTCTGTCTGCGCCGCATTCACGCGGACAAATTCCGCATTTCATTTTATCGTCCCTTTCGCATTATTTTCAGCGGAAATTGCCCGTTCTGCCTCTCCGAAAGCCAGAACAAGCCGCTCCTCATACGCTGGAATATCACGATAGAGATTTGTTTCAAGCTCCGCCAGCGTATGACATAGAGTAATAATTGAGCTATATTGCTTCAGCTTAAGAATTTTTTCGTAAATGCTCCAGTAGTTCGTTATCATGCGCTTTCTCATAAGGTTTTTCATTTTTTCATTTTTGCAGAGCGCATGGTCAAAGCTGTATGCAAGCGCTGTTCCGCCGTAAAGAAAAGTATAATTTTTTCTTATTTCAACAAGGTCAACCCCGTCAAGCTGCGGCATTTTCCATTCGGCAAGAGCCTGAGCCATTTTAACGAAAATATCCGTTATTTCTACGCCGTTGCCATTATAAATAAGATCAAGAAAATCGCTCGCAATCCTTGAATATCTTTCATTGTTTTCACCGACTGTAAACACCCTGTCAACACTGAAAAGCTCTTCTGCAGAAACTCCGCGGCAGGCAATGGCATAAAGCTCTATCAGATTCTGCCGCTCTGTAAGGTCTGAAATATCCGGATAACTGTCTTTTTTTCTTTTAAATACATCGCTTGCCTTTTCAGGCGAAACACGTCTGTTATTCAGCTGCAAATGTGCATTAAAACGACGAAAATTCACCTTATCCATAAGTTCCTTTTCGGAAATTGCCTGTTTCATATAAAAACTCGTCACTGAAAGGTGAACCGTATCAATATAATGCCTTCCTATGCCTGAATCAGGATTGAAATCTTTTTTCGCATTCTTTTCCGCAGTACGAGAGAGCCGCGCATTGACACGCCGAAAATCTGCTCCTGTGTCTATAATATTTAAACGCAGAAGCATAGGCTCGTTTACGAAAACTTCATTTCTTTCTCGGTGCAGAGGAATTAATCTGACAGATTTACCTCTATATAATAAATTTACCAGCAGTCCCAGCCTTGCAATCTCCATCGCTCCGTCATTTACACCGTCTATGTACTTTCTGATATAACTCAGGAACGGTTTATCCTGTATGAACAATAATGTGAACAAATCAAGTTCAAGTGCCTGCGCTGCGCTTATCGTATCCGCTCCGAACAGAAACGGCTTCATTTTTTCGAGAAATTCAACCGATCTTCCGTCTGAAATTATCTTGCTGACATTTATAAATCGCCTTGTTAAAGGCTTCGGAACAGCCGTCACGGTTATTTTTAACGTCTGTGCCATTCCGATACCTCCTTTACTTGTTGACTAATTTATTATAAATTTCACTTTTAGTATATTTTGTTTGCTTTGCAGCTTCCTTACAGGCTTCCGAAAGCTTCATTCCGCTGTCAACAAGCTTCTTTGCAATTTCACACACTTCGTCAAGGGAAAGCCCTGTCTTTTCGGCAGGCTCTTCCTCCGCGCCCGCGACCACCAGCACATATTCACCTTTCGGCGTTTTATCGCGGTAATATTCGAGCATTTCCGAAATAGTTCCGCGTAAAATTTCTTCATGAATTTTAGTAAGCTCGCGGCAGAGCGCGATTTTTCTGTCGCCGAGCTGTTCCAAAAGGTCCTGCAATGTGAACAACAGCTTATGCGGTGCTTCGTAGAATATCAGAGTTCGGCGGAAATTTTTTATCTCGTCAAGGTGCGCCTGACGCTGTTTTTTCGTCACGCTCAGAAATCCCTCGAAGCTGAACCGCGACGTCGGAAGCCCTGAAACCGCCAAAGCGGACATTGCCGCGGTAGGGGAGGGAACGACCCTTATTTCAATTCCGCGTTCGGCGCAAAGACGAACCAGATCCTCGCCCGGATCGCTTATACAAGGCATTCCCGCATCGGTAACTACCGCGCAGCTTTCGCCGTTCTCGATCCGCTCGAGTATATATTCGCCGCGCTCGCGGATATTATGCTCATGATAGCTGATAAGCGGCTTCTGAATACCGAAGTGCGTCAGCAGCTTCAGTGTTACGCGGGTATCCTCCGCAGCGATAAAATCAACACTGTTAAGCGTTTCGACCGCGCGCGGGCTAAAATCCGAAAGATTGCCTATAGGAGTTCCTACAACATATAATAAAGACATGGCTATTATCCTTTCGATTGATTATCCATTTGTTCATATTATGAATTTCTATATATATTTAAACCGCGCTTTCATACACGAAAAAGGCTTAAACAAGCCCTTTTTTAACTTTTTCAACCGAGTTTTCAACTGTTCATACGGTAAAAGAGAATAGTTTTCCACATTTTAAACAAAAAAATTGTTTAAAACTCGATATATTACAGTTTGTAATCATGAATATTACTTTTTAATTTACTAAATGTAAAATAAATAAAAAATTTTCTTTTTTGTCAAAATCCGCAAACCCTATTGTTTATAACAAAAACCGACATATAGAAAAACACCATAAAACAATATAATTTTTTGTTTATTTTTACCATATTACAATGTCAAGCTTTGTCAGTACAAAACGGGTAAAACTTTTTTAAATTTCAACTGCAAAAATGCTTTAAAATCGCCGATTTTTAACTGTTTCAACAGAGTTTTCAACAAGTGTGAATTTTTCAATCCAAAAAAACATTATTTTTTCAACACTTTCAACCGTAAAACCCGTTGAAAATCACATTTTTCATGATTAGGTTACAGTAAAGTGACAATAATACAGTAAGTAGAAAAAAAGAGGAGGATCTTGACATGAGAGGCGTAAATAAAATGGTTTTAGAAGTAAAATCCGACGGAAGATACTTCGACCGCGCACTTTTGTTCCTGAAACCCGAACAGATGAACACCCCGCAGCATGAGATAACAGACGGCGCTGACCGCTTACTTCGGCAGCTTTCCGTAAAAAAGCCCGTACAGCGCGGAAAAACCGCTGCCGCCGCCATTATAGGCTCACTTGTTGGGGCAGGGGCGGCATCGCTGCTGTTTCTGCTTCTCTGAAACGCTTTTTTATCGTGTCCCCGCTGACATTGGTGACGTACACCGTGTCGGTACATACAACGAAGCATTTCGGCATATCAAGCGAAACGTAATACACCATGCCTTTTTTCTGCACGGCGTTCAGGTAGTCTTTCATATACCTGTCGACCGTTACGCGCTCAATATCGAATATTCCCAGTATTTCCGAATCTTCGACCACAACGTCGCTTCCAAGATAAACAAACATTTCTTCACCTATATCCTCGAAAAACTGCCCTTTTCAACGTTCCAGACCGCTCCGTCGCTGACTTTATCCATATCCGACATATTACAGGAAGTAATAAAAGTCTGTAACTTGTCTATATGGTTAATTATGAAGCTGCGGCGATAAGCGTCCAGTTCGCTCAGAACGTCGTCGAGTATCATCACGGGCAGGTCTCCACTTTTCTCAAATATCATCTTCGCTTCGGCAAGCTTCAGCGCAATAGCAATGCTGCGCACCTGTCCCTGCGAAGCGAAGTCGCGGGCGTTCATATTGTCGATTGAGAAGAACAGATCGTCGCGGTGAACGCCGACGACAGTATATTTCATGCGCTGTTCGCGCTCGGCAGTCTCCTTTAAACGCTGCATATAGGTCGCATACATAAGATCTATACTATCAATAGTGTACGGAATGTCGTGCATTATCGTGCTGTCATATTTTACGGAAAGTTGTTCTCCATTCTGGTTTAACAGACCGTAATAATGATTGGCATAATCGGAAAGAAATCCGAAATATTTCAGCCGCCCGCACATTACATTAACACCGAGGCGCGAAAGAGTTTCGTTCCAGCTTTCGAGCATTGCCGAAAGTGAAGCAGAATCGTAAAAATCTGATTTCATCAGCAGATTATTTTTCTGCTTTAAAGCCTTATTATATTCATAAAGCTTAGAATTATGAACACGGTTTATCATATTCGATACAAAATCGAGATAATCGCGCCTTTTTTCGGGATTTCCCTTTACAATATATAAATCTTCAGGTATAAATGAAACATATCTTAACGCTCCGTATAATTCTTCAGCACTATTCATTTCAAGATCGTTAAAAGTTAATTTAACCGAACCGTTTTTCTGAGTATATAAAATACGGTTTTCTCGGCTGTTTCTGTCAAAAGAAAAATACAGCTCGGCAGATGTTTCGGATTTTCCGTCAGAGCCGAACGGGATAATCTCCGGCGGCTTTGCGGAGCGGAAGCTCTTACCCAGACAAATGGAAACAGCCTCGCACAGATTTGTTTTTCCCTGAGCATTATTCCCGGTAAAAATATTTACCTTTGGATGAAAAACAAAATCCGCCGAGGCGATATTTCTGAAATTACGGATTGAAAGACTTTTCAGAATCATTCTTCAATTACGCAGACAAGCTCCTGCGTTTCCTCTTCAAAATTGACTACTACAACGTCGTTATTATACAGCTTTTTTCCGCGCATTGTACAAATCTCGCCGTTTACGGTAACAATTCCGTCGCTTATAATCATTTTCGCCATTCCGCCTGTTTCGGCAACATTCGCAAACTTCAAAAATTGTTCAAGCTTTATGAAAGGGGGTGTAACCTTAACTTTTTCCATAATTTCCGCCTTTACTTATTTCTTACAGGAAGAACTATTCCAACGTAGCTGTCGTCCTTCAGCGGCTTAATTCGGATAGGAGAAAGAGGACCCGTAAAATCCAGCTTTACTTCGTCGCACTCGCTGTTTCTAAGAGAATCAATCATATACTTTGCATTAAACGCAATTTCTATCTTCTGTCCGCCGTACTGTATCGGGATAACGTCGCTCATCTTGCCGAGAGCGGTCTTTATATCAATATACAGCTTATCATTATCAAAAACGCATATTACCGGGCATTTATAGCGGTCAGTATTGAGCAGCAAGGTTCTGTCGAGAGATTCGGAAAATTCACGCGCATTCACAACCGCTGTCGAAGTCTCGGCGAAATTCATAATACGGTTATAGTCGATAAAATTTCCCTCAAGAAGGCGCGAAATTATCATATAATCGTCTTTTGAAACACAAATCTGGCTTCTGTCGATACATATAGCGACCTTTTTTTCGTTTTCCTCATCGGAAAGAATACGCATAAGCTCACCAAGAGTTTTACTCGGAACAACAAAGTCTATATCGTTATATTCGACGTGTTCGACGCGCTTCGCCATCCTTACGCCGTCAACCGAAACGACGCTGAGAGTATTGTCCTCAATATGAAACTTGCTTCCCATGTGGACAGCTTTTATATCGGTAGTAGCTATAGCATGGAAGGTCTGACGTATCATGCTTTTGAGCATACTTTCATCGATATAAAAGGTTATATCATTGCGCAGCTCGGGGATATTAGGGTACTGGTCGCCCGAAACTCCCGAAATATTATATACGACCGAGCCTGATTTAAGCGTAACTACCTCGCCTTCGGTCGAAATTTCAACAAGACCGGCGGGCATTTTTCTTATCATTTCGGCGAAAACCTTTGCATTTACAACGATTTCGCCGTCCTCTATTGATTCGGCAGGACTGATTATACATTTTATGCCCATTTCCAGATCATAACCGGTTACTGTTATTTTATTTTCCTTTAAATGTATAAGTACGCCCTCCAGAGCCGGAATTGATGAACGCGCAGAGCTTGCCTTTGATGCGTTCATAAGTGCGTCTGAAAGAGTGCTCCGTTCGATGGTAAATTTCATGAAAATTCCTTTCTTGATATGAAAAAAACAAAATCATATACATTAAAATAATATTATTTTAGTGTTTGTAGTAGAGACGGGAAAAGTGTTGAAAACACGGATTTTTATTTTATACAAGCCATTTTCTTACAGAAAAGATTTGTGTACATTAGTTGAGAAATGTGGAAATAAAATTTCCTTAAAAGAACATTCAACACTGTTGTTAAATCCGGTGGAAGCAAAGTTGAAAGAAGCATGGAAAATAGTAATGGAGTTTAACTACTATATGTATAATTTTCTGCTTGACTTTACTTTATGTAAACATACTTTTCCTCATTTTACAGCGTTTCAACGTAAAAAAACTGTGGAAAACACGGATTTTGTCTGAATTTGTCGGTGAAAAGATAAAATTCAACATTTTTTGTGCTAAAAGAGGACATTACATATTTCCGATATTTTTTATAAGATCCTCTACAGTTGCGCGGTATGCGGGATCCTTCTGCATAACGGTCTTGACCTTATTTGTAGCATAAACTATAGTTGAATGATCTCTGCCTCCAAATTCCTTGCCAATCGAGGTATAGGAAAGTCCCGTGACCTTACTGATAACATAGATTGCGACCTGACGCGCTGTTGAAACCTGAGAATTGCGGTTCTGCGAGCGGATTTCTTCGGGGGAAACATTAAAAATATGCGAAACCTCGGTAATAACCTTTTCAACTGTTATCGGTACAGGCTGCTGTTCGGTCATTACGTCGCGGATAATATTCTGTGCCATGATTACCGTTGGAGTAGTTTCGGTGAGCATAGACATTGCGTTCATTTTAACTATTGCTCCCTCAATCTGGCGGATATTGTTTTTCAGCTTGTCCGCGAGAAGCTCCATAACGTTGTTGGGAATACGCATATTCAGAAGCTCCGCCTTGCGTTTTATTATTGCAAGGCGCGTTTCAAATTCCGGCGGAGCAATATCCGCAAGAAGTCCCCATTCAAAACGGGTGAGAAGTCTTTCTTCAATGTCGTTAATTTCCTTTGGAGGACGGTCTGAGGTGAGGATTATCTGCTTACCTGCGGTGTGAAGCTCATTGAAGGTGTGGAAAAGTTCATTCTGAGATTCTTTTTTTCCCGAAAAGAACTGAACATCGTCGACGAGAAACATATCCGCAGAGCGATATTTTTTCTTAAAATCGTCTGTTTTGTTGGCGCGGACGGAATTTACAAACTCGTTTACAAAGGTTTCAGCCGATACGAAAACAATGTTATAGTCGGGGTGAGTCATTAGAATTTCATTCTTTACTGCGCAGAGAAGATGAGTTTTTCCAAGCCCCGGTTCACTGTAAATATAAAGCGGATTATAGTTGCGCGCCTGTCCCTGAGCGATAGCCTTGCAGGCTGCGCAGGCAAGACGGTTGCTTTCTCCGACTATAAATGTATCGAAAGTATGCTGATAGTTGCTGTTTTTTTCGGTTTCCTGAAGTTTATTCACAATATACGGGTCGTCCTGTAGCTCCGGTATAGGTTCGCTGTAATCAAGACGGTCGTTTGTATGAACCTTTTCCTCTTCGCTGAGATATTCAATTTCAACGTCGAAACCGAGAATTTCCTTGAACTGCTTTTTAAAAATATCGTTATAGTTTTCAGAAACGACCTTTTTAACATAGCTGTCGGCAATATACAAAACTACCTTATTATTATTCAGCTTTACCGGCTTGATCGGATTTATCCACAGATTCATTGCGGTCGGCGATAAATCCAGGCTTTTTTTCATCATTTCAAAAATGTCGTTAAACGAGTTCATTTTTACTTTATCCTTCCGCTTCCTCAAAATAAAATCAACTTTATTGTAGCATAAAAAGGCGGTTTTTGCAAGTACAATACTTATAAAATTGCAGGAAAAAGTGCAGAATTTTTAGACAACATCGCAAAAAAATACATAAAAATTGATTTTATTCAATGTTCTGTATCTGCTCGCGGATTTTTTCAATCTCGCTTTTAGCGTCTACAACTATTCTGGTTATCTCCAGATTCTGAGCCTTTGAGCCTATAGTATTTACCTCGCGGTTAAGCTCCTGAACGAGAAAATCGAGCTTTCTTCCGACAGGTTCCTTTGCTTCAAGCATTGAGCGGAATTGTGAAAAGTGGCTTTTAAGTCGGACCGTTTCCTCGTCCACCGCAGTTTTTTCGGCAAAAATTCCCGCCTCAAGAAGTATGCGCTGTTCGGGAATATTATGATCGGAGAGAAGTTCGTTCATTTTTTCGAGCAGACGGTTTCTGTAATTTTCAACATTTTCCGGAGAATAAATGCAGACGCGGTCAATCATCCGTTCAACATTTTCGAGCTTTTCAAGCAAGTCGGCTTTCATCTTTTCTCCTTCAGTTTCGCGCATTTCAATAAAATTTTTCAGTGCAGCTTCGGTTACCTCTTGTACAGAATTCCATATAAATTCTTCATCCTCTTCCGGACGAACAATTGTAAAAGCGTCAGCCATGCTGAAAACGTCTTTTAATGAGAGATCGTCGGTAAGACCAAATTTTTTTCCGGCTTCACGCAGAGCATTTACATAACTTTCAACAACAAGAGTGTTTATGCTTACCGAGGTTTCCTTTCCCTGAACGTTATATAAGGAAAGACCGAGTTCGACTTTTCCCCGGCTTATTTCAGATTTTACAAGATTTTTAAGTTTATCCTCAAGAAATTGGCAGGAGCGGGGAATTTTCGCGTTAAATTCAAAATATCGGCTGTTTACCGAGCGTATCTCAACGCTTATATCATATTCTCCGATAATACGGCGTTCTCTTCCGAAGCCGGTCATGCTTTTTAACATTTTTTTCATTCCTTTTAAAATTATTTCACGGCTTCTCCGATTATCTCAGCGGCGAAGCCTATACCATTATTATATAATAGCATACGAGAAATGTCAATGAAAATCGTAAAAGTGAAAAAAAGTATTGAAATATGTTTATAAAAGTGGTACAATAGTAATAATAAAAACGATTACATATATTGAGGAATACAGAAATGAAAGAAATTGAACAGAAAATAAGGGAAGAAATCTGCGAGATTGGATATAATCTTTGGCTGCGTGGATTTGTTGCGGCGAACGACGGAAATATTTCCGTTAAAATAGATGAAAATATTTTTCTGACAACGCCTACGGGAGTGAGTAAAAAGAATATGACTCCGCAGATGCTTGTGAAAATGAACGAAAAAAATGAAATTATAGAATGCCCTGAGGGTTTGCGTCCTTCGTCGGAATTTAAAATGCACCTGAGCTGTTACCGCTGCCGGCCCGATATAAAAGCGGTCGTTCATGCACACCCGCCGACCGCGACAGGATATGCAGTAGCGCACGTTCCGCTTGACGATTATTCCATGTCGGAGGCAATAATGTTCCTCGGTTCTGTGCCGATCGCACCGTATGCTACTCCCGGAACAAACGAGGTAGGAGAAAATGTCGTGCCTTTTCTGGAATATCACGACACCGTGCTGCTGGCAAACCATGGGGCGCTTACTGTGGGGACTGATTTAACTCAAGCATATTACAGAATGGAAACGCTTGAGCATTATGCAAAAGTGAGCCTTACCGCGCGGCTGCTCGGCGGGGCGAGGGAACTTGAAGCCGAACAGATTCGTGACTGCTGCAAGCTGGCAGAAAAATATCCTATAAGACATCCTGGATATAAAAAATACAGATTGTAAAATTTAATCAATATTACCTAATAAAAAATAATAAAAGAAAAATAATAAACTTTTTTTACTTATTTTAAAATCGTTTACATCACAGATTATAAAGTAATCTATATCTTGTGTTTTAGGCATATTTTAAATCAATATATATGTGCAAATTCGGTATTTTTACGAAAATTTGACGTAAAATTTGTATATATTGTTTAAAATGTAGCAAATCACATATTTTGAGTAAAATGTTTTTATAAATATTGACAAAAAGCATAAAATTTGATATAATAGTACTGTGTCAATGTGGCGGATTGTAACTATTCTGCATTGTCTTTTTCTACCGAACTGTTTAAGAGGAAGCCTATGGAAGTTGTTTTAAAAGCAGAAAATGTGTCAAAAAGCTTTAAAATAGGCGACGGAAGCGTTGTGAACGCGCTTGCTGATATAAATTTAGAGGTAGAAGAGGGTAAGCTGATATGTTTGAGAGGGCGTTCCGGTTCGGGAAAGACTACCCTTATAAACATTCTCGGTGCGCTTGACAGACAGGATGATGGTAACGTTTACTTCTCCGGCGAGGATATAGGAGAAATGAGCGACGCGAAAAGAGATATGCTTCGCAGAAAGCAGCTTGCTTTTGTTTTTCAGTCGGTTGCTCTTATATCAACAATGACCGCTTACGAAAATGTTGAATTTGCGCTGCGGCTCGCGGGAACGCCGATCTCCGAGAGAAGTAAGCGTGCAAAGGAATGTCTTTCGCGGGTGGGACTTGAAAAACGCATGAAGCATCGGCCGGGAGAACTTTCGGGCGGCGAACAGCAGCGCGTCGCAATAGCGCGCGCGGTAGCGCATAAACCAAAAATAATCTTCGCGGACGAACCTACTGCGGCGCTTGACACGCAGACCGGCATTGCAGTCGTAAAGTTGTTCCGAGAACTTGTAAAAGAGGATGGAATAACCGTCGTTATGACAACGCATGACGAAACAATGATGGAGCTTGCGGATATTGTTTATACGCTTGACGACGGAAAAATTACGGACATAACCGAGAACACTATACCATTATAATATATAAGGAGGATATATGCCGCAGAGAGTTCTTCTCGCGCCTCCCGAAAATGTAATGGTAAGGTGCGACAATCTTGTCAAGATATATAAGACGACCGAGGTTGAGGTCATGGCGCTTCAGGGACTGGATCTCACCGTTGAACGCGGAGAGATAATGGGAATCGTCGGAGCGTCCGGCTCGGGAAAATCTACGCTGCTGAATATGCTCGGCGGACTTGATAAACCTTCGGCGGGAAGTCTTTTTATTGACGGAAAGGATATGCTGAAGCTTGGAGAAAAGGAGCTTATTGAATATAAACGGCGAACGGTAGGTTTTGTATGGCAGAAAAATGCCAGAAATCTTATACCTTATCTTACGGCAATTGAAAATGTCGAAATGCCGATGTTTCTGAGCGGCTACAGCAATCGCAGAAAGAGAGCGGAGGAGCTTCTCGACATGGTCGGTCTTTCAGCGAGAAAAAATTCGCTTCTGGGTCAGATGTCAGGCGGCGAACAACAACGCTGCGCAATCGCAATCGCACTGAGCAACAATCCGAAGCTGCTGCTTGCAGATGAACCGACAGGAGCTGTTGATACAAAGACTGCAAATAATGTTTTAGACGTTTTTAAACGTTTAAATAAAGAAACGGGAGTTACGGTGATCATAGTTACCCATGACACCAACCTCTCAAAATCAATCGACCGCGTCGTAGCAATACGGGACGGTAAGACCTCAAGCGAGCTTATACGAAGAAAGCCTGTTTCATACGAGGGTATTTCTTTTGAAAAGCTCAGTGAATTACAGCAGAACGAGATCCGGGCAATGCAGGAAAATCAGAGTCATGACGAGCTGATAGTTCTTGACCGGGCTGGAAGGCTTCAGATTCCGAGAGCCTACCTCGAAGCCCTCGGAATAAAGGGCGGAGATAAGGTCTGTGTGGAGCTTGAGGAGGATAAAATTTCTATTTATAAGCAGTAATGCTTTTCACAAGGGTTAAGTCAAAGAGAAAGGTGGAGCTAATTTTGGGCAACAAGAAAAAACAAATGCTCGCTGCGGCGCTTGCAGCGGCAATCCTGGTTACCATGCAGCCCGTTGTTTATGCAGAGGAAGAAGCGGCGGCTGAAACGGAACAGGTTCAGACAGCGGAAAATTCCGGCGAAGAAGAGGAGATATCAACTATCACCAACATCATGAGCACAGGAAACCGCGATAATACGTACAGTGCTTATTATGCAAAGTACAGCGGAGAAAAAGCCCCTGACAAGGAAATCGTAATTGAAGCTGCAGGAGCGTCGGTTTCCAAGGACTCAGAGGGTGTTCTTCCCGAATATTCCATTGAGGATTATGAGGATGAAAAGGACTGTTTTGTCTGGACAAATAACCAGGGTTATGTAAGCTTCGATTTTGAAGTTGAAGAAACCGGTATTTACAGTATGGAAATGCTTTACTACACGATTTCCGGAAAGAGTACGACCGTAGATATCGGTATAATGCTCGACGGAGAATATCCTTTTACGGCATGTAAGGATATTACGCTGGACCGTTATTGGGTAGACGCTACTGCGATACGCAAGGACAGCCGTGATAACGATCTTAAGCCTACTCAGGTTGAAAAGGATATTTGGGTGACTTACCCGATAAAGGATAAGGAAGGTCTTTTCAATGATCCGTACATATTCTATCTCGAAAAAGGAACTCATACCCTTACCCTTGAGGGTATCCGTACCAATATTGCTCTTAAAACAATTACCTTTAAAAATTATGAGGAGCTTCCCGAATATGAAAAGCCCTCAAATGTAGAAACGCCCGCCCTCACAAATGAGAACTCTATCGGAACCAAAACAATTCTCATTCAGGCGGAGTCGCCTCTGTATAAAAATTCCTCTACACTTTATGCAACATATGACAGAACCTCAAGCAAGGTAAGCCCATCGCATCCGACCAAGCAGCGCTATAACACGATAGGTAGCGCGACTTGGAAGAAATCGACCCAGGCTATTACATGGAGCTTTACCGTTCCGAACGACGGCTACTATCGTTTCGCGTTCAAGGCAAGACAGAATACAATGCGCGGATTTTATTCCAACCGCCGCATTTACATCGACGGAGTTGTTCCGAATGAAACAATGAACTGCGTAGGCTTCCCGTATGATGCAAACTGGTATACACAGACGCTTAAGGATGACAACGGCGAGGATATGTATCTTTACCTTGAAGCGGGCGAACATACCATTACAATGGAAGCTGTTCCCGGTGATATAGGCGAGATAATGCGCAGACTTGACGACCTTGTTTATAATCTCAACTACTACTACAGACGAATCCTTATGATAACCGGTCCGGATCCCGATGAATATAACGACTATATGGTTGATATTCAGATTCCGGAGCTTATTCCGAACTTTGAGAGCGCTATAGAAACTCTTTACGCGGAAAAGGCTAATATTGAAAAGCTCGGACAAGGTTCGGAAGCTTCTTCGCTTCAGTCGCTTGCAGTTATCTTACAGCGCTGCTGCGATAAGCGCGACGATATTCCGACAATGGTAAGTACTCTGAAGGACTACATCGCGTCCGTATCCGCATGGATGAGAGACTACCGCGACCAGCCTCTTGAGCTTGACTACATTGAAATTTACACCAAGAACGAAGAGTCGTCCGCACCGAACGGAAACTTCTTTGAAGAATTTGCATTCGGTTTCCAGTCGTTTATCGGTTCGTTCTTCGAGGATTACACAATGCTTTCGGACGCTTCCGAAAAGTCCATCAACGTATGGGTTTCGCTCGGACGTGACCAGGCGACAGTTGTAAAGGACCTTGTAGACAACGATTTCAACCAGAACAATCAGGGTATCAACATTTCGATCAACCTTGTACAGGGCGGTATTCTTGAAGCTACCCTTGCGGGAAAGGGACCTGATGTTGCGCTGTTCCTCGGCGGCGACTTCCCGATCCAATGCGCGGCGCGTGACCTGCTTGTTGATATTTCGACATTCAACGACTATGAAGAAATTGTAAAGAGCAGATTTACAGATAATATCATGACTCTTTATACATACCGTGACGGTGTTTACGGCTTGCCTGTTTCTCAGTCGTTCCCGATGATGTTCTACCGCACGGATATTCTTGAGGAACTCAATATATCCGAGGTTCCGCAGACATGGGATGAGCTTATCGACATTATTCCTGTTTTACAGCGTTCATATCTGACAGTCGGACTTCTTTCGCCGACATCAAACCTCTCCAGCTCGGTATTTGAATCCGGCGACACGTTCTCAATGCTCGTTTTACAGACCGGAAACAATATGTACAATGACGAGCTTACTAAGACGACATACGACAAGAAGAGTGTTGTCGACGCGTTCAAGCAGTGGACCGACTTCTACACGATCTACGACTTTGAACAGACCTACGACGCATTCTCACGTTTCAGAACAGGCGAAATGCCTATAATTATCCAGAACTACACATTCTTTAACCAGCTTACGGTTTCCGCTCCTGAAATCAAGGGCTTGTGGGATTTCACTTTAGTTCCCGGAACGCCTGTTACCGACGAAAACGGCAACAAGACCGGAGAAATCTCACACGCGGCGAACTCAGGCAGCGCGGGTGCGGTTATCTTTAATAAGTGCCCGGACATCAACGCGGCATGGTCCTTTATCAAATGGTTCACCTCCGACGAGGTTATGGTTCAGTACGGACGTACCATTGAAGGACAGATGGGTCAGATGGGACGTTTCGACACGGCAAACGTAAATGCGCTTGCACAGCTACCGTGGTCCACAGCGGAATATACCAAGATTTCGACTCAGATGAATCAGACCGTGGAAATTCCGATAATCCCCGCTTCTTATGCAACTACACGCCATGTCAAGAACGCATTCCGTGCCGTTGTAAACGACACATGGAATCCGAGATATGCTCTTTCTTCCTATAACAGAGATATTAACTCCGAAATTGAAAGAAAGAATGCCGATCTTGCAACATTCGGCAATTAAACGCGGAACTTACAAAGAGGAGGAATCGAGTTTTGGCTAAAAAAGAACAGACAATGTATATCGAGGACAATAAGTTCCGGTATACCTTGATGCAGATGAGGAGAAACATAGGAGTCTACGGACTTATCGCTCCGTTCTTTATCCTGTTTCTTATTTTTACGGTAATTCCCGTATTGATTTCGCTGCCTATGGGCTTTACGAACTTCAATATGGCGCAGTTCCCTCAGTGGGTAGGACTTTCAAACTTCTACTCGCTGTTCCTCGAAGATGAGGTATTCTTAAAGGCAATCGAAAATACGCTTGTGTTCGCAATCGTAACAGGACCGCTCAGCTATTTCCTTTGCTTTATCCTCGCATGGCTCATCAATGAGCTTCCCGGTCCGTTAAAGACATTATTTACATTTGTTTTCTACGCTCCTACACTTGCGGGTAATATCTACTCTACATGGCAGCTTATCTTCTCCGGTGATACCTACGGTATCGCAAACGCGTACCTCATCAATCTCGGTATCACGAACGGAGCGATCCAGTGGCTCACCGACGCGAACTACATTATGGGAGTTCTCATTGTGGTTCAGCTCTGGATGGCGCTGGGAGCAGGCTTCCTTGCGATACGCGCAGGTCTTCAGGGTATCCCGCGTGACCGTTATGAAGCGGGCGCTATCGAGGGTATCAAGAACAGAGCACAGGAGCTTATCTATGTAACCATTCCCGCAATGGGACCGCAGCTTCTGTTCGCGGCGGTTATGCAGATCACAAGCTCGTTTACAGCCGGCGATATCGGTCGATTCCTGACCGCTTTCCCGACCACCGACTACGCAGGTCATACGATAATGACCCATGCATACGATTACGGTTCTATCAGATATGAAATGGGATATTCCGCAGCGATATGCTTCGTACTGTTTGCGGTAATGCTCTTTGCAAACTGGGGTATCAAGAAGATACTCGGAAAATATCTCGACTAAAAGCTGAACAAAATAAATTATTCTGAAAGGACGGTAGTCATGAGGATTAAAAAATCCAGAAAAAAATATGGCGGAAGCCTCGGCGGAGATATTGCCATATTTGTACTTTTAACTTTGCTCGGACTGTTTATGCTTTTCCCGATTTATCTTTCCGTTATTCAGTCCATCAAGCCCCCGGAGGAGCTGTTCCTCTTCCCGCCTAAGCTTTACGCTATGGCTCCTACGAACCAGAACTTCGTAGACCTTATGAACACAGCGTCGAATATGTGGGTTCCTTTCTCGCGCTACATATTCAACTCGGTATTTGTTGCGGTTGTTGTAACTGTTACGCAGCTTATATTTGCATCTTCTGCGGCGTATGCGCTCTCGAAGGTCAATTTCCCAGGAAAGAAGGCGCTCAATAAGATAATTGAAGTAGCTCTTCTCTTCACCAGTACAGTTCTCTTTATTATGCAGTACATGGTTATGGCAACAATTGGTATTATTGATACATATCTGGCAATTACACTCCCTTATATTGCAACACCTATGGGACTGTTCCTTATGCGTCAGTTTATGGGACAGATTCCAGACGCTATGATTGAAGCCGCTCACCTCGACGGCGCGGGACACGCCCGCATCTGCTGGCAGATTGTAATGCCCAACGTTAAGCCCGCGTGGCTTACGCTTATGATCTTCGCTTTTAACGGCGCTTGGCAGATTACAGGCTACTCCTTCATCTATAACGAAGCATTAAAACCTATTCCTACTGTTTTACAGCAGATCACAGCCTCCGGTATTGCCCGTGCGGGCGTTGCCGCGGCGGCAGTCGTTATCCTGATGATACCGCCTATGCTGATATTCGTTCTCTGCCAGAGCTCGGTTGTTGAAACAATGGCACAGAGCGGACTTAAAGACTAATTTCAATGAAGAAAGGAATGATTTTGATGCGGTTTATGAAAAAGCTCGCCGCTTTTGTCTGCACAGCCGCCGTTGCGGGATCCTCCCTCGCGGTTATTGCTTCGGCAGATGAACCGTATACCGGATACAACTACGACTGGTGGGGCGACCCGATTCCCTCACAGAACGGGTTTGTTGTCGAGAAAACGGTAAGCGGTGAAAACCTCGGCGTCGGAACGCTCTCCGAGCCAAGCGATATGTACATAGACAAGGAGAATAACCTTTTCTATATCGCGGACAGCAAGAATAATCGTCTTGTCGTTACAAACGAGAGTTTTGACCCCGAAGCCACATATGTTATTGATACGCTTACATACGGAGAGTCTTTCCCCGAAAGCAAGAGTACAATAAAAAAGACAACGTTCAGCCTTCCGACCGGCATTTACGCAAGAACGGACAACGACGGGAACACGCTTATATACGTTGCCGATTCCGGTAATCAGCGTGTTGTGTGTTTCAATATGGATCTCGAAATTGAGATGGAATATGTCCGTCCGTCCAGCGATGTTTATGACGCACAGGTAACCTTTAATCCTAAGAAAGTGACCGTAGACAGCGCGTTCAACGTTTATGTCGTTGTTCCCTCTATTACACAGGGTACGGTTCAGTTTTCAGCTGACGGAACGTTCAACGGATACTACGGCGCGAACCGTGTAAACGCAACGGCGGAGGTTATCGCGCAGCAGTTCTGGAAGCTCATCTATACGCGTGAACAGATAATTAAGATGAGAAAGAATGTTGCAATCGAGATCTCAAATATCGACATCGACGAAGAGGGCTTTATCTATACAGTAACAGAGAGCCGTACTTCCGATACCGATATTCTGAAAAAGCTCAACCCCGCGGGTACGAACATATTCACGAACCTCGGTTATGACCAGTACACATTCGGCGACTATGCACAGCGTTATTATAAAGGTAAGAATTATACTTCCGCTATCTGTGACGTTGACGTTGACGAAAACGGAAATATATACCTTCTTGATTTTGCTACCGGACGTGTTTTCCAGTACACTGACGAATGCGACCTGCTCTTCATTTTCGGCGGCAAGGGAACACAGAAGGGAACCTTCACTTCCGTTTCAGCGGTTGAAGCCCATAACGGAAAGGTTTATGTTTCCGACTCGCGTAAGAACAACATAACGATCTTCCAGCAGACAGAGTTCGGCGGAATCGTGCAGAACGCGATCGAGCTTTTCAACGAGGGTCTTTATGACGAAGCAAAGCAGCCGTGGGAAGAAGTTCTCCGCCGCGACGGAAATTACTGGCTCGCTTATATCGGTCTTGGCAACGCTTACCTCAACCAGGGCGATTACGCCACAGCGCTCGATTACTTCTACCGCAACTCCAGAGGCGGCTACAACAGAGCGTTCAAGAGCTTCAGAATAGAGTTTATCCGCGCGAATTTCACATGGATGCTTATAATCGTTCTTGTAATTATTCTCGGACTTATCGTGCTCAGCGCGGTTCGCAAGAGAAAAAGGAAAAATAAACAAGGGGGTAACAACTGATGAGATTTGATCTTGATTTGCCGGCATGGAAATGGCCTTTCTATGTTGCAAGACACCCCTTTGAGGGATATGACGACCTGCGCTGGAAAAAAGGCTACAATATGAAGGTCGCATGGGTCATAGTAGCGCTGTTCTTCATTATAAGCGTTGCACAGGCACAGCTGACAGGCTTCCTTTTCAACAACACCTATGTTAAGGTATTCAATATCATTCCGTACTTCTCCTCGTCCGTTATCCTTTTCGTAACGTGGGTTGTCGGAAACTGGTCGCTTTGTACGCTGTTCGACGGCGAAGGTACAATGAAGAATATCTTCTGCGTTTCCGCCTACGCCCTTGTACCGTACCTTATTACGCAGGTTATCTGCATTATTGCAAGTAACTTCCTCTTAAGAACGGAATCCGGCTTCATATTCTTTTTCCAGTATCTCGGAATAGCATGGTCGGTAGTCCTGATGATCTCGGCAATGAAAACCGTTCATCAGTACAGTATCCCGAAAACCCTGGTTGCAATTCTCTTCACAATCGTGGCGATGGTAATTATACTCTTCCTCGCGGTTCTGCTCCTGACATTGTTCCAGAACGTATTCGTATTCGGCTACTCCATTTACACGGAGCTGATGTACAGATTCAGTATCTAGCGCAGAAACGATTCACACAAATCTATTAAATGGTGGTGTAAAAATGCAAAAAATGAGAAAAAAGCTTTTATCCGCTGCTCTTGCAGCTGTAATTGCCGTTTCTGCCGTACAGGTTCCTGCGTGGTCGGAGGATGCTCCCGCTGAAACCTCAGACGGGGCTGCCGCTGCTGCCGACGAGGCAGTTCCTGCGGAGGGTGACTTCGTTTCCGAGGAAGAAGCGTTTGCGGCAATGACAAAGCAGGCGGAAAACGGCGGGCTTGCGCTCTATGTTGACACTGAAAATTACACCTTTATGGTGGAAAATACCGCGACCGGACAAAGATGGTGGTCCAGCTTCTACAACACCGATCCCGGACAGAAGGTTCAGGTCAGCAGAAGAAGCACGCTTATGACTGTCGAAGTTGTCGGAACGGAAAGTAAGGCAATGGAAAGTTCAAGAGCTTATGACAGCAATGTTAAAAAGAGCCTTTCAAAAATCGATAACGGTATACGCATAGACTTTACCTTCAACAAATATGAAATGGAGATCCCGCTTGAGATCGTCCTTAATGACGACGGAACATTTACCGCGACGGTTCCTACCGATCAGATAAAGGAAAACCGCTCTGAGAACGACGAAGAGGGAAACACCGGTTATCAGCTCATTTCTATTCATATTCTTGAGAACCTCGGCGGAACTGACAGAAGCAGCGACGGAATGATTATTATTCCCGACGGCTCCGGTGCAGTTATCAACTATAACAACGGCGCGCTTGCCGGCGACAATAACACATATGAATCCGTAGTTTACGGACGTGATATGGCGGTCGGTCTGCTTAACGCAGAGCCGGTTGAAGAACAGGTAACAATGCCGGTTATGGGAAGAATCACCCGCGGCGAGCAGGGTGACAGCGGTCTTGTAATGATTGCGACGAGCGGCGACGAATTTTCAACCGTACATGCGTCAGTCACCGGACAGAACGTTACTGACCTGAACAACTGCTGGTTTGAATTTATGATGAGAACGACGGATAAGTACTTCATGGGCTCACAGAACGAGCCGCTTACGGTTTACGAATCCAACGGCATCAAGGCGGGAACGGTTTCAGTAACATATTATCCGATAGCGGGCGACGAGCTTAGCTATACCGACGTTGCAAAGGTTTACCGCAGCTATCTTACCGACGTTATCGGCGTTCAGAAAAAAACACAGGACAATTCGGTTCCGTTTTATCTCACGCTTTACGGCGGAACTATAAAGACACAGTCGATTATGGGCTTCCCGGCTGATATTCAGACGACCGCGACGACTTATAAGCAGGCGCTTGAGATAATCAAGGAGCTTGAAGAACGGGGAGTTTCCAATATAAAGATTATTTACGAGGATTTCAACGAGGCAGGTATTACAAGCAAGATCGCAGCGTCGTTTGAATATTCCTCAAAGCTCGGAGGAAAAAAGGATTATCAGGAACTGAGCGGCTACATTGCATCACAGGGATATGAAATTTTTCCGAGCTGTGATATAATGGAATTTCAACACTCCGGAAACGGCTATTCCTTCACGCTCAACGCTTCAAAGCAGATAACGAACTCCTACGCGACACAGACTCCGTTTGAGCTTGCGTTTGGACTTCCGCATCTTACCAAGGACAGCTGGACAATACTCAGCCCGTACTACTTCACCGACCTCTTTACGAAGCTCTCTGCATCCTTTAAACAGGAAGGTGCGACGGGAATCTCTCTTAATCAGGCTTCCTACAAGCTGTACAGCGATTTCAGCCGTACAAATGCAGACGGAAGAAAATATTTCGTCCGCAGCGACGCAAAGAAAATTCTCGAAGAAGGGTATGAAACGCTCGAAAGCAGCGGTCTGAAGATTCTTTCTGAAAACGCTAACCAGTATCTCCTCAAATATTCAGACTATATCAAGGATGTTCCGCTCTATTCTTCAAATTATGACATTATCGATTATGACATCCCGTTCGCGCAGATGGTTCTTCACGGACTTATTCCTTACACGACCAAGGCGATAAACAAAAGCGCAGACGCTTCAAAGCTTCGTCTTATGTCTATTGTAACGGGAACTCCGGTTCATTACGAAATGATGTATACCAGCCCGAACAAGTTCACCGACAGCGAATATGACGATCTTTACTATACCGGATATTCCGGCTGGCTCGATATTGCGGCAGGTGAATATAAGCTGTTCAATGAAGTAATGTCAGGTATTTCCGATTGCGAAATAACCGATTATGTAAGACTGACCGATAAGGAATATCAGTCTACATTCTCGAACGGAACTACAATTTATGTAAATCTCGATACGGAAGAAATCCGTGTGAACGGGACTTCCTATCAGCTTGGAGATTACGGATTGGGGGTAAGCGAATATGAGTGAGCTTGAAAAAGACATGAATCCGGAGCAGGAAGGCGTGAACGTCACCGAAACCGGTGAAAACGAAGCTGTTCTGAACGCTGAACCCGAAACACAGGCCGCTGCAGAAGAAGCTATCGCTCAGACTGAAACCGCACAGGAAACAGCTGAAGAGCCGCAGCCCGCTCCCAGACAGTATGCAGCGCACATGACCGCTTCAGCTGCCGCGCTCAACGCAGCGGGCGAGGTGGATATACGCCGCAGAAAGCCCCGCCAGGAAAAGAAGATCAAGGAAAGCAAGATCTCCTATGAACGCAGAAAGGGTCTTTACGGATACGGATTTATCGCACTCTGGTTTGTCGGCGTAGTCTATATGTTCATCATTCCGCTTTTCCAGTCGCTTTGGTACTCGCTCAGCTACTGTGAGCTTGTAAGCCAGACGGATGTTATGGAAAAATACGGAATGGACGGTCCGGGTATCTACACCGAATGGAACGACTTCGGCAACTACAAGAAGGCATTTACGGAAAACCCCGATTATCCGCAGAACCTCGTTAAGTCGCTCGGCGAAACGGCTTATTCCGTACCGCTCATCCTTGTGTTCTCGCTGTTCGTAGCGCTTCTGCTCAATGATAAGTTCAAGGGCAGGACCTTTGCGCGTGCGATATTCTTCCTGCCGGTACTTATTGCGACAGGACCTGTTCTTCAGGTTATCAACGGCGATATGCTTTCGCAGGGCGTAGGCGAGGCGGCACAGTTCAGCGCGCTGTTCAAGGCGAACTTCGTTGAGGAGTTCCTACAGTTCATGGGTCTGAACAACATAAGCCAGTCCTTTGCGGACGCAGTTTCCGAAATTACGGGAACTATCCTGAACCTTATATGGGATTCGGGTATTCAGATACTTATATTTATCGCGGCGCTGCAGCAGATCCCTGTTTCCGCAAAGGAAGCGGCTTCTATGGAGGGTGCAACGGGCTGGGAATTCTTCTGGAAGATAACTTTCCCGACAATCTCGCCGATGATTTTCGCAAACCTTATATATACCGTCATAGACGCGTTTGTTAAGACCGACAACCCTGTAATGCAGCAGGTTATGAGCTATGCGAGAGCGTGGGACTACGGCTTCTCCTCGGCAATGGCGTGGGCGTACTTCGTTATTGTTGCGGTGATTCTCGGTATCATCTCTGCGATCGTATCAAAGTTCATATTCTATCAGGTAGACTAAGAAAGGAGAAGCTTCAATGGACAACAACGAATTTGAAAAAGAATCGGTTGCTTCGGAAGAGGTTGCTCCCGAAATGTCTGCAACCGAGCAGCTCCCCGGACTCGAAGCTCAGATTGAGCCGGAGCAGGCGGCAGCTGAAATCGAAAAAAAGACCGAATCAGACGCGGCCGCTTCTGCAATTCCTGTAAAAAAATCAAAGCGGCAGCTTAAAAAAGAAGAGAAAAAGCGCCTGAGCCAGTATCACGTCGGCAGCTGGGAGATTATCACCCACTACTTCAAGTACAACGACGCTGAGAAGAAGCACTACCGTTATATTCTCGGCAGACGCGTTTCTGAAAAGGTATGGCCGGTTTTCCGTTTCCTTATCCTTTTCGGACTTGCATTCGTAATTCTTTATCCCATGCTTTACATGGTTTCCTGCGCGATAAGACCGCAGTCGGAAATGTCCGACCCGTCTATTCTCTGGATTCCTAAGACCTTTACGCTCGATAACCTTATCGAAACATGGAACGCTATCGACTATCCGAAGCTCGTATGGGACACCGTAAGCGTAAACGTTGTTTGCTCGCTTATTCAGGTACTTACTTGCTCTATCGCAGGCTACGGCTTCGCACGCTTCAAGTTCAAGGGCAAGGGCATCCTGTTTGCGATTGTTCTCATGCAGATCATCGTTCCTACGCAGGTCATACTTATCCCGCAGTTTATGCAGTTCCGTTACTTCGATCCGTTTGGTCTTATTTCGCTCATAAGCGGCGAAGCGCTTAACCTTGCGGATTCGCCCTGGGCGCTTTATTTACAGGCGTTCTTCTGCAACGGTATCCGCGCGGGTCTGTTCATCTTCCTGTTCCGTCAGTTCTTCAGAGGACTGCCCAAGGAGCTTGAAGACGCGGCGTACCTTGACGGCTGCGGACCCTTCGAGACCTTTGTAAAGGTAATGGTTCCCAACGCGTCGAACTCTTTCCTGACTGTATTTATCTTCTCGGTTGTATGGTATTGGAACGATTCGTACGTTTCGGGTATGTTCTTCACAAAGTCGAACACTATCGCACTTCAGGTATCAAACCTTTTCAACACGATCTCGGCATACTTCAACAACGGTACTCCTACAGGTATCGCGTCAGACTGGCTGGTATGGATCGAAGCGGGCTGTCTGCTCTCTATCCTGCCTATCCTCATCATGTATATCTTCCTTCAGAAGAACTTCGTTGAGGGCGTTGAACGTTCGGGTATCGTAGGCTGATGTCTTAGAACTGAATATTTTAGAAACGGCGGAAATCACAAGAGGTTTCCGTCGTTTTTATAGGCAGAGGGTAAGGCGCGCGCGCCGCAGACCGTTCAACGGTCTGCGGCTTGCGGCGACAAAGTCGGCGCAAACGCGTCCGGCGAAGCCGGGCGCGAAGCGCGCTGTGTGTGAGGGGAGAAGTGAGTGCGGAAAGCGGAGCGCAGCGATAGCTGCGCGGAGCGGAATGAGAGAAGAAGTATCCTCCGGGCGGCGGCGTTGGGATTTGCGGGAGAGGGAAGGGCATGACAAAAGCCGCCGCGCGAGCGAAGCGAGCGCGCTGAAAAAAACTGATTTTTCCTCATATTTCGGTGCTTGACAATCTTCTAAAAGTATTGTATAATAAAATCAATACTACATACGAAAGGAATACGCGTATGAACACAACAAATAATACTCCGACGGCAAAGGGCGGAGTTTCCGGTGCCGTTATTCCCGTTTTTGCGGCGGTCGCACTCATTATCGGCTGTGCAATTTACATCGTATATAAGCTTGGACAGCAGGAGGCTGCTGAAAAATGGGCGGATTACGACGAATGCGGCTGGTCCTGATATGAATAAAATGAAAACGCTGCTGACAACGCTGATTGTGCTTACGATAACCGCAATCGCCGTTGTCGGCTTTATTCTTGCATGGGATATTTTCGATTTCAGCGGGCGTTTGGACCGCTTTTTCAATACCGATTTTCTTAACGGAGAAGAGCCGCTTTACCGTTCGGATATTGACATTCAAATTTCGTCTTCAATGTCCGCGGGCGTTCCGGACGCCGAGCGCGCTGTTATTGAGGGATTTTTTCTTCGGTATTTTGCTTCGCTGGGAAGTTTTTACCGGGAAGATATTTCGGATTATTTTGTAAGACAGTGTGAGGATGAGCTTATAGACGGACTTGCGCTTGACTGTGAGATCTCTGCGGCGAAAAGCAGCGAGATTGATCTTTCTTATTCGGAATGCAATATACGTTATACCGTCCTTGAACGGACGACAGACCGTGACGGGAGTATAAAGCTTTCTGTGCGGTGTTTAATTTTGTTCAACTATGAGGGGCTTTCAGTTCAGACACAGCAGGAGGAAGAACATTCATTTGTTCTTAAAACGGAGGAAAAGGAGCTGCTTATAAAAAAGCACTCATCCGACAGACCCGCGCGGCTTTCCGCTGTAGCAGCGCTGGATAAAGTTCTTGCGGAGGATGGCTTTACCCAAAGCGATATGGCGTATACATATTACTCACCGTATATTAAACGGGCTGCTGAGAATTTTTCTGCTAATTGTGAGGAGTTAAGACAGAAAATTAGTCAAGACGGTATGAATGAACAGCTGTTTGAGGCGGAATATGACTACAACCGCGAGGCAGCCTCGGAATACGCTGAAAATTCCAGCGGAAATTCGGCAAAGTTCGGAAGTTACGATGAAAATGATGTGAATTTCTGTTCGCAGTGCCTTTTTGCGGGGGGGATACCCATGGACGCGCAGGGAGACAAGCTTACGCAATGGAAATGGTATGATTATACCGAAAATAACGCGCGGGAAAACTCAGGCTGCACCCTAAGCTGGTACGACAGAGGGAGATTCTGGACATATGCGACGGAAAACACAGGCTTTGGACTTGTTGCGCAGGTTTCCGAAGCCGCACAGATCGGAGATATTGTCCAGCTTATGAATGGTGAAGAACCGGTATTACAGGTAATTGTCAGCCGTATAGGGTACAACGAAAGCGGAACTCCGGCAGAATATTTTGTTTGCACGGATAAACAGAAAAATCTTCCGCTGAGTCTTCTCGGAGCTGACAGTGTGCGCATTGTATCAATTATCGGGTATAACACGGCAAATATTTGAAGAGAGTTAAAAAGGGGGGCGCACGCCCGCCTGCGGTTGCTTGCGCAAACGCAGGGAAAGTGGCGGCGAAGCCGCCGCCTGCCGCGTTCGGGCTTTGCCCGAACGCGGCGTGGGCGCGCCCCGCCGATAGAAGCGTCTTTGCGGGGAGGCGGGAGTCTGCACTATCCTTGGTATGCGGCGTTTATCCGGGCGTGGACAGGATGATGGGATTGTTAAAGCCGCCCTGATTTCGACGGGTATATCCTCAATAAAACAAAAAGGACATTAAAATGATAATATATAATGCAAAAGAGATCGCGTTTTATTTCGGCGCGGAACTTCTCTTTAAAAATGTGACCTTTGAGGTCGATAAAAATGACAAAATAGGGCTTGTAGGGCGCAACGGATGCGGAAAAACTACGCTTTTCAGACTTATGCGCGGAGAAATACTGCCTGATGAGGGTGAACTTGTAAAATCGCAGGAAGCTGTTTTAGGGTATATGGAGCAGCACGTTGTCCGCGACAGCACGGTCAGTATGTACGACGAGGTGCTGAGTGTGTTTGCACCTGTAATGGAGCTTGAAGCGCAGCTTGAACAGCTTCACGACGAAATAGACCGCGGGAACACTTCGCCTGAAATGCTCGAAAAGCAGATGATATTGCAGGAAAAGTTCGAGGCAATGGGCGGACTGACCTACCGCACGCGTGCGATGAGCAGCCTTCTTGGGCTGGGATTTTCGCAGGAGGAGCAGGAAAAGCCGGTCTCTGTACTTTCGGGCGGTGAAAAAGCAAAGGTTCAGCTGGCAAAGCTGCTTCTTTCAGGAGCAAACCTGCTTCTGCTCGACGAGCCGACCAACCATTTGGATATATCTGCGCTGGCGTGGCTGGAAAAATTTCTGCTTGATTATAAAGGCGCATACATTATTATATCGCATGACCGTTTCTTTCTCGACCGCGTTACAAACCGCACTTTTGAACTTGAAAATAAACACCTGACCGCATATAAAGGCGGATATACCGCGTATCGCCGGAAAAAAGAAGAGGATCTTGAGATTGCGTGGCGGCATTACGAGAATCAGCTTGAAGAAATAAACAGAATAAAAGGAATAATCGAACAGCAGAAGCGTTTCAATCAGGAGCGCAACTACATTACAATTGCAAGCAAGGAAAAGCAGATAGAACGGCTCGAAGCCGACCTTATCAAGCCCGAAGCTCCGCCAAAGAAGCTGAATTTCCGCTTTCACTGCGACGAGCCTGTAACAAATGAAATTCTGACTGCCGAAAATTTGAGCATTTCGTTTAACGGAAAAACGCTTTTCAGCAACGTCAATTTCACGGTCCGCAAAAAAGAGCGTGTTTTTATAATGGGCGCGAACGGCTGCGGAAAAACCACGCTTTTCAAAATCCTTACAAAAGAATACAGCGGCGACGGCGGCCATGTTTACTATGGTCCTGGCGTTAAAACGGGGTATTATGATCAGCTCATGACGGGGCTTTCGGACGGAAAGACTGTGCTTGACGAGCTTTGGGACGCGTACCCGAAAATGACCCAGACTCAGGCGCGCACAGCGCTCGGCAGCTTCCTTTTCAGCGGGGAGGACGTGTTCAAAAAAATCGGGACGCTTTCCGGCGGCGAAAAAGCGCGTGTTGCGCTTTTAAAACTCATGCTCAGCGGCTGCAACCTGCTTTTGCTGGATGAACCGACAAACCATCTCGATATAACCTCGCGCGAAGCGCTTGAAGCAGCGATTGACGGGTTTGACGGAACAGCGCTCATCATTTCGCACGACCGATACCTTATAAGAAAGACGGCGACCAAGCTGTACAGGCTGACGCCGAGCGGCGCGGAGGAAATTGAGGACATGGAGGCTTTCTTTGAGCAGTCGGAGGAGCAGAAAATTTCCGCCGCAAAAAAGGAAACGACCTCGGCGAGCGCAAACAAGGCAGATTACCTTCGCCGAAAGGAAATTCAAAGCGAGCTGCGCAAACTAGGCACAAGGATTTCCCGCGCGGAGGAACGTATCACGGCGCTTGAGAGTGAAATTGCGGAGCTGAACGAGCAGCTTCAGCTGCCTGAAAATGCTTCGGATTATGAGAAAATTTCGAGTATAACCGAGCGGCTTGGTCTGGCGCAGGAGGAGCTTTCGGCGCAAACAGATGAGTGGGTCGAGGCTTGTGAAAGGCTTGAGGAACTTTCTGCCGAAGAATAAAACATCTGTCGAGACAAGTCTGCGGGACGGGGTGCTGAGGCGCAGCGGCGCTTTACAGGAAACTGTTTTTATAATGATAAACGCTATTGTATATTTTTAACAATTATGATTTGTTTGCGTTAAGAAAAAAGTGCCGTGTTTAACAAACTGAAAAAAATATTAAAAAAAGACTTGACTTTGCTTTTCCGTTATGATATACTAATCTAGCCGACGAAAGAGAGGCAAAAAAATCTTGAAGATGTCGAAATTTTTTTGAAAAAATTCAAGAAAACGCTTGACAAACTCAAAAAAATGTGATATGATAAATATCACCCGCTGAGAACAATCTTCGGGACAAGCACCTTGAAAATTGAACAATCGAAACGAATTAACGACCCTTGAAATTCAAGGAAAAAGAATTAATTCTGGATAAACAATAACATGAGAATGTTAGCGTTTGGAAAGAGCGGATGAACGA
>Ga0129309_1000440_pt1 | contig 32005 bp, 26 predicted proteins | sample L1105metagenome_FD_94439 | JGI IMG/M metagenome (GOLD analysis project Ga0129309, IMG submission 94439) | Ring-tailed lemur group fecal microbial communities from Wisconsin, USA - L1105 metagenome | ecosystem: Host-associated > Mammals > Digestive system > Large intestine > Fecal | place: USA...
GTCTTTGTAGCGCGGAGATCGCGCATTGCCAGCAAATCCTTTTTCTTCATTTTATACCTGCCTTTAAAAAGTCAACATCATACCAGACGTCCGGCATGATTGTCTTCCCATCCACAACAGTCAGTCCTATTTGAACAACCTTCATAGAGCGGGGATCATCTTTTGCAAGCGCGAGGATATCCCCCATTCTGCCGGCTGCTCTCGGTGAAAATCCTCTTACGACGGCCACGCCATTTTGTGCGGTTCCACATTCCGAGCAAACGTGATAATTCCATTTCTGGAATGGGTGATCGACCATATAAGCCAGCGCATGAAGAAAGAATTCCTTCCGTTCCAGCTTGCGAAGAATCGTCAGGTGTGTGCAGGATATTTTGGAGTCATTATCATCTTCATCAATGTCGCCTCCAGCGTCCACCAAATAGTATTCTGAACGATCCATGTTGCTGTAATAACTCAGGCAGTCCAGAGGATTCGCCGCACAGTGGAAGCCATTTGCCCGGCAGTTTGCCTTGTCCGTGACATTTAACCCCATAACAAACTGGTAGTTCCGGCAAATCAAGCCTGGATGAAAACCTTTATAAGCAAGCATTATGCACTCTCCTTCATCATTCCGAGGTCTCCCAGCGTCATTTGACCGGATTCAGGTGCTTTTGTGCGCCCTGAAGTTTTTGCGGTAGACTTGGCTGCTTCTTTGCCCTTTGATGCCTCCTTCTTTTTCACAACAGAAGGTGTATATCCACTGGGATAAGGCTTTGGGACAAATTTATCCTCCTTGTCCTGATCCTCCTCTGCATCCGAGTCTCTAAAATAGTCCTCAGCCCACTGATAGCAGAGGTCATCCGGTACATCTCCTCCAATTCGCTCACCGGGAGATGGCTTTTCGCCATTCATCTCCATCTCTTTGAGCAGATATTCCTGGGCCTTTCGATTGATGTACCAGAAGCAATGTACCATGCTTTTGCGAGGGTACATCGTCAGACGGGCAAAGGCTGCATCTTCCAGGCACTTTGTCTGGATGTGCTCCGACACGAAGTCCTTCATGTTACGCCGGGTCAATTTCTCAACATCATCGCCAACCCGCTTGATGGAGGCCATCATTACCTCATCATCCGTCAGGGTGGCAAGCCGTTTCATCTGCTCCTCTTCGGCGGCTTTTTTAGCCGCTTGTTTGGCCTCCCATTCTGCTTTACGCTTGGCTTCCGCTTCTTCGTGAGCTTTGCGTTTCGATTCCTCGTCGGCCTTTCGTTTAGCGGCGTCGTCCTCGGCGGCCTTTTTGGCATTGTTGGCCGAAGACGAAGCGGGAATCTGCGCTGCGCTTGCGGGAGCAGCAGACGCCTTGGGGATCGATGAAACTGGCTGATCTGCATCTGCGGAGAATACCGAGGGGATAGAATCTTCGCCTCTGTCCGTAAACGGGGCAGCATCTTCACACTTTTTGACCAAATCAAGTTCTGAAAAAACACCCATTATCAAAACCTCCATCTTTTTTATTTTTGACAGAAAAAGGGATGCGGATTGACATTCAGGCCAAATCTGCATCCCTTTGTTCAAATATGCTTACACCATGTAAACCAGTGTGCTGAATGGATCAAAGCAGTAGCACACAAGGTTTGGGTATTGAGCGGTTTCCTGCTGAATTTGTTTTTGGATATACAGGGCTTGCTCCTCCTCGCGGAGCGATGTCTGCCCCTCCCATATCATTGCGGTAAAATGGCCGTACTCCGGCCGGTACTCCACATCGGCACCCAGCCCGCGGCAAATTGCCGCCATCGTTTCCAGCTGATTCTGTTTTTCATTCATCTTCGTCGCTATTGTCTGATTCCTCCAGGCTTTTTAACATCCCATAGCCAATATCCGTGTCGCAGAAGCTGTGACAGTCCATGCAGTAGGTTCCGCCAACGCGGTAGGGAACATCATCCCGCGTAATTTCAGGCGTCCCCTTATTGACTGGACTGTAGATTCTTGGCACGGCATAATCTGTCCGGAACTCAAACGTGTACAGTCGAGTCCCGCCGCAGCTTCTGCATATCTGGTGTTGTTCAAGACCACTAATTTTTGGCGTCATCAGCATTTTGCGAATATTACAAGAAAAAAGCCTGACTTTCTTGTTTACTTCGTTTAGCAGTGATTGATATGCCTCCAGAAAAGTACGCCCAGAGAAGGAAACAGTTCCATCCAGCCTGTGGCCTCCTGCCTGAAAATAGTAGATGTCTGCCTCATGGCCGCCATCATCCCGGCAGCCGATGCGGATTCGTGCGAAGTGGATAAGAGAAGAACTTTCGTTGGCTTTTTCCAGCAGTTGTTCTGCATCGATCTCCGGTAGAGCAGGCGTGGCAGGCTTAGCTTCTTCACCCTTCCCTTTTGCGGGTGTCGCCAGTGCCGGTGAGAAGCTGACCGAAACAAATCGGTTGGTGTCGCGGTAGAAATACTTTCGGCCATCGTCACCATACAGTTCAACTACGTCAGACGGAGACATGCTGCGTCCGAGATAGCCGTTGGGGAAATCGCCGTTGCATTTGTGGAAGATTCGCTGCAACACCGTCTGCTCATCCTGAGCATGGGGACAGCAGATTTCTCCATTATAGACCAGTTGATACTCAATGGCCGGGGGCTGTTGATAGCCCGCCTTAACCAGCGCGTCCATTCCCTTGAACGCAAAGGGGATTACTTTTGCTTCGGTGATTTTTAGCTGGTAGACTCGGTACTGCTGGCGGCGGCGCTGCGCCTCCATCAGCTCCTCAAATTTGACTGTGGGATCATTTTGCAGGTATGCGTTGTATTCCTCATATGTCAATCCCAGGTATTCATGCAGCTCCACTCCGCCATCCGGCTGCTTGTGCCACTGCTCAACGCACTGCTCCATGTAATCTAAATCGCACTCGCCGGATAAGTACTTTTCTTTAAAAGTCACTTTGTCACACTCCTCTGTTTTTATTTTTTTCTGGTGAAGGGCAATCTGCCAATCATCAATTCCTTTGTAGTTTGGATTCCAGGTTAGGCGCCGGCAATTCATGCCTTTTTCTCTCGCAAGCAGATACAGCTTTGACGCACCTCTGCCAACTCCCTGGTTACTGAACTTGTCCATATCCTCTGCCTCAATGATTTCCTCTGTACCGTTACGGTATAGGAAATCGAACAGGTCATTTAGCTGCGACGTGCAGCCTGCGCCGCCGGTAGCAACGAAAGTTCGCCCCGTCAGTGCATGGGCTATGTCCGCTTTGAGTGCACCTTCTGTTACATAGATGACACGGGAGCAGGGATCGCCAATAAAATGAACCGGACTGCCGGAGGATACACCCATCGTCTTATCTGCGCTTGCCAGCCAAAGGTACTTCGTACCTGTTTTCTCCGGTGGATCATCTTTATCTTTGAGTGGGACATCAAGCCGGGTTTGCAGGCCTTGAATCAATCCATCTGCACTGAGATATGGAACGAGAATACCGGATGTGCGCTGAAAAAACCGGACGGTCCATCTTCCGCTGTCATCCATGTAGAAGCCAGGTACGCCCTGTACGGTGCATCCACTCTGGATCAGACGTGATGTGATGACCCGGCATAGATGTGGCGGCGGCGTGCTTTTGAAGTAAAAGTGTTCGATTTGTTCATCGGTGAGGCAACGTACCTCCCGAAGATGTTTTTTGTGCGCCTGGGTTAACGTCAACATGGACAAGAACATCGAGTAGGTCTGATGGATGGTTTGAGCAGCTGCACGCTCGGATTGGAGAACTGCTTTCTTTTCTGTTGCAGCTTTGCTTTGAGGCGTTACATACGCAGGCACAAAATCACCCGTCTGCAGGTCGCTGCAAATCTCCCGGTAAGCATCGGAATTGCTGATCCGCTGTACTCTGGCATATAGAGCGAGCATCCCACCGTGTTCCCCACAGCAGTTGCTGTACCACACATTTCTTGTCAGGTTAAGACAGAGCTTTCCGCGCTGATCTCCGCACAAAGGGCAATTTGCATAGGCATAGCCTGGGCTCCTCCGTCTGATAGTCAGGCGGAGGAGCATGGCCACGTCCATGATGTTAAAGGGGAATCCGGATGATTGAAAATTTATTTCGATCAGCTCCTTCCTTTGTTCCCCTTTTGCGGGGACTAAATGTTATCCAGCCTTTGCCTGGTTCAGTTCCTCCATCAGAAGGAAAGACGCCGCTTTGAGTGCATTGCTGGCTTCCTTGGCCACCAGCGCATAAAACCGCAGGCTGGAGGGGCGGCGGTCTAAGACCTGCCCCAGATTCCACCCCTTATTGGTGCCAAAGGTGACCATTTGCGCCTTTGCCTGCTCAACGGTCATGAGCTTGCGGATCTCATCCACCGTCATATCTTCTGTAAAGGCGATTTCAGCAGCCCGCCCTTCTTCAACAACCTGTTCATTACCTTGTTCCTGCTGACTTTCGGCAGGGAGCGGGAAATCTACAATAGCGGATGCTTGGGAAGCAGCAGATGGGGCTTTCGGTTCGGCAGTGGGGATTGCGCCCAGCATCTGAAGGATGCTCTCAGTCTCCGTGGGCGTCTTTTCCGCAGTCTCGGTAGGCAAAGTGTCTGCTGCCTCCGGAGTACTGGCGATTTGAGCGGGAGACACCACCTTCGTTTCAGGAGATTCAGACGGCTCTGGGACAGACTGTGACATCGAAGGATCTGTTTGGGGAACAGGCTCTTCCGCTGTGACAGGCTCTGCCTGTACCGGAGTTTCAGACGACGCATGGGAAGGCCCGTCCGCCATCACCTCATTTGCGGCATGGCTGTCGGAACCAGCAAGGGGACAATCATCCCGAGTGGGAGCAGGAATGACAGTGTAAACAGGCATTTCTGCTGCGGTTTGAGCAGTTCTGGTGACTACCGGAGCATCCGGCTGAGCAGCTACTTCCGTCCGTTTCAAAAGCGATTCTACCTCAGACAGGAGAACTTCCGAGCCGCATCCGCTCCCACCAGTATGTTCCACCAAATCGGAGAGTTGAATGCCAAACCCGGCATTGTCCAGCGCCTGGTTCAGTGCCTCATCCTGCGCAGCCTGCACATACTGACTGCCGGCCTCTCTGCGCTCCATGCTCGATGTAAATTCACTCAACAGATGCGAGTTATCCATACTGGAGTAGATGCTTGCTTTGAAAAGCGCCATCTGATCGGTGATCCGCAGCGGCGTGAGCGTCATCCTGCCGTGGGGGAAGGCCAGCCGGAACCACATCTTTTTGTAGGTCAGATCCAGCTTTAGCACCTTTTCTCCGGTTTTGCGGGAAACCTCTTTCCTGAGATACCGCAGGGGATTGAAGTTAGGGACATTTCGCAGTTCCGCCGCCGCAGGGACGGTCTTCAGTGCACAGTTTCTTTGGTCAATCATGTTAAGTACCTCCTCATAAATGTAATATAAAATAGCGTTTTCAGCCCATTTCTCCGATCAGCTGGCTCGCCTCACATCTTCCGCTGTCGCCGGTATGGCCGCCGTATCAGCAGTTTTATTGCGGGGTAGCTGGGTCTGATAATACTGCTCCATGCGCTCTGCCAGATGGGTCTTTCGTTTTCCCTTTTTGTCGGTGTGGATTGCGATATACATTGCCTTTATCTGCCCGACCAGCAGGACACGCCGTTTGGCACGGGTAATTGCTGTATTGAGCAGATTGCGTGTCAGCAGGATCCGGTGCGCTACTAACAGGGGAATAATGACCGTGTCATACTCAGACCCCTGTGCCTTGTGGACGGTCGAAGCATAGGCCAGCTCCAATTCGCACAAATTTTCCAGAGGATATTTGGCAAACCGGCCATCAAAATCAACCGTAACAATACCGGATTCGATTTTGCTTATGCTGCCGGTTTCGCCGTTAAATACCCCAACAGAGATTTGCTCCCCGTCTTGATCAAATAACGTCAGGTCATAATTGTTTTTTATCTGCATGACCTTGTCATGCAGTCGGAACATCTGTCCCCCAAACGTGACCTCTGGCCGCTCTGGATCGGGAGGATTGATATCCTCTCGAATGACAGCATTTAGGCTGTCTGAGGAAGCTTCCCCTCTGGTGCGGAAGGGGCAAAGAATCTGAACCTGACCGATGCCGCTAACCGCTATTTCCTTTTTATAAAGGCTGCGAACCATTGCTGCCGCTTCCTCCTGCGTATCCGCACGGATGAAGTCAAAGTAATCTTTGCTATAATGGAGATCTGTTTTCCCTGCGGTAATATATTTTGCGTTATAAGGAATAGGGCTGTCCTTTGCCTGGCGGAAAATTTCATCCAGCACCGTCACTGGGACAATACCGCTGTTGATAAGTTCATGGAACACATCGCCGGCGCCAACGCTTTCCAACTGGTCTGCGTCGCCTACCAGAAGTAATTTTGTTCCTGCACGGAGATGCTGAAACAACTGCCACGCCAGCCACATGTCCATCATGGATGTCTCGTCAACAATGACCAAATCAGCGTCCAACTTGTCATTATTTTTCTGCCAGTTGGAATCACCGCCATATAGCTTCAACAGGCTGTGTAGTGTTTGGGCATCCATAACACCCGTGGTTTCTGCCATACGCCGGCTGGCTTTGCCTGTTGGCGCTGCCAGCTTAATGATCCTCTTCGGATAAAGCATCCGGTACGTTTCGATTACCGCCTTCAGGACAGTACTCTTTCCAGTACCAGGGCCTCCGGTGATGATGCCGATATTGTGCTGAAAAATCATTTCCACTGCCTCAGTCTGTCGTTTGGAAAGCGTGATGCCAAGCTGGCTCTTTACACGTTCCATGACGGACGTAAGGCAGACAGCTTCTGGTACTTCCAGCGCCATCGTTACAGCTTTGCGTGCAGTTTCACGCTCCTGTGTATAAACGTGGGGCAGGTAGATGCTGCCGTGGTCGTTCACCACAACATTGTTCAGAATCATCCACTCCAGGGCGCTTTCTGCCTGTTGGCGGCCCAACTGCATTCCGGGCTGTGGGATCTTTTCGTTCAATAGCAGTAGGGCGCTTTTGATCAATTCTTCTATCCCCAGGAAGAGGTGTCCTTTTTCACTGCGGGATTTCTCCAGAGCATAGAACAATGCACCCTGTACCCGCATAGGGTCGCGCGGATCTCCGCCGGATTTCTGTACTATGGCATCGACTCGCTTGAACCCAAAGGTCGGCACCTGGCAGAGCCGGTACGGACTTTGCCGAAGAAGCCGGACACCATCCGGCCCAAAGAACTGATAAATCTTGAGTGCTGTAGCGGGGGTAACCTTGAAGGGGGCCAGCAGAATCATCAAATCGCGCATTGCCTTGCTTTCAGCATATCCTGCTTTGATCTCCTCCAGCTTTTCCCGTGAGATTCCGCGGATTTCCAAAAGCCGGTCTGGTTGTTGTTCTAAAATATTGAGTGCGTCTACGCCAAATTGCCGCACGATGGCGTCTGCTGTCTTCTCCCCGATTCCTTTCAGAAGGCCGGAGGCCAGATAACCGCGGATGCCTTTGAGCGTGGGAGGGACGATCTCACGCCATCGTTCCACCTGGAGCTGACAGCCATACCTGCCGTTTTGCCAAACTCCTTCCAATTCCATTTGGATTTCGCTTGTGCGGGGCAGGTCATATCCAACTGCGGTAAAACGAATCAGGTGGTCATGATAGCCATACGAAATTTTTGCCTCAGAGGGAATCATTTCGTCAGCTGTTTTCAGTCGAAAAATGCAATACTTGTTGGTTTCATTAAAAAATATGACCTTATCAAATGCCGCAACGATGCTCATGTTTCACCTCTAACTTATGATTAGGCCGCCGTGCGTGCGGTTCTTTTGATGTGCATTCTGCTGCTCTCGGACATTGTGACATATTCATCATAGATGTCCGGATGCTGTTCCTTCAGCCGTTCCAGCCCTGCCTTTAGTATTTTAGGGCTGCGGGACGAACTGAACGTGATCGTATAATCAGTATTGTCGTCTGCATAGGTTGCTTTCCGGTTGTTGCCCATATCTGCGGCAATCAAAGCTTTAAGCCGCTTCATTTCAGCCTCTAAACGGGTGACTTCAGCATCATACAGGCTCTTTTCAGACTGCAGTTCCAGATACCTGGCCACCTTTGTAAATTGCGGATAGGTAATGGCAATAGGAGCCATATCCTCAACTGGAGGGCCAAAATTCCGGTGCAGGCTCTCCATGATCAGATCTCCGCTCTCCGTATAAGGCGGCGGATTCTTTGCCAGGACATTGTCATGCCAAAAGAAATCCTCCAGCGCGATCAACTCTTCTTCGTAGCTTGCATCCCGGTCAATATGCCTGATGATTACCTCATCTTCATTGTTGCCGTAGAGGCAGCAAAAATAGACGCGGTCAATATTCATCACGCACATATAGTGACGTCCCTGAGCTTCGTAATAAACGGGGACTATTTCGTCGCCGTTATACCACCATTTGTCTCTGGCATTATAGTTGGTCGTCTTTATTTCCAGAATAGCAAGGGTTCCGTCCGGCAATTCGACCAGATAATCCAAATCTGCAAGCATCCATGGATAGAGCGGGTGCTGAAACATGACCTTGCGCTGGAATATTTTTAGACCCGTTTTCTTTGAAAAAATGCGGGCTACCAAATCCTCCAGCAGCGTCCCCATCTCCATAGCGACCCAGTTTCCTGCGTCATCGGCTGTCACGATGTTCAGCTTGTCAAAATAGAGATCTCGAGCTGTACGAAATGGAGAGATTCCCAGAACAGCGGCTGCGTCGCTGCCGCCAATCCCTTTGCGCCGGTATGTCAGCCATTCTTCACGAGTAAGACCCGACGTTTCCACCAGTACCAAGGGTTGATAGGTCATCGCCTGTTCCATATGCGGTATCCCCCTTTCCGGGATAAAGATGTCGAAGCTCAGCTTTCCATACCTGCCGCAGATTTCGCCGTGCTGTTTTTACGGGAAATCTGGGCCGGCCGCCGGGCTTCCATTTTCTTTTGTGCTTCATTTCAAAAAGCTCCTTTCAAATAGATATATCCTCAAAGCCTTTCGGCGTTTGGGCAAAAGAAAAAAAGCGAGAACAACTGAGTGCCGGCATGAGCCAAGCTCTGTTCACCGTGAGGTGAACATCAGTCATTCTCGCTTTGCGATGGGATATTCCCTATTAAAAATGAAAAATATCAGCAGTTACTCACCGAAAAGGCGCAGTAATACCGCTGATAATACGTACAAACCTAACAACGTGTGCAATGCGAACCCTATCGCTCACAGGCCAAAGGCCTGCCCTCAATGAGAGGAGCGCACAAAGAATCAATTACATTTAAATGTTATCACAATATATTGTGTCTGTCAACAAAAAAATAATATATATTGTGCTTTCGACGTATTCAATTTTTAGAAGTAACCGTTTTATCTTTTTCTTTTAAGTGTGACAGGGTTTTCTATGTTTCGTCATTTACCGATAGTACAATGAAAATAAGTGGAGTAGGAAGTGTTTTGTTTTAGAATAGATAACTTGGATCAATGAAGCTACTTCAATTACTTCAATTTCTTCCGCCCGGACTTCTTCAACAAAATAAAGTGCAGACGAACGAGTGTTCGTCTGCGCTATTTTGTTTTTCGACGGTCTTTGCGAATATTCCCCATCAAATTATGGGGGGTATTCGCAAAGACCGTCGATTTATTTCTGAATTTTTTCTCGAGCCTGGCCGAGAAATGCCAGGAAACAGAGAATTAACAAAGTATTTTCATTTTTCTGGTATTTTTTGGCCTCCACCTCGCGCTCCGCCTCCAGAAATTCAGCGAACCTGATCAATTTTCTGGAGGTATCAAAAATGAGCAATAAACGAAAGCAGTGCTATCTGTATGTAGATGGAATCGCTGTTCCTGTCAGCGATAAGGTTTATCAGGAGTTTTGGCATTATACAAATAAAGAGGACTATTTTATGCGCCAGCTAAAGACAGCACGCCACCGCTGTGACAAGCAGACACAGGCCCGAGCCTTTGTTCCTGCAAGAGAGTGTTCTTTGGAGCAGCTTACTGCTGCGGGCCATCAGTTTTTGAGTGCAGACCCTTCTGTCGAAGACCTTGTTCTATCCGGCATCTGGCTGGAAGAACTGCTGGAAACTCTGACTACGGAAGAGCAGGACATTATCCGGCTGTTCTATATCCAAGAAAAATCAGAACGGGCTGCCAGTGCGGCAATGGGGATTCCTAAGACTACTTTTCGCCGCCACGAGCAGCGCTTGCGCGTAAAATTGGGTATTTTGCTGAAAAAATATCTCTGATGCGGGTATTGGAAGCGGACCAAAAAAGATTTCCTGTCGCGTACATAGTGAAGGAGGTTTTAGCCTTCTTTGAGTACCTTGATAAACAATAGGACAAGCGCCTGTTTATATCCAGTACGCAAGTTACAATAACCCATTGCGGCGAGCGATACAGGCACAGACGCGACAACTGCCTGCAGGATTGAGGATACGAGCAGTATTTCTGCCCGTATCCTATCCCGTCAATTAAGATCGTATCTAAGGCACGAGCGGAACCTGGCGGGCCTGTTACCGGCATTGGCAATTCCGGGGCGCAATAACCCGTGATGGGGAAAACCGAACATCAACCGTACCGCAGGTTAAAAGGGGACTACTGTGGGATTGGCTTGGGCAGCCTTGTCACCTGCCGTCACCATTCGTCAGTTTTATAGGTGCCTGTTGCCGCAGGCAGGCTTGCGTATTCCCGTGCCGGGGGTGAGCAGTAGGGCGGTCATGCCGCCTGATAATACGGCACAAAGTCAATGGCAGAGGAACGGCGTCCGGCCAATAAAAGCTTTTTTAGCAAGATGAGGCCAAAACAGTTGGCCGGACGCCGTTCACACAACCATATGAAGTCTGTGAGGTGATCTATTTGCTGGTTCCAATCCGTGAAGAAACTCCCATACCGCTTTTCGGGTTGATTTGCAGTAATTTCTTTAGAGGTGGAAATATGTCCGATAAGAAGACGATTCTCAAGAATCTTAAAGCCATGCAGGAAACAGACGTGAGGACAGTTGACCTTGACACGCTCCGGGACATTCGGGATGTTTGTATCGATCCTGCACTGCCAAAGGAAGAGCGGTTCCTCTCGTTTATTCGGCAGATTGGCAATCCGTATTGCTACCGGCATGGAAACTGTGTCGTAAAAATTAGTTTTACCGATAGCGATATTACGCTGGAGGAGCGGATGATCTCCTATCTGCGCTCCAAATATTGATTATTCTGGAGTAGACAAACCATGCTGGACAGAGAGCGGTGAGTATGTTAAAATAAAAAAACAGGACAAATCAGCGCTCTCCTGATCCAAAGGTTTTGCCGACAAACCTTGACGATAAGGAGAGACAGCGATGAACGAAACCAGTATCAAAATTTGGAATACTTGCGGCTATGTCCGCCTGTCCCGGGAAGACGGGGACAAGGAGGAAAGCAACAGCGTCACGGGGCAGAAGGATCTGATTCGTGACTATTTGTGTCGCCATCCTGAGCTGCGGGAATGTGACATGAAAGTGGATGACGGATACACCGGCTCCAACTTTGACCGTCCGGCTTTTCAAGAAATGATAGCTGCTGTCAAGGCTGGAAAAATCAACTGTATTGTTGTCAAGGATCTCTCACGGTTTGGTCGTGACCATTTGGACGTGGGAGAGTACATTGAGCGCATTTTCCCCTTTTTGGGCGTGCGCTTTATTGCGATCAATGATAACTATGACAGTGAGCACAGAAATGTGGAGTCCGATGAACTGATCATCCCATTTAAAAACCTCATCAATGAGGCATACTGCCGGGACACCTCGGTCAAAATTCGGAGCCAGCTTGAAATCAAACGCAAACGCGGTGATTTCATTGGCTCTTTTGCTGTTTTTGGGTATCAACGGGATCCGGAAAACCGCCACCACCTGGTGATAGATGATTTTTCCGCAGATGTGGTGCGGGATATTTTTAAGTGGAAATTAGATGGCATTAGTGCCGGCGACATTGCCGACCGCCTTAATAAGACCGGTATTCCGACTCCTATGGACTACAAGCGGAAACAGGGGATGCGGTATAAGACATCGTTCCGTGTCAAAGAGGATTCCGCCTGGAGTGCTGGCATGATCCTGAGAATCTTAAAAAACCCGGTTTACACTGGAACCTTGGAACAGGGGCGGGTTACAACTCCCAGCTATAAGGTAAAGAAACTGGTAAATAAGCCGAAAGAGGAATGGGCTGTGGTTGAAAATTGCCACGAGGCCATTATTGACAGGTTTTGTTTTGAAAGTGTTCAAAAGGTGCTTGCGCTGGACACTCGTACCAGCGCAAGTGGGCAGGCGGTAGACCTCTTTTCTGGTATGGTCTTCTGTGGGGAATGCGGTGCATCCATGATTCGCAAGACTGTTCCATCTGGGAAAAAGAAGTATGTATACTATGTCTGTTCTGCCCACAAGAACGAGAAGGTCTGCACACCACATAGCCTGCGTGATGTTACGCTGAAAGAAATTGTGCTTGAGGCATTGCAGCACCATATCCAAGAGGTCATTGACCTGTCTGATTTGCTGTCTTTAACTGATGTTGTGTGGCTGAAAAAAGCTGGTATACAGAAACTGCGTGCTCGACTGGACAAGAAGCAGGAAGAGATTGCTCGCTTTCAGAAGCTGCTCTGCTCCCTTTATGAAAACCTTGCCGATGGCATCATTGACCAGGAGGAGTATCGGGAACTCAAACGGACGTATTCCAGGCGGCGCGCCAATGCTGAGGAACAGGCAGATGGTCTCCGTGCCGAAATAGCGCAGGCCATGAATAACTCAGATAATGGATGCGCATGGATGAATCAATTTCGCAAACATCAGGGGATCACAGACCTGGATCGCGCACTGATCGTAACATTGATTGAACGGGTTCTGCTCTATCAAGACCACCGTGTTGAGATTGTGTACCGCTGGCAGGATGAATTTCAATATCAGATGGATTTACTCCAACGTGCGCAGCGGACTCTCTCTCAGGGGGAGGCTGTTTGAGTATGGCAAGAACAAAGCGCAAGCGCAACCCCCTTGTGCCGGCTGTTGCTGAGGAACCGCCTAAGGAGCGCGAATACAAGGTGGGGGCCTATGTCCGCTTGTCCTTGGAGGACAGCGGAAAGCCGGGGGCGGATACCATCGAAACGCAGCAGGCTCTTCTCTTGGCCTATATCGAACGTCAACATGATATGCGGTTGGTTGATGTATATTGTGACAATGGCCGCACAGGTACAAATTTCGAACGCCCGGGGTTTGAACGGCTGATGGCGGATATTCGTGTTGGGAAAATCGACTGCATTGTGGTCAAAGACCTGTCCCGTTTTGGACGGAACTATCTTGAGTCCAGCAATTATCTGCTGCGTGTTTTCCCGTTCCTGGGAGTCCGATTTGTAGCTATCAATGAGTTCTTTGATACGGAGACGGCGGTGCAGACAGAATATGGCCTGGTTATGCCGCTGAAAAATATCATCAACGATACATACAGCCGTGATATATCCAGAAAAGTCGCCAGTGCGATTGCAACCAAAGAACAGCACGGGGAATTTATAGGTGTTTTCGCACCATATGGATACCGGAAAAGTGAGGACGACCGGCATAGGCTGGAGATCAACCCGGAAACGGCGCCAGTCATACGGGATATTTTCTCCATGCGTCTTCGCGGGATGGGGTATGGGGCAATCGCCCGGCGGCTCAATGAGCAAAAGATCCCATCTCCCGGCGCATACCTTTTTCAGAGCGGTCTTTCAAATCGTACTGCCTATCGCGATTCACTTTGGGCAACATGGAACATCAAGGAAATACTGCGAAATGAGGTTTATTTAGGACATTTGATTCAGGGGAAACGAACCCAGGAGTCCTATAAGCAGGCCAGATCGGAGCGATATGCTCCTGCAGAAGAGTGGCGTATTTCTCGAAATACGCATGAACCGATTATTGATGAGCAGGCTTTTGCCGCTGCACAGGAACTCGCCCAAAATAGCAAACGTGCTTATGAGGCTGCTCTGGGAAAAGCAGATGACTTGAAGACGCCTAATCTGTTCCGCAATCTGATTTATTGCGCAGATTGTGGGAAACCAATGATCCGCCGGCATATTTATAATCGTCGGCGGGAGGGCAGAATTTATTATTACAGCTATCTTTGTCCGACAACACTGAAAATGAAAGGAGCATGTACGCCCAAAAATTTGATGGAACAAACACTGGTTGGTGTCGTGCTTGATACCATTCGGTGTCATGTGGACGCCGTCTCAGAGCTTGACCATCGTGTCTCAGAGATTTGGGACGAAAAAACCATGACCATGCGAGCGGCCCTCTCCCGTCAAGCAGCAGAAGAGGAACGAAAACTTTCGCGGAGTGCAGTGCTCTTGGAGGGTCTTTATCAGCGATTGGTAGATGGGATCATAACGAAACAAGAATACTCCGAGCTGAAAAATTACTACCAAGCGCAGTACCGCGAAGCAGAGGCCCGGCATCAATCTATAAAGGATCAGGAGCAGATGCTTCTGCGTTATGGCCCTGAGAATCCCATGTTTTCTGCTTGCCGCAATCACTATGAAATTGAGAGCTTGACGGAAGATCTGGTTCATTCCCTCGTTGACCGCATTGAGGTATACGATTCCAACCGTCTGGACATCAAATTGGTTTACCAGGATGAATTTCTTACGGTAGCCCACTTTTTAGAAGGGGTGAGGAAGCCGTGACGACTATGACCCTGGCGATTTACATCCGTCTGTCGTTAGAGGATGATGACCTTGTTGATGGAAAACTGGAATCCGAAAGTATCACCAACCAGCGCAATTTGCTTCGGGACTATATCCAGAGCACAGATGACCTACGAAATGCGAATATCCTGGAGTTCTGTGACGATGGATACAGTGGCAAGAATTTTGATCGCCCCGGAGTCAAAGCTCTGTTGGAGGCAGCACAGCGTGGTGCCATACAGTGCATTTTGGTAAAAGACCTTTCCCGGTTTGGCAGAGACTACATCACCGTAGGCAATTATATCTCCCGGGTGTTTCCGTTCCTTGGCATTCGTTTTATTGCGGTAAACGACCACTTTGACAGCATCCGCCAGAGTGACATTGACAGCATTGACTCTTCTTTCAAGGCCCTGATCTACGATCTATACAGCCGAGATTTATCCAGAAAGGTTCGCAGTGCGAAAAAGATGCTGGCAACACGGGGAGTCTATATCAACCCTGTAGCACCCTATGGATATAAAAAGGATCCGGAGGACAAGCACCGGTTGCTTCCAGATCCGGCAACTGCTGATGTGATCCGCCGTATCTTTACAATGGTCGCTGATGGCACGTCAACCGAGGATGTTGCCATGACGCTTAATAGGGAACGCATACCCACGCCGTCTACGATGAAAGTAGGGACTTCCAGCGAGCACGAGAATTGGAAAGATAATTATTGGCGCCCACAAACTGTGTGCTGGATCATTCGTGACCGGCAGTACATTGGCAGCAATGTGTTTGGAAAACGAGTTCGGAATCAAATTGGCGTCCGCAGTCAGCTTACTGCTAATCTTGAGGACTGGATCATTGTTGATGACTGCCACGAACCGTTGGTTTCAAAGGCCTTGTTTCAAAAAGCACAGGAAATGCTGGGCGGCGAGTATAAACAGAGAAGCAAGCATGTGAAATGGAACAATCCGCTACGAAAAAAGGTATATTGCGGTGTCTGTGGCTACGCGATCATTCGCCGCGGCAAAAAAGAGCACTACTATTGCTGTAAAACACCGCGGACAGTACCAGACATGGCGTGTTCCCAAGAAATTATCTATGAAAGCGAAATCATGGAACTTGTGACAGAGGCGATTCGGGTTCAGGCTCGGTATGCTGTTGAGGTCAAGCATTTGCTGGATAGCCAAAAGAAGCATAAGGAAAACCTGATCCACGAGCTACGGCAGGATATGGAGTATCTCCAGGCCCGGCAACAGCAAATTACTGAGGAAAGCCGAAAGCTATATGAAAAGTTTGCCTTGGATGGAGTAATCTCACGGGAGGATTATGCAAAACAGAAGGCCGAGCTCTTAAAGCAGCGAGAATCTACTTATCAAGCTGAAGCGAAGGTCAAGGCACAGATTGAAGCATTGACAACAGAAAAAAATCGGTTTATTGAAAAATACCAAGGGCATGCCGAGCTGGAGTATCTGGCAGAAGATGTTGCCGCTGATTTATTGAACCGTGTGACGGTCTGGTCAGGAAAGAGAGTTGAAATCTCACTGAATTATTTGGATGAAATCCCATCAGTATTTACCCAAAATGACGCAGATTGATGTGTATGGAGGAAAACACTATGAACGAAAACAAACTCCGCGTCGTAGCATATTTCCGCGTGGCCACGGAATCGCAGCTTAATGATGAAGCAATCTGGGCGTCCCAGAACATTGGTGTCCAAGCATATGCTAAGCGCAAAGGTATGCAGGTTGTAGGTGAAGTACGGGCGTGTGAGAAGGGGGCTACAATGGATCGCCCAGGTTGGCGTGATGCTCTCCAGCTTGCCGCCAGAGAGGAAGCAAATGCAATTTGTGTGAAAGACCTTGGACGTGTTGCCAGGGGTACAGAGGCTTTGGAACAGGCCTTCGCTGATTTAGAGCGGCAACATCTCCAACTCATAACTTGTGATCAAAGTTTCATGGATGCCAAATTATTGCTCGATGTAAGGCATTCCCTTTTTATCATGAAAGCGGCTAATGCAAATAAGAATTAAAATTTGAATACTACATGATAAGCGACGTTTCAACAGAGCTCATCATTTTTCGATATAATTATCTAAAATTCTCTTAGTCCGCACTTGACAGCGGCAGATCTCCGGCACACCTACGCAACCCTGGCCATCTCCAACGGCGTGGATGTGAAAACGCTGGCCAGCATGTTGGGCCACCACAGCGCGGGCTTCACGCTGGACACCTACACCCACGTCACCAACGATATGCAAAAAGGTGCGGCGGAGAAAATCGGCGACTTTATGGAATCGGCAACGGCGGGCATCACCCCGGAGCCTCCCGACCCGCCGGAGGAGAAGCGTTGCAAGGTGATACCGTTCGAAATGGTAGGATAAGAAGTATGCCGGCAGAGCTAAGAAACTCTGCCGGCGTACTTCTACTTTTCTAAGGATTCTGTTTGTGCAATTACAAAATCGATTGCATTGAGTAGGGGGATAAATCCTGAGAAATCAATTTTTTGGTAGTTTTCATAAACATACTGCGAGAAGATTTCTTTGCCAAAGTATTTGCTGTTGTCGAATTTATCTTTGCGGCAGAAGGTTTTGCCCTCTAAGCTGAGGTCCAGCAACTCGTCAGTAAACAAATCTTCAATTTCACACTCTTCTTTGTCGCCTACAAGAGGAGGAGTGACCACAAATAACTTACTATCTGGAATCAGACATATATGCAGGTTTGCTTTGAGTGCGGCTTTCTGAGCTGCGGTAGCATGCACATCCTCACCCAAGAATTTTTTTAATGGTCTCTCGCTCTTGAGTTCATTGTCATAGAGAAGTATGACAGGCTTATGCTGTTCGTGACCACTTAACTTCTGGAAGTAATTGAGATAAGGAGGGATTTTTCTGTTGATTCCGACATGGTAGCGATATAAAATTCTTATAGCATCGGCACCATCCAAGCTGATTCCAAAGAAATACTTCCACCTTTTTGTTCGCCTGAAGAACGAAAACTTATAGCTAAAATTTCCTTCAGTATCTTTTTGTATGAGCCGTGGATACTTGGTATAAAGGCTCTTCAGTGCAGCCTTTATATACCGTATATCAGTTTTACCTTCTGTTACAATGATGGGCTTGGTGTTAGCGAAAAGATATTTATAAAAGATAAATGTCTGGTACTGTCTCTCGCGACCGTTGAGATTAAAAGCGTCATGCTTGATTTCCTGTGGATCAAGAATATTATTGTAGTGATCCATCTGGTCAATAAAGGAAAAGCGCCCTTCGAGTTGCTTGATTGTTCCTGGCACACCATCGATGAGATATTCGCCCGTAGAGTAGAGCTGATGTGCCATCGCTCTTGTTTTTCGCACATAGGTATGATTAACATTTAGCTTCTTGTTTACAATCAGACCGGTGACTTCCTGGCGCGAATCCTTAAACTGAAATCTGGTTTTCTTTTTGTTGATAGAGAAGCCCGCCCTTTTTATTGCAGCACTGGCTTCTGTTAAGAAATACTCCTGATTTTCAACAAAATGTTTATCGTTAGTAGAGAAAGTCAAATCGTCAGCATACCTGGTATAGTCCAGCTTATATTTTTTTGCCACCCTTAAAAGGTAGGCGTCAAGGGTCTGAGAGATTAAATTTGTAATGATTGGAGAACTTGGTGCTCCTTGTGGTAAGTGCCCTTGATAGCAGGTCAATTGAGCAAGAATGACAGCAACATCGTGCGGTAATTTAAAATTGTTATTCTTTTCGAAGTAGCCTTGGACACGTCCAAAATGAAAGCTGTCAAAAAAGTTTTCCAAGTCCAAATTTAGGACAAACCGTTTATTGCGATGAATTCTTGCGTTAGTAATAATACTTTTTTCTTTCTCAAATGCGTGAGAGACATTTGGTTGGATGCCTTTCTCTTCCCAAATGCTTTTTTGATAGAGCCATAATATATTCGAAAGTTTTACCTGTAGAATCTTCAAATCTCCGGAAGGAGCGCAGATAGTACGAGTCTCGCCGTTACGCTTCGGAATCTCGAAGGTAGTGTAATAACTATCCGGCTTTTTTACATAAAGAATATGCGTCAGTTTGCTGCGAGGAATGCTCAAATAGTCTGCCAATTCATTTCTCGATTGGATGTCACAAAATTTCTTCATTAGGTACCTCCCAAAAGGGAGAGCGTGTGGCAACTCATTGCGCGAAAGGATAAGTCAACATGAGCTAACACAAGTAACATCATGGAAGGAAAGGGCAATACGCTAAAGCGCCACCCAGTTTAGTCAACACTTGCGAAACACAAGTACAAAATCTTGCCACACGCTCTTTGCAGACAATGGGTCTGCAAAGAAATTATACCTTATTTCGACTGCTTTTTCAATTCGAACATCCGCAAAGCTGTATTCATGTAATCTGGTTTTATACCAGTTAGGGATGGGTTAGGGATTTTGCAATTTTGGTGGCGGGATTTATCCTGCCGCCGTTTTGCTTTTCTCTGCCATTTTAACCCTCTGACCACATTTGCTATGTGGTCAAACGCAATCCTGAAAACGAACTTTTAACGCAGAAAAACCGCCTAAAAAGGCGGTTTTTCAAAGAAAGGTGGTCCGAGTGACAGGATTCGAACCTGCGGCATCCTGCTCCCAAAGCAGGCGCGCTACCAACTGCGCTACACCCGGTTATTTGATTTTTTCTCGTTTCGTCGTTGCTCCCAAAACAAGTACGCCACTACTTTGCCATTCCTCTACCTGAGATACAGAATCGGAAAACGGACATTTTCTATAGTATAGTATATTTTTGAAAAGATTGCAAGTATTCCTCCACTATGATAAAATAAAAAACCAGACAAAAAGTGAGGTGAGCCCTATGAGAATGAGAAAGAAGCCTAATTTAGCGGCCCGAATGGAAAAATGCGCACAATTATTAATCACTAACCCAATGGAATACCGGGGTCGTTGGCGTGAACTGAAGCCAGACGCCAAAGAAGTCCGGCTGGAACTGGGCTGCGGCAAGGGGCGTTTTACTGCTGAGACGGCGGAGCAGCATCCCAATGCACTGTATATTGCCATCGAGCGCGTGCCCGATGCCATGATCATCGCCATGGAGCGCTGTCAGGAGAAGGGATTATCCAATGTGTTCTTCATTGATGGAGACGCAGCCCTGCTACGGGATTATTTCGCCCCGGAAGAAGTGGATTTTCTGTATATTAACTTCTGCGATCCCTGGCCCTCCCATAAGCACTCTCGCCGCCGACTAACCCATGAGAACTTCCTGGTTCTGTATCGGGGCATTCTGCGGGAGGGCGGTCAGATCCACTTCAAGACCGACAACCACGACCTCTTCGAGTACTCCCTATTCCAGTTCCCCAAAGCAGGCTATACCCTGTCCGAAATTACCCGAAATCTCCACGAACATGGCATCCAAGGCGTGATGACCGACTATGAGGAAAAGTTTTATAATCTTGGCACTCCCATCAACCGTTGCGTTGGTACCAAGGAGCACATGGACCCAGAGCCCGAGTTTCACCCCATCGCCGGCCCGGCGCAAAACCATCCTGCACCTGATATTCAAGAAACGAGCATCGCCGAAGCGGAATAACTAAAATTGACATAGCAGAAACCAGCATACCGTTCTGTCTCTGCATTAGATGTGATTATAGCCTCTAGTAGAGATGAGCAGATTCCCATATCTCCCTATCCAATTTGGGCAGCCGGTATCTCTCCTATTACAAATTTTATATAATAACCTAATGCACCAGTTAGAGACTGAACCAATTCGGAATCTGAAATTCTTTATCTTTCACTATGGATAGCCGGATAACAACATCTTGGATCAAATCTGCTTGCCTGACAGTGATGGATGGCAAGGACAAGATTATCGATTTTCTGTGCCGCAGGGGGACAGTATAGCAGCCCCCTGCGCGGTCAGTCGAGCTGGCACATAGGAATCCGGTCAGTATAACCATACTGTCCCCTCTCCAGGTCACACCGTGAATTTTTCTTAATCCCCATTGGCTGTGCTGTTTTCGGGGAACCAACAAGGCTGGCTTGGTCCTTCAGCAACCTCTTCCTTAACTTCCCTTTCTCCCAATTATATGTTTCCAGTAAAACGCGGCCCCACGCTAATTCAGCGCGGGGCCGCATTTTATGTGGACATTGAAATTACAGTTCCCATATCCATCTTTCTTGTGACAGGGACTTACTTAAATCAATCGCAGCCATGGCAGTTGGAACAATCGCCCAGACAGCTGTTGCAATTTTTTTCCGACTTATGACTCTTCCAAATGTAGCGTATAGCCAGTGCTGCTGCGCCCAACAGAGCGGCCCCAACAATCAAATTGGCCATAGAGAGCCCCCTTTCTATCGACTCCAGATGCATGCGGACATTTGCTCAATCGTTATTAGTCACAGCTAACTTCTTCTTAACAGCTTACCATAGACGGTTTTAGTTGTCAACAGCTAACTGAAATATCACCTTCTCCATTGACTTTTTGATCACCTTTGTGTATCATAGCATTTAGCTGATCTGCGAGTATGATGGAATCGGCAGGTCGTGAGGATTTCGGTACTGTCACCTAAGTGCAAGAATAATGATAATAAAAACAGTTGAGCGTCGGTTCAGCTGTCATATATGCGCCTGTGATGGAATTGGTAGACATGCGAGATTTAGGTTCTCGTGCAGCGATGCGTGTGGGTTCGAGTCCCTTCAGGCGCACCATAAATACTAGGGATCTATATATCATATATAGATCCCTATTTCTTACACAGATACGTTGTTTAAACATCTTGATTTCGTATTTTCATAATCGTAGTTGTTTGCTCATTCTAGAAAGGAAGCATTTATCGTGCATAGTATTATCTTGTTATAATCGGATAAAGAATTGGAAAAGATTTTAAAATTTTATTGACAGCAAACACAATCTCTGCTATTCTTTTAACGAGAACAATTCTTAATAGTTAAAATAGGAGGAATAATTATGCCTGAATTGAAGGGAAGCAAAACTGAACAGAATTTGTGGACTGCCTTTGCCGGTGAATCCCAGGCCCGCAATAAGTATTCCTACTTTGCGTCTAAGGCCAAGAAAGACGGCTACGTCCAAATTGCCAACATTTTTGAGGAGACCGCCGCCAACGAAAAAGAGCACGCCAAAATCTGGTTCAAGCTGCTGCAGGGCATCGGTACCACCGCCGAAAACCTGAAGGCCGCCGCTGAGGGCGAAAATTACGAGTGGACTGACATGTACGCCACCATGGCCAAGGAGGCCAGAGAAGAAGGCTTCGACCACATCGCTTTTCTGTTCGATGAGGTCGCCAAAATCGAAAAGGAGCACGAGGAGCGCTACCGAAAGCTGCTCGCCAATGTGGAGGGCGGCATCGTCTTTTCCCGGGACGGTGATATGGTCTGGCAGTGCAGCAATTGCGGCCATATCCATGTGGGCAAGCAGGCCCCCGAGATTTGCCCCGTCTGCGAGCACCCCAAGGCTTATTTCCAGCTGAAATCTGAAAACTACTAAGTCTTATTATATACCGGACAGCCGCATCTGCGGCTGTCCATTTTTATTGAACGAAGGGCCATTTCAAGAAGAATGGCCCTTCCTTTGAATAAAGCAGACCGCTCATGCTTTCCAAAGCGACGTCACCGATCTCTTTATCGGTGTACCATGCGATACAAACGTTATTCGATGACACAGATTTCTTCCCTTCTATTCTTCTGATTACCTTTTACCCTTTCAAAATTCCCGATTTCCCCGGTCCATGGCGAGCCATCTGCCGCACTTTCCTCCAGCTCTGTGAGACAGAAGCGTTTCTCGGACAACTTGCCAAATCAGCGTTTTTTGATATAATAGAGAAAGATACAGACCAAAAAGGAGTTGTTATTTTGTTTTCCCTGATAAAGCCGAAGGCGTGTGCTCTGGCCCTGGCCGGCAGCGCGATTCTCGCCTTTGGCTTGTACAATGTACACGCCCTATCCGGAGTGACTGAGGGCGGCGTGTTGGGCATGACCCTGCTTTTGCATCACTGGTTCGGCATCTCCCCCGCAGTGTCCGGACTTATCATGAACGGACTCTGTTATCTTATGGGATATAGGCTGCTGGGTCGAACATTTATCGCTTATTCCATTGTGGCCGGGGGCGGTTTTTCCCTGTTCTACGCACTCTGTGAGCAGTTCGATCCTCTATGGCCCCAGTTGGCGGCGATGCCCCTCCTGGCGGCGGTGCTGGGAGCCCTTTTTGTAGGCATAGGCGTGGGGCTCAGTGTTCGAGCCGGAGGTGCTCCCGGTGGGGATGACGCCCTGGCTATGAGCATCTCAGCCGTGACGCACTGGAAAATCCAGTGGGCTTATCTTATCAGCGATTTGACAGTGCTGGCCCTGTCAGCTACCTACATCAGTCTGGATCGTCTGGCCTGTTCTCTGCTGACAGTGACCCTTTCCGGTCAGATCATAGGCGTCGTCCAGCGAATCGGGCGCAAAAAGGAAGCCGCCGACACCAATTTACAGGACATGAACGGTGAAATTATGCCGTAAACTCTGCTGCATCAGCCTTTATACTTGAAACGAAAGCCACACCGTACGGTGTGGCTTTTCGCATCTCTTAGCATTTCTAGAGACCAAATCGTCCGATTTCTTTTACGCCACAAACTCCTAGCTTTCTGGGATTCCGGCTTTATCCATTCGAGAATTTTAATTTCCTCAGGACTTTCTTTTTCTTCCGATGTTCTTCCGCCTGTCATAGCCCAACACTTACCTTGCAGACATAATCGAAATGAAAACCGCTTCCCGTTTTGCGGCTCTGGCCGCGCTTCGGGAAGCGGTTTTATTCTATCAGACCTTCAGCCCAACTTTGGCGGCAGAGGCTTTAATATCCTCCAAATTCGCTTTTGCGCCGTTGGCAATCAGATTGATATCCGTATTGCAGTTAATCCAATCAACCCCTAACTTCAGCCAGCGGTCAATGACATCCTGGCTTCCTGCGTTGTATCCCATAGAGGTTCCTACCATAATGCCACATTCACGTGCCTTCTTTACATACCGTTCGTAAACGGACCAAACTTCCTCATCTACATGTCCCAGCTTTCCCATAGAGGCCGACATATCCACAGGGCCAATCTGGATAGCCGAAATACCAGGCAGCGCGCAAATCTGATCAATAACGTCGACAGCACGCCAGTCCTCGATCTGGACGATGCGGAACATCTCCTGGGCGTCTTTTTCAATATACTCGTTCATGGGCAGACCGCCAAAATCGCGTCCGCCCTGAGGACCATAGCCGCGAATGCCCACCGGGGGATAAAGCGCTGACTGAATCCCGAGCTTTGCCTCTTCCACCGTAGCCACGTTGGGGAAAATCACACCATCTACCTTCATTTCCAGAATGGGCTTGATCGCAGAGGGATTATTGTCCGGCACCCGAACAAATACCGCGGCTGGGGTGCTCTCCAGGGCCATCAGCATATAGTTTAGATCACGGCGATCAATGGGAGAATGTTCCATATCAATCCAAATGACATCATAGCCCTGCTGGGCAATAATGCGAGCGGTCACCGGCTCAGCAATATCCAGATGGGTGCCGATAATCAGTTCATGATTGGCATATTTTTGCTTAATACGGTCTAACTTTAACATAATTACAGTTCCTTTCAAAATTAAATATATTATTTTCCTGCCTTAACGCGTCTGGTAATGGCAGAGATAACGGGCAGAAGAATAAGCGCCAGGTTGATAAGAATTAGAATCATAGGCAGGGGCTTTAGGATCGTGCCGGCCAAATTGCCGCCCATCAGCATCAGCGACAGTCGGAACTTGGTCTCAGCAGTGGGGCCCAGTACAAACGCCAGCAGAAAACACGCAATACCATAGCCCATTTTGTCCCAGCAATAGCCGATCACGCCGAACAGAAGCATGAGGTACACATCAAAAATCTGCCCTCTGGCCGCATAGCCGCCGATATAGGAAAAGACCATAATGATTGGAATCAAAATGGAGTTGTCCACCTTGGTCAGCTTGGACAGCCACGCTCCACAGCCGATTCCAAAGATTGGGATGAACAACTGGGCCAAAATAGTCGCAAACAAAAACGGGTATACAACATCAGCACTGTTGATAAACAGAGACTGTCCCGGATACAAGCCGTGAACCATCAGGCCACTGAGGAACAACGCCGCAGCAGAACAACCGGGGATGCCCAGCGTAATCAGGGGGACCAACGATCCGCCCATAACCCCGTTTATTGCGGAAGAAATAGATGCAACGCCTGCCTCACTTCCATCCCCAAACTCCTCTGGATGCTTGGACAACCGGCGCTCCAAGCTGTATGACAGAGAGGACGCCGTGGTGCCTCCGTTCCCTGGGATGATGCCGATAATCACGCCGATAATCGCGCCCCGGATCATAGGGCCGATCAGCTTCACCAGTTCCCGCAGTTTCACCTTATTCCGGGGGGAAGCGGTATCTACGTCCTTTGCTGTGATCTTCTCTTGGCGGGACGCGGTAATCAGAAACATCTGTCCCACGGCAAAGAGCCCTAAAATGGGGGGCAGCAGAGGCACACCATCAAACAGTTCCATGATGCCAAAGGTAAAGCGGGTCTGCATCGTAGCTCCGTCCAGACCAATAAACCCCATAGCAAGTCCCAGCAGGGTGGCGGTCAGCCCCTTCAAAGGAGAACCCTGGACTAACGTTACAATAATGGAAAGGCCCACTAGGGTAATCAGAAAAATTTCAAAGGGACCCATAACGGTAGTTGCCCGGGCCAGGAAGGTTGCCCCATACAGCAGGATAACAGAGCCGATCAGCCCTCCCACCGTAGCACTGACAGCAGAAATAATCAGCGCTCGTTTTCCGAGCCCTCGTTTGGTCAACGGATAGCCGTCCAGCACCAGGAATATAGAATCTGAGGTTCCTGGCGTATTGATCAAAATGGCGGAGATATTGCCGCCGAACTGGCAACTGGTAAATACGGAAGACAGGCAGGCCAACCCTGCCACTGGTGTCAAGTTAAAGGTAATGGGCAGAAACAGCGCAATACCCAATTCTGGCCCGAGCCCGGGCAGCGCGCCAATGATCACACCGGATACGGAACCGATCACCATCCAGAGCAGCACTTCCGGAGTCAGTACCGACAGAAAATAAGAATAATCAATCAACTCAGCTTCCTCCTCCCGCTTACAGATTAAAATACTTTAGAATATCAATGACAGAACCGCGCGGGAAAGAGACCGAGAAGAAAATCTGGAACATCAAATAAACGCAAACAGTCGTAAGGACAGGTACCAGAACCAGGACCTTTTTATTTCGCTGCCCCAAAAACAGCATGGCCGCAAACATATAGATTGGCGTACAAACATAAAAGCCAAACCGCTCTGACAAAAACACATAGGCAAGGGTAATCATCCCCAAAACAGCCGCTCGCCCAGACCCAGAAAAATCATATACATCGTCGCTATCCCGCTTTCGCAGCCTGCGAACAATCATCAGGGTAGCACAAATGATCAGGCCGACGGTCACGATGATGGGAAGGATCTTCGATTCGTTGTGCTCCAGCCCATGGATCTGCCACAGCATTACGCCACTGATGGCATAGAGGATGCCAGACATCACAAAATCATAGATTTGCATAACTTGCCCCCTTCGACATCAGGGCATTCACCCTGGGCCGGCATAGCCGACCCAGGAAATGAGTGCCCCCTTGAACCAACTTACAGCCAAGGCTCAACCGCCCACTCTTCTTCGTTCTGCGTATAGATCTCGTCCCACCGCGCAGCCAGCTCGTCCGGCTCGATATACTCCAGCGGCAGACCAAGTTCGTTTCCCTTGGCCTGAATATCGGGGTCCTCCATGGCCTTTTTGAAGGAAGCGACCAGTGCGTTGTAAATCTCGTCAGGGACTTCGGCGGGGCAGGCCAAAGAGGCAATGCTGAAGCCCTGGACAATATCATAGCCCTGCTCTTTGAATGTGGGGACATCCGGATAGTCCGCCAGGCGTTCATCCCAGGAGAAGGCGAGAACAGACATGCTTCCGTCCTTGACCAGAGCCGCACTATCACAGATCTGATCACAGACGAGATCCACGTGACCGCCAATCAGCATAGAATTCCGTTCGGTACCATTATTGACCGCAACCATCTGGAACTGAGCGCCGGTCATGCGCTCCAGTGCCTTGACAAGACGTCCAGCAGAGCTGGTAGGACCGGAACATGCAACGGTGATCTTGCCCGGGTTCGCCTTGGCGGCCTCAACCACAGACTGCAGATCGGGGAACTCGTCTTTACGGCTGGAGCTGATAAAGAAGCAGCCGACATCATTGTAGAAGGAAACAATGGGCTTGAAATCCTTGTGGGAGAAGTTGATCGCATCAGCCCGGACAGTGTCCAGCGTCACGTGAGCGGACTGATATTCCACCAGAGTATAGCCGTCATGAGGCTGGCCGTGCACATAGCTTAACCCGACTTCTCCAGAACTTCCCTCACGGTTAGACAGGTTAAAGCTCTTCGTAAAGCCCAGATCCTTCTCTACAAAGTCAAAGCACATCTGTTCGATGGCATCCAGCGGGCTTCCGGGGCCATGGCACAGGACCACTTCAATGTTCTTATTTGGATAGTCCCCCAGGGGATTGGCAGCCTGACTGGTACTTCCTGCGCTTCCAGCGGAACTGCCTTTTGTGTTGCTGTCGCCGCAGGAGGTCAGCATGCTGACAGTCATAATTGCAGACAGGATCAGAGCGATCGTACGTTTCATAGTTGTCTCCCTTTCATTCCATTTTTTATTTATTATGTTCGGACTCGTTTGGAAATTTGCGTAAAGATAACGCCCAGCGCATAGGCTCCTGCGTCCGGGTAACCCAGGCTTCGTTCTCCCACAGTGCCCGCCCGGCCCATTCTAGCTACAAATTTTTTAGTCTCCTCCGCACCGGCCACCGCCGCCTCCGCCGCGGCAGCAAATGTTGCGCGGTAGCTGCTTTGATCAGCTGCCATATGGGTCCAGACATCCGCGCAGGGGATCAATGCATCCATTAGGGTCTTGTCCCCCACTCCGGCGCCACGGCCGAAGGAGCGCTCTCCAGTCTCTCGAACCCCTCGTACTGCCGCCTGCATCACGTCAGCAAACTGCTGAATGGTCAGACTCTCCGCCGTACCGGCACATTTTGCCGCATACTTAAAGGCAAAACCCCAGATGGGACCAGAGGCGCCTCCGCAGTGCTCCATGATCACCATGGAACAGGCATCCAGAAAACCGCCAATGGTCTTCTCCCCTATCAGGTCAGTCCACTCGTCCTTCAGCCGGCGGAACCCTTTGGCCACGCTCATGCCGAAGTCACCATCGCCGGCATAAGAGTCTAGCTCACAGAAAGCCTGTTCATTCTCAATGATCAGCTCGCTCATGGTGTCTACCAGCCAAACTACATTCAGCCAAGACAGCCGTTCGCCAGAAATCACTCCGCCGTTAACCGGCGTTTCCACTCGGTAGTGGCCGTTTCCTTCCCGACATACTGATTCCGCTCTGACCAGGCGGCTCGGCTCCGCTTGCCCATCCACTCGGAAGTAGGGCGCTCTGCTCTCTGCATCCAGCAATTCTTTCAATTCGCAGTCCAGCGTCATCAGAGAGAGCGATGCTCCCTGCATCTCCAAGCTGGTCATGTAATTTCCTACGAACACACGGTGCAGCTTGAGCTTCCGGCTCGACAGACAATTCACCGCAGCCTCAGCCAGAATGTTCAGCTCCATGAGAGGGGTCCCTCCAAAGCCGTTGACCAGCAAGGCCACTTCCGTGCCAGGGCCGGCATCCAGCTCCCTAGACAACGCGGCTACCATTTTTTCAGCCAGTTCATCCGCTGTTGAAACGGGCTCTCTTCGGATTCCAGGCTCTCCGTGGATGCCCACACCGTACTCTATCTGGGTGTCCTCTAGTACAAAGGTCGGCGTTCCCTTTGCCGGTACGGTGCAGGAGGTGAGGGCAAAGCCGATGCTCCGCACATGGTCCGCTGCCTTTTGTGCTGCCCGCTTGACCTCTTCCAGACTCCCGCCGGACTGCGCTGCCGCGCCTGCAATTTTATGCACCAGCACGGTCCCCGCTACCCCTCGGCGCCCTACGGTGTACAGACTGTCCTCCACAGCGATGTCGTCGCAGACCTTTACGTAGTCCACGTCCAACCCATCCAGTTTAGCCAAAAAGGCGGCATTTTGGAAATTAAGGATATCGCCTGTGTAGTTTTTAATGATCAGCAGCGTTCCCTTACGGCTGGCGGAAGCCTTGATAGCCTGGTAAATCTGGATTTGGGAAGGAGATGCGAACACATCACCGCATACTGCTACATCCAGCATGCCCTTTCCAATGTAACCAGCATGGGCAGGCTCATGTCCGCTGCCTCCGCCGCTAATCAGCGTGACCTTATTCTGATCAATGTTACTTTTGCGAAAGAAATGATACTTACAGTCTAAAGTCAGCCCCGGCTGGGATAGTGCCATTCCCCGGGTCATTTCCTGAATGGCATCTCTGGGCCGGTTCAGGATTTTTTTCATTTTTTCTCCTCCGCCTGACGTCTGCGGACACAGACCTCACAGATCGGATCGCCTTTGGCTATGGTTTTTCCCAGCTCAAATTCAAAATTTTCATACTGGCTGACAATGCCGCGGTCGCCATCCATAGCGATGTCGCACAGCTGCGCAATCAGCTCCTGGTCATCGGTAAGCTTTTTCCAAGCCTCCACCAGCGGACAATAATGGAATTCCACATACATTCGCTCGTCAGTGCCATCGACCAGATCCATTTCAAACGCATCGACCAGGTGAGGATCTGTAAAGGTCTTGGTAAACTCTTTCAGGTCATCTGTTCTGGGATACTTATTCAGGCCGTGAAAACAGCCGCAGTTAAAAATCGCTTTATGGGCAAAATCGAGGCTCTCCCCATTATCCATGGCCGACTTCACCAAGAAATACAGCCAAGCCGCTCGATGCTCAAAAGTACCCCTGAAATAATCCAGTTCCGGAGATGTCTTTGCGGGATAGTTAGCCATTATAATGCCTCTCAATCTGTTAAATGATATTTTTTGATTTTTCGATACAGCGTCGCTCTGCTGATATTTAGGATTCGGGCAACCTCATTTTTATTTTTTTGTGTCTCAAGCAGGTGTGCAATATGCTGCCGCTCCATATCATAGATGGAACTTTCCGGCTTTTCATCACCCACGGGTTCGTACGCCCTGATGCAGTCAAGGCTGATGGTATCCTCATCCGTACGGAGTACCGCTTGCTCTGCGATCTGCTGAAGCTCCGGGATATTTCCAGCCCAGGTTTCCTGGCACAGGCAATCAAACACTTCTGATGAAATCTCCGGCGTGTGTCTTCCTGCGCCAGTACTGTAAAAGTTGACATACTTTCGGAACAGATACTTGATATCCGCCGGGCGCTGACTGAGCGCAGGCAAAATCAGCCTGTTTTCCTTTAGGCGGTAGTAAAGAGCCTCACTGAAGCGGCCTTGCTCTGAGAGCTGAGCTAAATCCTTATCTGTTGAAAAAATCATCCTATCATTGACCAGCACATCGCGTCCGTCCACTTTTCTGAGGCTTCCGTGCTTAATAAATTCCACCAAGCGATTTTGGAGGAACAGCGGTAGCGCATCAATCCCTTTAAAAAAGATAGTACCTCTGTGTGCCTGCCACAGCTTTCCCAAACTCATAACCTTGCCGTCGCTGAACGTACCAAATATCTCTTCCTCCCGGTTCTGGACTGCCAGGTCATGACAATCTATCTGAACGAACGGGTAATCAGAACGGTTCGAGAAGTTATGGATCGCCTTGGTCAGCAAGGTCTTCCCGGCGCCTCGCGGTCCCTCGATGAGCAGTATCTTGTCTGTTATCGCCAAGCTCTTCGCCTCATTGGTCAGGCGCTGCATGCTTTCGTCCAACTGACACGTCAAGGATGCAAACGTGGTCTTTACCGTGCTGTCGCTGACCCGGTCGAATGCGCTGTTCAGTGTCCGAAGGCTGTGGAAGGAAAAGAGCATCCCACGCAGCGCCCCATCCCACATAAGATTCTGGCAGTTGACAAAACCGAAGAAATCTTGATCGTCTGTCTGACAGTAGATGGGACGGTTGGAAAAATTGCTGTGCTTGACCAGAGCTTCCCGAATCACAGGGTGATTGATGCATTCTGTGATAGACGCACCTTTGTGGGGCTGGGCAAATAGTTTGCGGAAAGCCGTATTGCAGTAAGTCACCCGGCCGGACTCATCCGTGGCAGCGATTGCATCCTCCAGCGAATCCATCAGCACCTCACGCTCTTTCCGAATCCGGTTGAGTTCCTCATAATCCACCGTATTCTGAATCTTGCTGGAGAGCAGGTCCGCCATTTTTTCCAGGAAACTGATGGCATTGCGCATAATATCGGGATTTTCCTCCTGTTTCCAGGCAGGAACAATTAAAGCGATTGCGCCAACCACCTTTTTCTCAAAGAAAATAGGCACTCCGATCACGCAGGATATCTCACAATCCTCCATATTAGGGCAGTTTTTGCAGATGTGATACTCTGTTTTGTCATGTATCCCTATGGGCTTACCGGTCTCCATAATCTGCCCAACAATGGACATCTTATTGATTGGAAACGGGGTACTGCCGTAGGCGAAGGTATTGCCGATTCGTTCATAGTTACTGTCAACGATAACAACATCCAAGCCCAGAATTTTTGAGATGGCTTCGCTTATTTTTTCAACAAAATCTTGCATGGATTTTAAACTCATAAAATGGGTCACCCTCTGTCTTTCCTCATTTTAATTGGGCATCACCTCACGAAATGATTGCCCGTATGTCTCTCAAGTCTCATCCACAATATATCACTTGTGTCATTAATATGCAATACATTTTCCATTTTTCTCTTTTTTTCGACTTTTTTTACAAAAAAAGGTAGGCGCAAACCATTAAAATGCCCGTACTATTTGTTGATTTCAGTTCATGCGTATCATTTTGATACACATGAGCCGCTCTTTCATGTTACAAATTCCGGATCGTTGTTTTTCCAAAAAACTTTTTAAATATGATATTATCCGTCTATTTTTACAAATTATTTAAATTTTAGTCAATGGGTGTTGACACACTACATGTTCGGGTGTATAGTGGAATCATTCTCAAGCACAGCTCGTTTGTCTCATGTCTCAACTTATTTCTCATTTATGAAACATTCAGTTGCCCGTCTCTCACGTCATCAATTTAAAATCCAGGAGGTCTGACCATGCAAACAATTTCCATCGGCCGCGGAGAGTTGACCGCCTCATGTCTCGCTCTAGGCTGCATGCGCATCGCCCGAGTCTCGGAGTCAGAGAGCGACGCTCTGCTCCATACCGCTCTGGACTGCGGCATCAACTTTTTCGACCACGCAGATATTTATGACGGCGGCGCCGCCGAGGCTCGGTTTGGCAATTTTCTGCGCCAGAACCCTACCATTCGTGACCA